>SNQW01000008.1_pt1 | contig 317492 bp, 325 predicted proteins | sample 2580511 | NCBI WGS metagenome assembly SNQW01 (sample SAMN10953775, study PRJNA522744) | food fermentation metagenome | isolation source: 8-hour incubation of native-enriched microbial consortia from nixtamalized... | place: Mexico | collected 2017-09-24
GATGGAAGTTGTTCAAGACACTGGGGAATGTCTTATAAATTAGGGAGGAACAACTTCGATACATATACTATAAAATGTGGATGTGACGCCCATGTGAACATAGAGTGAAAGAGAGAGGGAGTTTTAAATAGAAGATAGAAAGACAAAAATAAGACCATCACACAGGATGGCCAAAGGAAGGGACAATTTATGTCAATTTAATTAGGGATGGAAGTTGTTCAAGACACTGGGGAATGTCTTATAGATTAGGGAGGAACAACTTCGATACATATACTATAAAAGATAGATGTGACCCCCATGTGAACATAGAGTGAAAGAGAGAGGGAGTTTTAAATAGAAGATAGAAAGACAAAAAAATAAGACCATCACACAGGATGGCCAAAGGAAGGGGACAATTTATGTCAATTTAATTAGGGATGGAAAGCTGTTCAAGACACTGGGGAATGTCTTATAAATTAGGGAGGAACAGCTCCGATACATATACTATAAAAGATAGATGTGACCCCTATGTGAACATAGAGTGAAAGATATGAGGATTTAAGCAATGATACATATAAAATGATTGTTGTGAGAGTTATAGAGTAAGGATACTTATAATAGAAAGAGTCTTTTCATAAATGAAGTGAAGTTCGAGTATAAATAAAAGTTGAAAACTATGAAAAAAAGGATTATGCTCAACTATATTATAAGAATATAAGGTTTATCCTGCTATTTAAGGTTTTTTATAAGCCTTTAGTTATGAGGGGAAAAAGGGAGCTAGTGAATATGGAAGTAACAAAAAGACAAAGGCTGTATAATCGTTTTATACGATTAAATCCACCACAAATATTAGCATTAGGTTTTTTCTGCTTAATTGTGGTTGGCGGTTTGTTATTAAAGTTACCATTCGCAACGAAAGTACATATTAGTTGGGTAGATGCTTTCTTTACGGCAACGTCAGCAGCAACTGTAACGGGGTTGGGAGTAGTAGATACTGCAAGTACGTTTACGATGTTTGGCGAAATTGTAATTATGTTTTTAATTCAAACGGGCGGTTTAGGTCTTATGACAATTGCCATTTTAATTGTTTGGGTATTAGGTAAAAAAATCGGATTACGTCATCGCTTATTAATTGGAGAGGCATTTAATCAGACGAATATAGGTGGTCTTGTAAAATTAGTAAAACGTGTCTTTATATTTTCAATTTGTATTGAGTTGATTGGGGTTATCTTTTTATCGTTTCGCTTTATTCCAGAGTTTGGCTTTGGAAAAGGTATACACTATAGTATTTTTCACGTGATCGCATCTTATAATAATGCCGGATTTGCTCTATGGCCGGATAATTTAACGAGGTATGTAGGCGATCCGATTATTAATATTGGGATTTGCTCTTTAATCGTAATAGGTGGTCTCGGATTTACCGTACTAATTGATATATGGTATAGCCGGAGTTTTCGAAAGCTATCGCTTCATTCCAAAATCATGATTATTGGAACGGTAGCGCTAAATGTGATAGCGATGATTGTGATTTTTGTATTGGAATATAATAATGTGAAGACTTTAGGGAATTTACCGTTAAATGAAAAGTTATGGGCTTCTTTTTTCCAAGGGATTACTCCTCGTACGGCTGGATTTAATACAGTTGACTACGGTGGAATGGAAGAATCATCTATATTATTTACGATGGTTTTAATGTTTATTGGTGCAGGAAGTGTATCAACAGGTGGAGGGATTAAATTAACAACGTTTGTTATTTTAGTTACATCTGTTCTTTCTTTCTTTAGAAAGAAAGAGGAAATCGTATTATTTCAGCGCACAATTAAAATGTCGACAGTAACGAGAGCATTAGCAATTGCCGTTGCTAGTCAAATCCTTATTTTTGCAGCAGTATTTATATTAATGCTTACAGAAGACTTCAGTTTTATTCAGTTACTATTTGAAACAATTTCAGCGTTTGGAACGGTAGGATTAACGATGGGAATTACTGCAAAGTTATCAGCGTTTGGAAAATGTATTATTATGTTTGTTATGTTTTGTGGATTAATCGGACCGTTAACACTTGTATTTTCTTTAGCGCGACCAGCAAAACAAAAAATTAAATATCCGTCAGAAGATGTATTTACAGGATAAGGTATCCCGCATAAGCGAGATACCTTTTTCTTTTTAAAAGAGGGAGAACAATAAGCCGATAAGCGCTACTCGGAATAAAATTGCAATGAGTGCTGCAATTCCGCCGACAATCGCAGCGATACCACCAGTTACAGTAGCTCCGCGGTTATAAGCGTAAATACCTAGTAGTACAGAAACAAGACCGAATAATGTTGGGAAGGTGAAAAGTGATAAGATAGATAAGGCAAGAGCGATAAAGCCAGCCGTTGATCCAGCAGCGGACGATCTTACATCATCTTTATGTTCCTTCTCATCGTAATCATAATCAATGCGCTGTGGTGCAACCTCAGCTGCATATTCTTCTTTATAGTCACTATAATCACTATCTATTCTATCTCTTTTTTTATACTCATCAAATTTCTCAGTCAAAGTCATGACTCCTTTCATAACAAGGTTCAATAGTAGTATGTATCTCTTTTCCCTTTTTATCCGAGTATGTGCAGGGAGTAATATCCATTTAAAAGGTGAAGATTGTTTTTTTGAAATAGGAAAAGTTAGTATGACTTCCTCTATTTTGGAAAGTATAAAAAAGAATAATGAGGAAAGGGTGCAATACATAATGGAACATCCAATTGAAAATTTAATGAAAACAGCAATGACAAATTTAAAAGAGATGGTAGATGTAAATACGATTGTTGGAAGTCCAGTTTCAACAGCTGACGGAAATGTAGTATTAACAGTATCTCAAGTGGCCTTTGGTTTTGGAGCTGGCGGAAGTGATTTTAAAGGTGATTTTATTTCCGAAAAACATAAGAACGGACAAGGGCAACATAAAGAGCACAAACAAAGTCATCCATTTGGAGGCGGGAGCGGGGCTGGGGTTTCTATTAGCCCAGTTGCTTTTTTAGTAGTTGGTTCTAACGGTGTGCAAGTATTGCACCTCAATAGTAGTACACATTTAATTGAGAAGGCTTTAAATACTGTACCAAGCACTGTAGATAAATTTGTAAATAATCGTCAAAAGTGAACTTGCATTTTTTAGGAATTATGATATATTAGAACAAGTGTGCTTTATGATGATCGGAATAAATGAACTGTAAATATATATGATGTGTGGAATAAGGGAGAGGAATTTATGATTAATATCAAAAACTTAGTAGTTGGCTTATGTATGTTAGTAAGCGGCTTTGTTGTATATGTAATAAAAGAAAAAGCTCCATTCTAAAACAGACAAACCGTTACTGTCTGTTTTAAATTTGTAAAAAATGTTGACAAGTTATCGTATTGATGTTAAAATTTTAATTCGTGTCTCGGTTACAGCTAGTGTAAAGTAAATAAATCTTATAAATATAATACGAAAAGTTTGCGAAAGATCGGGTAATCTTACCAACAACTTTTGTGAACAAACCCTATAAATTATAATTATAGGCTTTATAGGTATACTAGTGAATCAAGGAGCGGTCAGTGGAACCGTAATGATGAGAGAGAGGTAGGGCTTTCATCCAGTATATGTTACTTTCCCGTTAGGTGAATATAAAAAAGAGGACTCCTTTTCAAAAGGGGTCCTCTTTCATTTTTTAAGTGCGACTTTCAACTTGTTGACAAATTTCATCCGTTGTTAAACCATGAGCTGTAATTACTGAACCCTTAATTGATGCATCTGCAATACCCATCATATTAGAATCTTGCCCAGTTACAACGCAACAGTCGCATCCTTGTGCATCCTGTTCGGAGTTAAGGGGAACGACTTCATGTCCTTGTTGCTTAAGAGCTTGCTGAACATCTGTTAGCGAGTTTTCAACACCGATTCTAGCCATAATTCTCACCTCCTACCATCTAGTTGCTAGTATGCTCAAGTACATCGCATATATTTATGAAAGATGGTAGGATACATTTAGCCGACTTTAATGGGCAGTAAGACCCCCACCTCAAAATGCAGCGAAAGCAAAGAAGTTAGGTGGGGGATGAAGAAAACCCCCACTGATTAAAATTTCACTTTATTTGTTTAGTCGTTATATACACCAGTAAGCATTTGGCTTACGAATTGATCGTTTAAAGTATCTTGGGCGGAAGAAGTATTTGAATGGATGTCGATGGAAGCAATAAAATTGTTATGTTTTTTATTATTTGGTTCTACCTCTACATAATTATCGAATTTACAAAAACCTTTCGTATCCATTAGATCAAATAGTTGAAGCATTTCTACTACCTCTTGTCTCGTTCCTTTAATTTGTACACACGCCATATTGATTTCCTCCTTCATTTTGACAAATTGTTTTTTTTAAATAGGATTATGATTCCGAAATGGAAAATATGAATGTTATTTTTAGACAGCGTTATTTTTACTATTTCCCCCCTTTTTCAGCAAAAGTCGTTGTATATTCCCGAATTTATAAAAACGGACGTCCGTTTATTGAATACAATAGATTCGTATCAATTGACGAAAATCCTTCTTTTAAGCAAATATTTTTTTAATGGAAATTGACGAAAAAAATTTTTTGACTTTTTGTAAACGTTAACAATGTTGTTAAATCAATATAATTAAAGATGTACGTACGAATAAAAATTATAAATTTTCTAAAAATTCACTTGATTTATTTAGAAAGGAGAGTAAACTAGGAAACAATAAAAAATTCATAGAACATAGGAGGCGCTTTCCAGTGAACGAGCAATGGATTTTCTTAAATGGAGAATTTGTTCCAAAAGACGAGGCAAAAGTATCAGTATATGATCATGGTTATTTATATGGAGATGGAGTATTTGAAGGAATTAGAGTCTATAGCGGTAATGTTTTCCGTTTGAGAGAGCATCTTGTCCGGTTATATGAATCAGCAAAATCCATCATGTTAGAAATTCCATATTCTTTAGATGAAGTAACGAATATTGTTGTTGAGACGATTCGACAAAATAAATTATCTAATGGATACATTCGCCTAGTTGTATCGAGAGGAGCAGGAAATCTTGGGTTAGATCCTGATTCTTGTAAAAAACCGAATGTAGTAGTAATTGCAGAGCAACTATCTTTATTCCCGCAAGAATATTATGAAAAAGGGATTCCAGTTGTAACAGTTGCAACGCGCCGAAACCGTCCAGATGTATTGTCGCCTCAAGTAAAATCTTTAAATTATTTAAACAATATTTTAGTTCGCATCGAAGCGAAATTGGCTGGAGTACAAGAAGCGCTTATGTTAAATGATCAAGGATACGTAGCTGAAGGCTCAGGGGATAACGTATTTATTGTAAAAGGAAATAAATTAATTACACCACCAAGTTCTGCTGGAGCGTTAGAAGGCATTACACGAAACGCTATTTTAGAAATTGGTGAAAAACTTGGATATGACGTTAGAGAAGAGTTATTTACAAGACATGATGTATATGTAGCTGATGAAGTATTTTTAACAGGAACGGCTGCGGAAGTAATTGCTGTTACGACAGTAGATGGTAGAACGATTGGTTTAGGGCAAACGGGTCCACATACGAATCGTTTACTAGAAGAATTCCGAAAGTTAGTTATAGAAGATGGAGAGAAAATTTACGAAGAAAATAAAGTTGGATAACAACTTTTTATAACATAAGAAAGCGTTGATAGGGAGGAGTAGTTGATTGTGAAGCCTCACAGAGAGTCGGTGGTTGCTGGAAACCGATGGTTCACGTCGACGAACATCGCCCTTGAGTGCTAAGCTGAAGCATTTGTCTAGGCTTAGACGGTAGCTCCGTTATTAGCTAGACTCATTTTATGAGTCACTGAGGCAAGAGTATTCTTGCAAAGAAGGGTGGTACCGCGAAATCTTTCGTCCCTTCAGCACATAGCTGGAGTGTGGACGTAGGATTTTTTTTATTGATAAAAGTTTTTTAAAGGGGGCTTATAAGAACAATGTCTTCAAAAACGGAAGAGAAACTGGCAACTGGTGCACAGCTATTGTTAGAAGCGCTAGAAAAGGAAGGAGTAGAAGTGATTTTTGGTTATCCTGGTGGTGCTGTTTTACCTCTTTATGATGCACTCTATGACTGTGAAATTCCGCATATTTTAACGAGGCATGAACAAGGTGCTATTCATGCTGCTGAAGGATATGCCAGAATTACTGGCAATCCAGGGGTTGTCATTGCAACGAGTGGACCGGGTGCTACAAATGTGATTACTGGTCTAGCAGATGCGATGATTGATTCGTTACCACTTGTTGTATTTACAGGGCAAGTAGCGACAACGTTAATTGGAAGTGATGCTTTCCAAGAAGCCGATATTATGGGGCTTACGATGCCGGTGACAAAACATAATTATCAAGTGCGAAAGGCTTCAGATTTACCTCGAATTATTAAAGAAGCATTTCATATTGCTAGAACAGGAAGACCAGGGCCAGTCGTTATTGACCTTCCGAAAGATATGGTAGTAGAGCAAGGCGAACGATGTAGTGATGCGCAAATGGATTTACCAGGATACAACCCGAATTATGAACCGAATCTACTTCAAATAAACAAATTATTACAAGCAATTATGGTTGCAAACAAGCCATTAATTTTAGCTGGAGCAGGTGTATTGCATGCGAAAGCTTCGAAAGAATTAACAAGTTTTGCTCGTAAATACGAAATTCCTGTTGTGCATACATTACTTGGTCTTGGTGGCTTTCCGCCAGATGAAGAGCTTTTTCTAGGGATGGGAGGAATGCATGGTTCTTACACAGCTAATATGGCGTTATATGAATGCGACTTACTCATTAATATAGGTGCGAGATTCGATGATCGTCTTACTGGAAATTTAGCTTATTTTGCTAAGGAGGCGACTGTCGCGCATATTGATATTGATCCAGCAGAAATCGGAAAAAATGTGCCGACTGAAATTCCTATTGTTGCAAGTGCTAAGCAAGCGCTCCAAGTATTACTTCAACCAGAAGGAAGGAAAGAAAATCATCATGAGTGGATCTCTTTATTAAAGAATAGAAAAGAAAAGTATCCATTCTCCTATAAACGAAATTCTGAAAGTATTAAACCTCAATATGCAATTGATATGCTATATGAAATTACGAAAGGAGAAGCGATTGTAACGACAGATGTGGGGCAACATCAAATGTGGGCAGCCCAATATTATCCGCTGAAAAATCCAGATAAATGGGTAACTTCAGGAGGATTAGGAACGATGGGATTCGGATTTCCTGCAGCAATTGGTGCACAAATTGCAAAGCCTGAAGAACTAGTTATTGCAATTGTTGGCGACGCTGGATTTCAAATGACACTGCAAGAATTAAGTGTGTTAAAAGAACACTCTTTACCTGTTAAAGTATTTATTTTAAATAATGAAGCTTTAGGAATGGTAAGACAATGGCAAGATGAATTTTATAACAAAAGATATTCGCACTCTTTACTATCGTGTCAACCAGATTTCGTTGCTCTTGCGAATGCGTATGGCATAAAAGGAGTTCGCATAGATGATCCACTTCTTGCGAAGAAACAATTGCAGCATGCAATTGAATTACAAGAACCAGTCGTAATTGATTGCCGTGTACTTCAATCAGAAAAGGTAATGCCAATGGTTGCGCCCGGGAAAGGTGTTCACCAAATGGAGGGAGTGGAAAAAAGGTGAAGAGAATTGTTACAGCAACAGTTCGAAATCAAAGTGGTGTGTTAAACCGAATTACAGGTGTTATGACACGAAGACATTTTAATATTGAAAGTATTTCAGTAGGTCATACGGAATCATCGGACATATCGCGGATGACGATTGTTGTACACGTTGAAAATGAACAGCAAGTAGAGCAGTTAATTAAACAACTTCATAAGCAAATTGATGTTTTGAAAGTATCAGATATTACAGAAGAAGCGATGATTGCAAGAGAACTCGCACTTATTAAAGTAGCAACATCAGTAGCAAGAGCAGAATTATACAGTTTAATTGAACCGTTTCGAGCCGCTGTAATAGATGTTGGGAAGGATTCCATAGTTGTGCAAGTAACAGGTACACAGGAGAAAGTAGAAGCATTAATTGAATTACTTCGTCCATACGGTTTGAAAGAAATTGCAAGAACAGGTGTAACAGCTTTTACGCGTAGTATGAAAAAACAAGATAAGCAAGTTATGTTAATTCAATAATCATTTAAATATAGGGGGAAATGAAAATGGCAAAAGTTTATTATGAAAAAGATGTAACGGTAAATGTATTAAAGGAAAAGAAAGTAGCAATCATTGGATATGGCTCGCAAGGTCATGCGCATGCGCAAAATTTACGTGATAACGGATTTGATGTAGTAGTAGGTTTAAGAAAAGGGAAGTCTTGGGATAAAGCGAAAGAAGATGGATTTTCTGTATATACAGTAGCAGAAGCAGCAAAGCAGGCTGATGTAGTAATGATTTTACTGCCAGATGAACTGCAACCAGAAGTATATGAAGCGGAAATTGCGCCAAATTTACAGGCAGGAAATTCTCTCGTTTTTGCACACGGATTTAATGTTCACTTTGATCAAGTGAAACCACCAGCGAATGTAGATGTATTTTTAGTAGCACCAAAAGGGCCGGGACATTTAGTTCGTCGTACGTTTGCTGAAGGAGGAGCTGTTCCTGCATTATTTGCAGTATACCAAGATGCAACAGGAGTTGCGACTGAAAAGGCACTTTCTTATGCCGATGGAATTGGAGCGACGAGAGCTGGTGTATTAGAAACGACATTTAAAGAAGAAACAGAAACAGACTTATTTGGAGAGCAAGCTGTACTTTGCGGCGGAGTAACTGCGCTAGTAAAAGCTGGATTTGAAACGTTAGTTGATGCGGGATATCAGCCGGAACTTGCATATTTTGAATGTTTACATGAACTGAAACTTATTGTTGATCTTATGTATGAAGGTGGACTTGAAAATATGAGATATTCAGTTTCAGATACAGCGCAGTGGGGCGACTTCGTATCAGGGCCACGCGTTGTAACGGAAGATACGAAGAAAGCGATGGGTACAGTGCTAGCAGAAATTCAAGATGGTACATTTGCAAGAGGTTGGATTGCAGAGCATAAAGCAGGAAGACCGAATTTCCATGCGACAAATGAGAAAGAGAATGAACACGAAATCGAAGTAGTTGGACGTAAATTACGTGAAATGATGCCTTTCGTACAGCCGCGAGTAAAGGTAGGGATGAAATAATATGAAGCAGATTTTGTTCATGGATACGACGCTACGTGATGGCGAACAATCACCAGGAGTGAATTTAAATGAACAAGAGAAATTGCAAATTGCAAGGCAATTAGAAAGACTAGGGATTCATGTTATGGAAGCTGGCTTTGCAGCAGCTTCCGAAGGGGATTTTCAATCGGTAAAACGTATCGCAAATACAATTCAAAATGCTACAGTTATGAGTTTAGCTAGAGCGAAAGAAAGCGATATTCGAAGAGCATATGAAGCTGTGAAAGGTGCGGTATCTCCCCGTTTACACGTATTTTTAGCTACGAGTGATATTCATATGAAATATAAACTTTGTATGTCAAAAGAAGATGTGTTAGATAGTATTCATCGTTCTGTTACACTTGGAAAATCATTATTTCCAACAGTACAATTTTCTGCAGAAGATGCGACAAGAACAGCAAGAGATTTTTTAGTTGAGGCAGTAGAAGTTGCGATTCGTGCAGGAGCCAATGTAATTAACATTCCAGATACAGTTGGATATACGAATCCAGAAGAATATTATTCTCTTTTTAAGTACTTACAAGAATCCGTTCCTTCATATGAAAAAGCAATTTTCTCTTGTCATTGTCACGATGACCTTGGAATGGCTGTAGCAAATTCGTTAGCTGCAGTTGAAGGGGGAGCATTGCAAGTAGAGGGAACAATTAATGGAATTGGTGAAAGAGCAGGGAATGCGGCATTAGAAGAAGTCGCAGTTGCTCTTCATATTAGAAAAGATTTCTATCAAGCAGAGCCTTCTATGACGCTAAAAGAAATTAAAGCGACAAGTACATTAGTAAGCAGATTAACAGGTATGGTTGTACCGAAAAATAAAGCAATCGTGGGAGCGAATGCATTCGCTCATGAATCCGGAATTCATCAAGATGGTGTATTAAAAGAAGTGACAACGTATGAAATTATTGAACCAGAGTTAGTAGGCGAATCTCAAAACTTATTTGTACTTGGAAAACATTCTGGACGTCACGCGTTTACAGAAAAAATGAAAGAGCTTGGCTATGAATTTACAAAGGAAGAACGAGATGCAGTGTTTGAAGCGTTTAAAAAATTAGCTGATCGTAAGAAGGAAATTACGGAGGAAGATTTACGAGCACTTATGCTTGGTGAAGCAGCATTTGCGGCTCAGCAATATAATATTACGCAACTGCAAGTACATTTCGTATCAAATAGTACACAATGTGCGACAGTTGTACTAAAAGATGAGGAAGGAAATGTATTCGAAGATGCAGCTACTGGCTCTGGTAGTATTGAAGCAATTTATAATGCAATCCAAAGAATTTTAGGATTAGAATGTGAATTGGCGGATTATCGCATACAATCTATTACACAAGGTCAAGATGCACTGGCTCATGTTCATGTTGAATTAAAAGAAGGAACACATCAAGTATCAGGTTTTGGTGTTGCGCAAGACGTATTGGAAGCGTCGGCGAGAGCATATGTCCACGCAGCGGGGAAATTGAAATCTTTTATCCAGCTTGTGAAATAAGTGTTTGATAGGTGAGAGGGGCTATTCTCACCTATCAAATTAAAGTTCTGAAAATTTAGTTAAAAGGGGTGTTGAAATTGGAAAAACGTATCGTTTGTTTAGCTGGTGATGGGGTTGGACCGGAAGTTATGGAAAGTGCGAAGGAAGTATTGCATATGGTAGAAAGGTTATATGGTCATCATTTTCATTTGCAAGATGAGTACTTCGGCGGGAGTGCTATCGATTTAAATGGGCAACCATTACCACAACGAACGCTTGCCGCTTGTTTAGCAAGTGATGCGGTTTTACTAGGAGCAGTTGGTGGACCAAGGTGGGATAGTGCGAAAGAAAGACCAGAGAAAGGATTATTAGCTTTAAGAAAAGGGCTCGGTGTATTTGCGAACGTTCGCCCTGTAACGGTAGAAAGTGCAACGGCACATTTATCGCCATTAAAAAAGGCTGATGAAATTGATTTCGTTGTCGTTCGTGAATTAACAGGTGGGATTTATTTTTCTTATCCGAAAGAACGAACCGACGAAGTAGCAACGGATACACTTACGTATCATCGCCATGAAATTGAACGTATCGTTTCTTATGCTTTTCAATTAGCAAGTAAACGGAAGAAAAAAGTAACATCTATTGATAAGGCGAATGTTTTAGAATCTAGTAAACTATGGAGAACTGTAACAGAAGAAGTAGCACTTCGTTATCCAGATGTTGAACTAGAACATATTTTAGTAGATGCAGCTGCTATGGAGTTAATTCGGAATCCAGGACGGTTTGATGTAATTGTAACAGAAAATTTATTTGGGGATATTTTAAGTGACGAAGCTTCCGTATTAGCTGGGTCATTAGGAATGCTTCCGTCAGCAAGTCACGCGGAAAAGGGCCCTTCGCTATACGAGCCTATTCACGGATCAGCACCGGATATTGCCGGAAAAAATAAGGCAAATCCAATTGCGATGATGCGCTCTGTTGCCATGATGCTTGGGCAATCGTTCGGATTAACGAGAGAAGGGTGTGCAATTGAAGAAGCGATTTCAGCAGTCCTTAAATTAGGAAAATGTACAGCAGATATCGGGGGGACTGAAACGACAACTTCATTTACGAAGGCAGTAATGCAAGAAATGGAAGAGCAAGCACTAGTAGGGAGAGGAAGATAATGGGGAAAAGGTTGCTAGATAAACTTTGGGAAAGACACGTAGTTGCGACAAATGAAAATGGATTAGATTTATTATATATCGATCTGCACCTTGTTCATGAAGTAACGTCACCGCAAGCCTTTGAAGGCTTGCGGCTTACAAATCGAACGGTACGCAGACCAGATTTAACATTCGCAACGATGGATCATAATATTCCAACGAAAGATGTTTGGAATATTACCGATCGCATTGCGAAGCAGCAACTAGATACACTTCGGGAAAATTGTAAACAATTTCAGGTGCCGTTAGCAGATATCGGAGATGAAGAGCAAGGGATCGTTCATGTTATAGGGCCAGAACTTGGGCTCACGCAGCCAGGAAAAACAATTGTTTGTGGTGATAGTCATACAGCGACGCACGGTGCGTTTGGTGCGCTAGCGTTTGGTATTGGTACGAGTGAAGTGGAACATGTATTGGCAACGCAAACGCTGTGGCAAAGAAAACCGAAAGCGATGGGAATTGAACTAAAAGGAAAATTAAAGAAAGGTGTTTACGCAAAAGATATTATTTTGCATCTCCTTTCAAAGTACGGTGTAGCAGTTGGAACTGGATACGTAATGGAATTTTACGGAGAGACGATTCAGGCTATGGAGATGGAAGAGAGAATGACGCTTTGTAATATGGCGATTGAAGGAGGAGCAAAAGCAGGTATTATCGCGCCAGATGAAAAAACAGTTGCTTATGTAAAAGGACGTAAATATGCACCGAGAGACTATGAAACTTTCGAGAAGAAATGGTCTGAACTTTATACAGATGCAGATGCAATTTATGATTTACATATTTCGATAGATGTTACAGATTTAGCGCCATACGTTACGTGGGGAACAAATCCGAGTATGGGAGTTCGTATTGATGAGAAAATGCCAGAAAAACATGATGTAAATGACGAAAGAGCATTTTCTTATATGGGATTAAGCCCTGGACAAAGTACGTATGACATTCCAGTTCAGCATGTCTTCATTGGATCTTGTACAAATTCCAGGCTCTCTGATTTAGAAATTGCTGCAGCTGTTGTGAAAGGGAGAAAGGTAAAAGAAGGTGTGCGAGCACTCGTTGTGCCTGGATCGAAAAGAGTAAGGGACGCGGCGATGCAAAAAGGACTACATCACATATTTGAAGAAGCGGGATTTGAATGGAGAGAACCTGGATGTTCCATGTGTCTTGGAATGAATCCAGATCAAGTACCTGAAGGAGAGCATTGCGCTTCAACTTCAAATCGTAATTTTGAAGGGAGGCAAGGAAAAGGAGCACGAACGCATTTAGTTAGCCCAGCAATGGCGGCAGCAGCTGCGTTATATGGTCATTTTGTTGATACTAGAAAGGAGAGTTATGATGGAGCCATTTCGTATTCATAAAGGTACTGCCGCAGTACTTATGAATGATAACATTGATACAGATCAAATTATTCCGAAGCAATATTTAAAGAGAATTGAAAGGACGGGGTTTGGAAAATATTTATTTGATGAGTGGCGATATGATAATGAACGAAACGAAAACCCTAATTTCCCACTTAATGCACCAGATAGAAAAGGGGCAAGTATATTAATTACAGGTGATAATTTTGGATGTGGTTCTTCAAGAGAACACGCACCTTGGGCACTTGCTGATTATGGTTTCCGCGTAATTATCGCGGGAGGGTTTGCAGATATTTTTTATATGAATTGTATGAAGAATGGTATGTTACCAATTGTAATGGATAAAGAAATGCGAGAAAAGCTTGCCAAAACGGATGCAAGAGAACAAATAGAAGTAGATTTAGAGAATGAAGTCATTACAACGAGTACGCACAGGTTTCATTTTACAATCGAAAAAATGTGGAAAGAGAAATTATTAAATGGTTTAGATGAAATTAGTATTACAATGCAATATGAACAAGAAATAAAAGAGTATGAAAGAAGGGTAGCTGTATATTAAAAGATAACGGAATTTTTAAAATGTATTTACATTCAGAATTAAGTGTTATATACTATGTAAAAATTAGAGGAGAAAGGGAGTAAGTATTATGAAAACAATGCAATCTATTAAAATGCTTACACAACTACATCATCATACATAAAGCCCTTGAACCTAGCGTGAAAACGTGTAGGTGCAAGGGTTATTCCCGTTGTACCTACACGCTACTAAAGAGCCTTGTAGGTATATTTTATCTACAAGGCTCTTTTTATTTTCGGTTTAGGTGCATGAAATAAGCATACATTAGAAAGGGAAAGGTGTGAGAATTTCGATGACAAAATGGAAACGGGCAAATCCGAATGGAACGAGAGATTATTTATTCGAAGAATGTACGTTAATTGAAGAAGTGGAGCAAAAATTAAGGCGTACTTTTTTAGAGAGAGGTTATGAAGAAATAAGGACACCAACAATTGAATTTTATGATGTGTTCGCCTTTCAAAGCAGGCCGATAGATGAAGAAAAGATGTATAAATTTTTTGATGAAAAGGGAAGGATTATCGTATTGCGTCCAGATATGACAATTCCTTTAGCGAGAGTGATCGGAACGCAGAGGTGTGATACACCACTTAAAGTGACGTATAGCGGAAATGTATTTCGAGCGAATGAGTCCCTTACTGGAAAATATAATGAGATCGTGCAAAGTGGTATTGAAATTATCGGTATTGATAATGTAAGAGCTGAAATTGAATGTGTTATAAGTGTCATTCAATCACTTCAAAAGTTGAAAGTGCAATCTTTTACAATAGAGATTGGGCAAGTGCAGTTATATAAATGTATTGTTAAAAAGCTCTCCATTCATGAGGAAGAAGAGAAAGCTCTTAGAACATATATTGAAAGTAAAAATTATGCTGCTCTATCAAATTTTATTAGAGAAAAGAAATTAGATCGATGTGATGAAACAGTAAGTTTACTAGAGAAATTACCAAGGTTATTTGGGAATTTAGAAGTGATTGAGGAAGCAGAAAAACTCGCCTCCAGTAATGAAATGAAAATGGCCATTGCCAGAGTGAAAGAAATATATGAAGCAATTGATAAGCTAGGCTATGGATCGTACATATCCATTGATTTAGGTATGATTCAACATTTGGACTATTATACAGGTGTTATTTTTAAAGGGTATATATATGAAATTGGGGAAGAAATTGTTAGTGGCGGAAGATATGATGAGTTAATTGGAAATTTTGGAGAAATGTTGCCGGCTGTTGGACTCGCGGTGCAAGTTAATCAAATTGTGAAGGCGCTGCAGGAGCAGCAAGAACCATATGAACGAAAGAGAACAGATATTATGATTCATTACGAGTTAAATAGATTAGCAGAGGCGGAACGGTTACGAAATTTAATTCAAAAGGACGGGAAAAAAGTAGAGATATCTTTATTTTCTAATTTAAATGACACCTTTCAATTTGCAAGAAAAAATCAAATAGTAACGGTCGTTGAGGCAAAGAACGAATCGTTAGTGGAATATGTATGGAACGAGAAATGGGTAGTCCAGAAAGAAGGAGAAACTTCATGCGTAACATTCAAATTGCGTTAACGAAAGGGAGATTAGAAAAACATGTGATTCCACTCTTTGAGCAGATTGGAATCGATTGTTCAGAGCTTAAAAATAAAGGACGAAAGCTTGTCTTTCAAAGTAAAAATACAGATATCTCATTTATTTTAGTGAAAGCAGTAGATGTTGCTACTTATGTAGAACATGGAGTAGCGGATATCGGGGTCGTTGGAAAAGACATTTTAATGGAAAACGAGAAAGATATTTATGAAATGTTAGATTTAGGAGTAGGTGTGTGTAAGTTTTGTGTTGCTTCTATTCCTACTTATAATCCGAAGAGCTACCGGAAGAAACGTATTGCGACGAAATATCCACATATTACTTCTAACTATTTTCATGATAAAGGAGAGGATGTAGAAATCATAAAAATAGAAGGTTCTGTAGAAATCGCTCCTATTCTTGGGTTGGTAGATGCGATTGTTGATATTGTTGAAACAGGAAAAACATTACAAGAAAATGGACTCATTGTATTTGAGGAAATGTATTCTATATCTGCTCGAATGATTGTAAATAAGGCTGCATTAAAAACTAAAAAAGACGAAATATTCAGTATTATAAATATGATGGAGCAAGAAATTTTGTCAGGAAAATAGGGGGACTTGTAATGGAGATCGTTTTTGAAGATTTTCAAAAGGCTTTATCGAAAATAAAATTACTACGAGAAAATGCCAATATAATAGAAGAAACTGTTCAAAGAAGTGTAAGTGAAATCGTTCAAAATGTAAGGGAGAGTAGGGATGATGCCTTATCTTTTTATACAAAAAAGTTTGATGGTGTAAAGATGAAAGAGTTTCGTGTAAGTGAAGAAGAAATAAAACGAGCGAGTATGTTTGTAGAGAATTCATTTTTAGAAGCGTTACAAGAGGCGAAGAAAAACATTATTTCGTACCATGAAAAGCAAAAAAGACAATCGATGTTCGATTGCGCGAGTAAAGGCATCATTAGAGGACAAATCATTCGGCCGTTAGAGAATGTAGGAGTATATGTTCCAGGCGGAACTGCTTCGTATCCTTCGTCAGTATTAATGAATGTATTGCCAGCAAAACTCGCTGGTGTGAAAAAGATTGTAATGGTAACACCGCCAAGAGAAGGAGAAATTGATCCACATATTTTAGTTGCTGCAAGCCTTGCAGGAGTAGATGAAATTTATACGATAGGTGGTGCGCAAGCAATTGCTGCTTTAGCATACGGGACGGAATCGATTCCGAAAGTGGATAAAATAGTTGGACCAGGAAATTTGTACGTCGCTTTAGCGAAACGAGAAGTATATGGAATAGTAAATATCGATATGATTGCTGGACCGTCAGAAATTGTAGTTATTGCAGATGAAACCGGCAATGCAAAATATATTGCTGCTGATTTATTATCACAAGCAGAACATGACGAGAGAGCGACAGCAATTTGTATTACAACAAATATAGATTTAGCAAAAGAAGTAGAAAAAGAGATAGAAAGGCAGTTAGAAACATTACCAAGAAGCGAAATTGCACGTGAATCAATAAAGAGAAATGGAGCCATTTTTATCGTTCCTTCTTTAGATGAGGCGCTAAAGTTATCGAATGAAATTGCCCCGGAACATTTAGAGTTACATATAAAAGAACCGATGAATGCTCTAGCTTATGTGAAACATGCAGGATCTATCTTTCTTGGACCATATGCACCAGAACCGCTCGGGGATTATTTAGCAGGACCGAATCACGTGTTACCGACAAGTGGAACGGCCAGGTTTTTCTCACCGTTATCAGTCGATGATTTTGTGAAAAAATCAAGCTTTCTGTCTTATACAGAGGAAGCATTAAGAGATGTCCAACATCATATTGTAGAACTTGCCAATAAAGAAGGGTTACATGCGCATGCGAGAGCAATTCAAATAAGATTTGAGGAGGAAGAATAATGCGTGAGTCTAGTCAAATACGTGAGACGACAGAGACAAAAATAAAATTAAGTTTACAGCTTGATGATGGGAAGAACGTTTCTGTACGAACGGGAGTTGGTTTTTTTGATCATATGCTAACTTTATTTGCAAGGCATGGAAGATTCGGTTTGCAAGTGGAGGTAGAAGGGGATGTATTCGTTGATGCACATCATACAGTTGAGGATGTTGGGATTGTACTCGGAAATTGTTTGAAAGAAGCATTGCACAGTAAAGAGGGGATTAACAGGTACGGCTCAGCATATGTACCGATGGATGAGTCTTTAGGCTTTGTTGCAATTGATATAAGTGGACGCTCATATATTGTATTTCAAGGAGAATTAACGAATCCGAAGCTTGGGGATTTTGATACAGAACTAACGGAAGAATTTTTTAGAGCAGTTGCTCATGCTGCCAATATTACATTACATGCTCGTATTTTATACGGAAGCAATACACATCACAAAATTGAAGCGTTATTTAAAGCGTTTGGTAGAGCGCTTAGAGAAGCAGTTGAAAGAAATGCCAATATTACTGGTGTAAATTCAACGAAAGGGATGTTGTAATTGATTGCCATTATAGATTATGGAATGGGAAACATTCGTAGTGTAGAACAAGCATTAAAGTATATTGGAGCAGCGTATATCGTAACGAGTGATAAAGAAGAGATTTTTAGAAGTCATGGAGTGATTTTACCAGGAGTAGGTGCATTTCCAAAAGCGATGGATATATTGGAAGAAAAAGATTTAGTTCGTGTGTTACAAGAAATTGGGCGTTCCAGAAAACCACTTCTAGGCATTTGCTTAGGAATGCAGCTTTTATTTGAAAAAAGTGAGGAACTCCAAGATTGTAACGGATTAAGTTTATTGCCAGGCGTTATTCGAAAGTTAAAAGTTCCTTATAAAATTCCTCATATGGGATGGAATGAGTTAAAGAAAGAAGGAGAAATAGCGCTTTGGAATGGAGTAGAGGACGGTTCTTTCGTATATTATGTCCACTCTTATTACGCAGATTGTCCAAATGAAATTGTGTATGGAATAAGTGATTATGGAGTGAAAGTACCTGGTTTTGTAGCAAAAGGAAATATATATGGTGCACAGTTTCATCCTGAAAAAAGTGGTGACATTGGCATGCGAATGTTGAAAAATTTTAAAGGAGTGGTAGAAACATGGAAATCTTCCCAGCTATCGATTTAAAAGAAGGGCGATGCGTTAGACTGTATCAAGGAGAATTTAGTAAAGAAACAGTAATGAATGAAGACCCGGTTGCGCAAGCGATTATATTCGAAAAGTTTGGGGCGAAAACATTACATATTGTTGATTTAGATGGTGCAGTTGCTGGTGAGTCGTTAAACTTGTCCGTCATTGAAAGAATTTGCAAGGCAGTACGTATTCCAGTGCAAGTTGGCGGAGGAATTCGATCACTTGTAGCCGTAGAGAAATTATTTTCAGTAGGGGTAGATAAAGTGGTTTTAGGAACAGCTGCTCTTTATGATAAGCCATTTTTAGAAGAAGCAGTTTTTCTATATAAAGAAAAAATCATCGTCGGAATTGATGCGAAAAATGGTTTCGTAGCAACGAGAGGCTGGCTTGATATGTCTGAAATTTCTTACATTGATTTAGCAAAACAAATGGAGAATGTAGGTGTTCAAACGATTGTATTTACAGACATTTCGAAAGACGGGACACTTGCAGGACCGAATATAGAACAATTGGAGTTACTACAAAAAAGCGTTTCTACTCGACTTATTGCTTCTGGAGGAATTGCATCTATTCAAGATGTGAAAAAGTTAAATGATATGAACATATACGGTGTCATAATTGGTAAGGCTCTTTACGAGAAAACGATTGATTTAGAAGAAGTGCTAGAGGTAACAAAGTTATGTTAGCAAAACGCGTTATTCCATGTCTAGATGTGAAAGAAGGGCGAGTCGTAAAGGGTGTAAATTTTATAGGACTACAAGATGTCGGGGATCCTGTTGAAATAGCAGCTTTATATAATGATGCGGGAGCAGATGAAATAGTATTTTTAGATATTACGGCAACGCATGAAGGACGAAAAACGATTATAGATGTTGTAGAAAAAACGGCTTCAAAAGTATTTATTCCTCTTACAGTTGGAGGAGGGATTTCAAGTGTGAAAGATATGTACAATTTACTAAGAGCTGGAGCAGATAAAGTTTCAATTAACTCAGCAGCAGTGCGAAATCCAAAATTAATCGAAGAAGGGGCAGAGCATTTTGGCTCACAATGTATTGTTATAGCAATTGATGCTAGAAAAGTAGCGGAGGATAAGTGGAATGTATATGTGAACGGCGGAAGAGTTGATACAGGAATGGATGCAATCAGGTGGGCAAAGCGTGTTACAGAGCTAGGCGCAGGCGAAATTTTATTAACGAGTATGGATGCAGACGGAACGAAAAACGGATATGACCTTCGTTTAACAGAAGAAATTTCAAAAAGTGTTTCCGTACCTGTCATCGCGTCAGGTGGATGCGGTCATGCTGATCACATTATAGAAGTGTTTCAAAAGACAACAGTTGATGCAGCATTAGCGGCATCAATCTTTCATTACGGTGAGGCGACAATAGGGGACGTAAAGAGAAAGTTAAGAAATGCAAATGTTGAGGTGCGGCTATGAAACCTAACTTTTCAAAAGGACTATTACCAGCAGTTGTAATTGAAGAAGATACAAAAGAAGTTTTAATGCTAGCTTATATGAATGAAGAGGCATATGAAAAAACAATAGAAACGAAAAGAACATGGTTTTATTCTCGTTCAAGAAGGTCGTTATGGAATAAAGGAGAAACATCAGGTAATGTCCAAAATGTGCAATCTCTTTATTTAGATTGTGATCAAGATTCAATCGTTGTTGTCGTAAAGCAAGTAGGACCTGCATGTCATACGGGAGAAAAAACATGTTTTCATTACAAAATTATATAGGGGGATACATATGAAAAATGCCTTTACATTACTATTTGAAACAATTAAAGAACGAAAGAGAAATCCACTTTCTGAATCATATACAAATTACTTGTTTTCAAAAGGAGAAGATAAAATTTTAAAGAAAATTGGTGAGGAATGTACAGAAGTAATTATTGCATCCAAAAATAATGATAACGAAGAGCTAGTGAAAGAAATGGTTGATGTAATGTATCACTGCTTCGTTTTATTAGCCGAAAAAAATATATCATTAGAAGATATTATGGAGGAAGTGACAGAAAGAAATGGGAAGCTTTCGAGAGTAGGGGACAGAAGAGAAATAGATACATTATAGGGGGAATATGTATGAAGGTGGATTATCACATTCATTTAGAAGAAGGGCCATATTCAATAGGATGGCTAGCTAAAATAAATGAATCATTACAACATTATGAACCGCTAAAAGAAGAAAAACATTCTATGGAATGGCTTGTGAAAACACAAGAACGCCTGCAAAGACGTGTGAATGAAGGGCCATTTACAATGAAATGGATTGATTTATATTTAGAAGAAGCTTTGCGAAAAGGGATAAAAGAAGTTGGTATTGTCGATCATTTATATCGTTTTTATGAAGCGAAAGAATACTATGAAAAATATGTTGATATTAGTGATTCGGGTCTTGGACGTTTACAAAAGGAATGGTTAGACCAAGTAAGGGTAGCTTCACTACATGATTTTACAAAGGCAATTGAAGAGGCGAAAGAACGGTGGAGTAAAAGAGGTGTTACGCTTAAACTTGGAATTGAAGCAGATTATTTTATTGGTGGTGAACAACAATTACAATCTTTACTCGCATTAGGAGATTTTGATTATGTAATTGGTTCTGTTCATTTTTTAAATGGCTGGGGATTTGATAATCCAGATACGAAAGAATATTTTAAGGAACATGACTTATATGTTTTATATGATACGTTTTTCAAAACGGTTGAGTGCGCAGTTCGTTCTGAGTTATTTGATATTATTGCTCATCTTGACAACATAAAAGTATTTAATTATCGATTAGATGAGAATGAACAACTTTCTTATTATAAGAAAATTGCGCGTGCATTAGTAGAAACAAATACAGCAACGGAAATAAATGCGGGATTGTACTATCGCTATCCTGTGCGCGAAATGTGTCCGAGTCCGCTATATTTACAAGTATTAGCTAAACACGAAGTTCCGATTACACTCTCTTCAGATGCTCATTATCCGAATGATTTAGGAAAATATGTGGAAGAGAATATAAAGACGTTACGTAATCATGATATTGCTCACTTAGCTACATTTACGAAACGAGTTAGAACGATGAGATTACTAGAAGAAGTAACAATTTCAAAATGATCACGATTTTTTCATGAAAACCCATCTTTTTGTTCAAAATAAGAAAGAATAAAAAGGAGGGTAAGAAATGTCGAAACAGCAAAATAAGCAAAATGTACAAGGTGCACAGCAACAAGCGTATACTTCTGAAACGAATGCTACATCTCAATCCGTTATTGAGGAACAAATTAGTGATACAGTTGCAGAAGGAACGATCGATGTGAAGCTTGGAAAACAATCGCAAGAAAAAGCATAAGAAGAGGGGGAGACTTGCATCTCCTCTTTTTTTGTGGAAAAGTGTCGATTTTCAAAACTATAATCAAATTCCTTGGTTTTTATATGTGGATTTCTTACAATGAAAGATAAGAGAGATCTTATTTTCTATAGAAGAGGTGTTAGTAGTGGCAAAAATATTAGTAGCAGGGAAAATTCCAGCAATCGGATTAGAACTATTAAAGGATCATGATGTAGAAATGTACGATAAAGAGGAGTTAATTTCTTTAGATGAATTAACAGAGCGTGTAAAAGACAAAGATGCATTGTTAAGCCTACTTTCTACAAAGGTGACAAAAGAAGTGATTGATGCGGCACCTAATTTGAAGATTGTTGCAAACTACGGTGCTGGTTACGATAATATTGATTACTCATATGCCGAAAAAAAAGGGATTGCGGTAACGAATACACCGAAAGTATCAACGGAAGCTACCGCAGAACTAACATTTGCACTTCTTTTAGCAGCGGCACGTAGAATTCCTGAAGGTGATACGCTATGTCGTACAACTGGATTTAACGGATGGGCACCGTTATTTTTCTTAGGCCGCGAAGTACATGGTAAGACAATTGGAATTATCGGCCTTGGAGAAATCGGAAAGGCAGTTGCAAAGCGTGCGAAAGCGTTTGGAATGAATGTTTTATATACAGGACCAAATCGAAAGCCTGAAGCTGAAAGTGAACTGGAAGCAACATATGTAACATTGGAAGAATTATTACAAACAGCAGACTTTATTACAATTAACTGTGCGTATAATCCGAAATTGCACCATATGATTGATGAAGAACAGTTCAAAATGATGAAGAAAACAGCGTATATTATAAATGCTTCACGTGGACCAATTATGCATGAAGCGGCACTTGCTCATGCTTTAAAAACAAATGAAATTGAAGGGGCAGCTCTTGACGTGTTTGAATTTGAGCCGAAAATTACGGAAGAGCTAAAAGGATTAAAGAATGTGGTACTTGCTCCTCACGTAGGAAATGCAACATTCGAAACGCGTGATGCGATGGCCGAAACGGCGGTAAGAAATATTTTAGCTGTATTAAATGGCGAAGAAGCTGTAACGCCTGTCAATCAAAAAGTATTCGTTACAAAATAAAAAGAAACCTTCCGATTCCGGAAGGTTTCTTTTTATTTTTCTTTATTTGCTCTTTTTGATGGTCTTTGTCTAAGGAATTGAGATAGCATATACAAAATATATAGTGGAATAGCAATGAATAAGAAAACAGAAAAATTACCGAACCCTGTTTGGTACATTGTGATAATGATGCCCACTAAAAATAGTGTAATAATGATGCTATATCGTGGAATTGGTACATCTTTTAAACTTGGGATACGAATGCGGCTCACCATTAAAAATGCGAACGTTACAAATACTGTAATAAGAACGATTTTTGGAATGGTATGTGAAAATAATGTTAAGAAAGCAACAAGCCCTCCCGCTGCTGTAATCGGTACCCCAGTGAAATATTTCATTGAAGTAGAAGATGGTGTTACATTAAATCGTGCTAAACGATATGCTCCGAAAAGAGGGAATAGCCCCGCTATGTATAGTCCGATGATTCCATAATTAGAGAAAGATGTGTAATACATGAGAACAGCAGGTGCTGCACCAAATGTTACGACATCCGCAAGCGAGTCAAGCTCTTTTCCCATTTGTGAATCAACACGTAATAAACGAGCAACACGCCCATCAAGACTATCTAACATCATCCCGATAAGTACTAAAATAGCAGCTGATTTATAATATCCTAAAGATGCATAGCCGATTGACAAGAATCCACTATATAAATTTCCGAGCGTAAATAAGTTTGGAATAGCTGCTCTATACAAAATCTGATCCCTTGCTTTCTGTAATAAATTCTTAATTAGTGTATGAAAGTTTACTTATTTTATCATACCATAAATTTATTCCTCATACGAAAAAAATTCCCAATTTGTGAAAGATTTCATAGAAGAATGATTTGAAAAACAAGTAAAAAAAGAAGCAACTTTTATAAAGCTGCTTCTTTTACTATTCAAATTTCGTTGTCATCGTTCCGGTTTTATACTGATTCGTAGGATCGAAACGTAATAAATCTCCATAAATGAGTTTGTCGGAAAGTTTCAATTCTGTTTTTGCTTTTTCAATATTCGGTTGACATAATGAGATGTCTGCTTCTTCACCTGTGTTTCGTTTATAGCACATGTTTTTTGTATACACATAATCTTCCGAAACGAAGCTACCATCACGCATTACCATAAGTGGATCTTCTTCTTTAATAAATAAGTCAGTTCCAAATTCAACTGATTTATTTGTTTTAATACCAAGTAAATGAAGTAGCGTTGGTTTAATATCAATTTGACCAGACACTTTAGAAATGACTTTTCCTTCTTGACCAGGTACATGAATAATGAGAGGGACGCGTTGTAATTGCATAGAATCAAATGGTGTAATAGCGTCTTTCCCAAGGAACTGAGCCATAGCTGCGTTATGGTTTTCAGAAATACCGTAATGATCTCCGTAAATGACAATAACAGAGTTGTCATACAGTCCTTCTGCTTTTAATTGTTTAATAAATTGTTTAAGAGCTTCATCCGTATAACGAACGGTTGGGAAGTAACGGTTTACAACGCCACTTTCCGAATTAAACTCATCAACATATTGATCTTCTGGATTTAGAAGAAATGGAAAATGGTTTGTTAAAGTAATGAATTTTGTATAGAACGGCTGTGGTAAAGATTTTAACTTTGGAATAGATTGTTCAAAGAACTCTTTATCTTTTAACCCCCAACCGACAGACATTTGTTCCGTGCCTACGTAATCACTTAAATTAAAGTAACGATCATATCCAAGTGCAGGGTACATGACATCACGATTCCAAAACGTTTTATCGTTTGAATGGAAGACAGCAGAAGAATATCCGTATTTCTTTAATTGTTCTGGTGTAGCTGTATATTCATTTGTTGCATGAGTAAAGAATACAGAACCGCGGTCTAACGGATAAAGTGAATTTTCAACGATAAATTCAGCATCAGAAGTTTTACCTTGCCCTGTTTGATGATAGAAGTTATCGAAATAAAAACTATCTTTAATAAATTCATTTAAAAATGGAGTAATTTCTTTTCCATTTATTTTTTTATTAATAACAAAACTTTGTGTAGATTCCATTGAAATCAAAATTACATTTTTACCTTTTGCAGCTCCAAATAAGTTCTTATCAACTTGCTTATCTTTTGAGTCTGTATAGTTTTTAATTTCAGAGAACCCGTCCCCACTTGCAAATACACGTTCAGCTGAAGATTTTGATTGCAGTGTAATATCAAATAGATGATATGTGTATAAACCTAAATTTTTCACGACAGTTTGACGGTCAAACGAGCGTGAGAACATTTGTGGTTTATAAATAATGGAAACAACAATTTGTAGTGCTAATAGAGCTGTTACACCGCTAAAGAAAGTTCTCTTCTCAGAGCGAGAAAGCGGCGTTTTGTCGCAAAATGATGGGAATTTACGCGAAAGAAACATTAAGATGATCGCATCTGCGAATAACAGTAATGTTTTATACGTAAAGAGTTCTTTTATACTCGTCCCTAAATCAGCCATATTATTTGTTTGAAATAATACTGGGAACGTAACGAAATCGTTATAAAACCCATAAAACATTGCATTTCCAAATAAAATGAATGACAGTATAAAACTAATTCCAACTATAATGCGATTTCGGTGTTTAGATGCAAATAATGCAAAACCGAAAAATAAAAGTAACGCAGCTAGTGGATTCATAAAAAGCATAAATTCTTCAAAGAAATTATCAATTTTAATATCAAACGCTAGCTTGTACACAATATATGTTTTTATCCATAATAAAACGACTGCAACGAGTGCGAATCGCAGTTTTGGAAACAGACGTTGTAGCATAATATACTCCTCTCCTAAAAAGCATGACGGTTCTTGTGGGCCTATTTGATTAGCGCCTCATTTTATATATACGAACAGTCCTTTATTATTATGTTTATTATACTATGAGTATCATTATACGAAAATAAAAGAGAGTTGTGGACTTTTTTATAACAATTGAGTAGAAAAAGGGCAGTAGGAGACAATAAAATGGAGTTTCTATGTATGATTATTATCGTGCGCGGAAAGAATCGTGTAACAATACGGAGGTTATAATGCGAAAATTATTATATTTTATAGTATGCAGTAGTGTTATACTTTTTGCTTCACCAAGTGTGTCGGTAGCAGAGTATGATGCACCTCTTATGGAAGATGCCCTTTATTCTGTGTTATTTCCGAAAATAAATAAAGCAATCGAAAAACAATATGGGAGCTTGAAGCCTTATCAATGCCCGAAAATTATTAGTTTAAAAAAAGTGTATAGCGGAACATATTTATTTCAAGCGAGTATTGAAGTGACAAAGTATGAACGTGTTGCAGGGAAAATTGCGCCACCATTTGAGAAGGTAACGATTACATTTAATAACGAAGAAGGCGAATGGGAAGTGACAAAGGTTTCAGTAAAGCGCTTACCAAACGATACGAAACTAAACTGTCAAAAAGCAATATAAAAAATTGTTTGACAAATAAAATGGTCCTTTGGTATTGTTAATAGCAACAATTAGATGTTTGAAAATTAAATAGACTTACCTCATCTACTCTCAAAGGTAGAGGCCGCGATAGGAAAGAGTAAGCTATGGGAGATTGAATGGAATCTGTGATCATAGGTTGAAAGGGACTATTGCCGAAATATAAGAATAACCATCTTATTCATATATTGGGACTGCATTGAATAAATGTAGTACTGTCATAAGATTTATTTTATGGAGAGCTATTTGGAGATGTTGATGCGGTTTCTTATTTTGAGGAGATAACAACTCGTTTATTTTTTCAATATATATTTTTCCTAATAAGAAACGCGTGTGAACATTGTTCCGCGCGTTTTTTGTCTATCTAAAAGCGTGCTGCAATGAATAGAAGATTGGGGTTATGAGTTTTAGAGGAAATAAGGGAGGAATTCAAATGTATTTACACGGCACAAGCCGAATCAATGGGCAAGGACACTTAGAAATTGGAGGGTGCGACACGACGCAGCTAGCAAAACAATATGGAACACCACTTTATGTATACGATGAAGAGTCAATTCGAGGAAAGTGCCGCGCGTTTCATCGTGCTTTTAAAGAAAGTGGGTTCTCTTATCAAGTAGCATATGCAAGCAAGGCGTTCTTGTGCATGGAGATGTGCCGAGTAGCACGTGAAGAGAATATGTCATTAGATGTTGTTTCTGGAGGAGAATTATATACTGCACTACAAGCAGGATTTCCTGCATCGCGCATTCATTTTCATGGCAATAACAAAACAGATGAAGAAATTGTGATGGCTCTTCAGGCGAATATTGGTTGTTTTGTCGTAGATAACTTCTTAGAATTAGAAATTTTGCATGATTTAGCAGTGCAACATGGGAAATTTGTGAACATATTAATTCGTGTAACGCCCGGAGTAGAGGCGCACACACATGAATATATTACAACAGGTCAAGATGATTCAAAATTTGGATTTGGCGTGTCAAATGGTCAAGCGATGCAGGCAATTGAGCTTGCTTTACAAAAATCAAATTATAACGTGTTAGGAATTCATTCACATATCGGATCACAAATATTTGAAACGGCTGGCTTTGTGCGAGCGATTGAAGTTCTTCGTCAATTTTTAGAAGCAGTGAGAGAGCGAACAAACTATGTAGTAAAAGTGCTAAATGTAGGGGGAGGATTCGGAATACGCTACACAGAGTCCGATACACCATTAACTCTTGAGACGTATGTGCGAGCTGTAACAAGTGCGGTGAGAGAACAATTTACGTTATGTAATTATCCATTGCCAGAAATATGGGTTGAACCAGGCCGTAGTATTGTGGGTGATGCCGGAACGACACTTTATACAGTCGGATCTGTGAAAGACATTCCTGGTATTCGGAAATATGTATCAGTGGATGGTGGGATGACTGATAACTTAAGACCTGCTTTATATAACGCTCGTTATGAAGCGATGTTAGCGAATCGAGGGAATGATGAGAACGAGGAAGTTGTTTCGATTGCAGGGAAATGCTGTGAGAGTGGAGATATGTTAATTTGGGATATTAATCTACCGAAAGTTGCTTCTGCGGATTTACTAGCAATTTCTTGTACAGGGGCATACGGGTACTCGATGGCGAATAATTATAATCGGATTCGTAGACCAGCTGTCGTCTTCGCGAAAGGTGGTACATCACAAATTGTTGTAGAGCGCGAAACATATGAAAATATTATTGGGAACGATCGCATACGTATAAAAGAACTTGTTTAAATGAGGAAAAAGGAGTTGTTCGGATGGGCAATTCCTTTTTTATAAAATAAAATAATTAAAATATATCGGAAAACTAGGATTGAAAAAAATCAGAATTGTGATAAAATACAAATACAAAGCTTATCAAGAGAAGCGGAGGGAACTGGCCCGGCGAAGCTCGGCAACCTGCTTATAGAAAGCAAGGTGCTAAATCCAGCAAAATGGAATCCATTTTGAAAGATAAGGTAAAATATATTACCGAACAGTCTTTTCGAAATGGGAAAGATTTTTTTTATGAATAAAAAGGGGGGCTGTTCGCGTGAGTGTACGGGAACATTTTGAGGAAGTATCTGAGAAAATTGAAGCGATGCTTGCTGATATGAAATATGGTTCAATTACAATTGTTGTGCAAGATGGAAAAGTCATTCAATTAGAGAAAAGTGAAAAAGTACGTTTAAAGTAAAAAGCGCTGACTAGAAAAACTAGAGGCGGTTTTAACCTATTTTATTAGGTTAAAACCGTCTTTTTGCTTTTACAGGGGGAAAAAACATGTTGACGTATGAAACGTGGGAAGAAAATGATGTTTCATTTTCAGAAGAAGATGAAACGAAAGGCGCGTTATCTGTATTAAGTTGGGCTTATAAAGAATATAAAAGTGAAATTGTATACGCATGTAGCTTCGGAGTGGAAGGGATGGTACTGCTGCATCTTATTAACCAAGTAAATCCATCTGCTAAAGTTGTTTTTTTAGATACTAACGTACATTTTCAAGAAACGTATGAATTAATTCAAAAAGTGCGGGAACGATTTCCTTCATTAAATATTATAGAAAAACAGCCAAAACTTACACTTGATGAACAAGTCAACTTGCATGGTAACAAGCTATGGGAAAGCAATCCTAATCTTTGTTGTAAAATTAGGAAAATTTTACCGTTAGAAGAATCATTAGCGAATGAAAAAGCGTGGATATCGGGACTGAGGAGGGAACAATCAGAAACCCGTAAGCATACAAAGTTTATAAATCAAGATCATCGCTTTCGATCTATTAAAGTTTGTCCGCTCATTCATTGGACGTGGAAAGAGGTATGGCGATATGTATACAAACATAGTTTGCCGTATAACCCATTACATGACATTGGATATCCAAGTATTGGGTGTGAGAAGTGTACGTTACCTGTAGGAGAGGGTGGCGATTCAAGGGATGGTAGATGGGCAGGGAAAGTAAAAACTGAATGTGGCCTTCATTATCAATAAGGTGAATTTGAAAATAAAACTAAGAGAGGGTATAGAAAATGAGTACAAGAAACGAATTAATAAATCGAATAGACGAGACATACGACGTATCACAAATTGAAAAAGAAATTGGGCTAGACAACATTGCATTAAGTGATTTAGAACTATTAGCGACAGGGGGATATAGCCCGCTTACTGGTTTTCTAGGAAAGAAAGATTATGATTCGGTCGTAGAAACGCTTCGTTTAGCTAATGGGAGCGTTTGGAGTATACCAATTACATTACCAGTAACGGAAGAAGTAGCAGAGAGTCTAATAGCTGGAGAGAAAGTAAAACTTGTTAACGATGGAAACATATATGGTGTCATTCAAATAGAAGATATTTTTGTGCCTGATAAGGAAAAAGAAGCGTTACTAGTATATAAAACGACGGATGAGGCTCATCCGGGAGTGAAAAAATTATATGAACGACCGAACGTTTACATCGGAGGAGCTATTATTCTTACGAAACGTTTTGAAAATAATCCGTTTCCTTCTTATCATTTAGACCCAATTGAAACGAGAGAAGAATTTAAAAAACGTGGTTGGAAAACAGTAGTAGGATTTCAAACGAGGAACCCGGTGCATCGTGCCCATGAATACATTCAAAAATCTGCTCTTGAAATTGTAGATGGACTCTTTTTAAATCCTCTCGTTGGGGAAACAAAATCGGACGATATTCCTGCTGATGTAAGGATGGAAAGCTATGAAGTATTACTTCAAAACTATTATCCGAAAGATCGTGTCTTTTTAAGTGTATTTCCTGCGGCAATGCGTTATGCAGGACCGAGGGAAGCGATATTCCATGCGTTAGTTAGAAAGAATTTTGGATGTACCCACTTTATTGTAGGGCGCGATCATGCTGGGGTAGGAGATTATTACGGAACTTATGAAGCACAAGAAATTTTTACAAACTTTACAGTGGAAGAGTTAGGGATTACACCATTATTTTTTGAACATAGTTTTTACTGTACGAAATGTGAAGCGATGGCTTCGACAAAAACATGCCCGCACGGAAAAGAAGATCATGTTATTTTATCGGGTACGAAAGTAAGAGAACTATTAAGAAACGGTGAGATTCCGCCAAGTACATTTAGTCGTAAAGAAGTAGTGGAAGTGCTAATTAAAGGTTTGAAAAAAGAAGTAGTAACAGAATAGGGAGAGAATGAGATGGACACAAATATTACTTGGCATACAGCTTCGGTTTCAAAAGATGAGAGAAGAGTGAAGAATGGGCATCATAGTTTTGTAATTTGGTTTACTGGTTTATCAGCGTCGGGTAAATCTACAGTAGCAAACGCGGTTGCTCGTAAACTATTTGAAAAGAATATTGGAAACTATGTACTTGATGGAGATAATATACGCCACGGTTTAAATAAAGATTTAGGTTTTTCTGAAAGTGATCGTATGGAAAATATAAGACGGATTGGCGAAGTGGCAAAGCTATTTGTAGATCAAGGTACTGTTGTTCTTACAGCGTTTATTTCACCGTTTCGAGTAGACCGAAAACAAGTTAGAGATCTATTAGCTGCAGATGAATTTATAGAAGTGTTTGTAAAATGTCCAATTGAAGAGTGTGAGAAACGTGATCCGAAAGGGCTTTATAAAAAAGCAAGAAAAGGTGATATTAAAGACTTTACAGGTATCGATTCACCATATGAGGAACCAGAGAAAGCGGAATTAATTGTACAAACGCACAAGTATTCTATTGAAGAATGTGCAGAACAAATCGTGAAGTACTTACAAGAGCGTAGTTTTATATAGGGGGATAAAAAATGAGTTATGAAAAAGTATGGGCTAACAATGAAAAATTAAATCAAACTGAGAAAAATAAATTAAAAAAAGATGGATTGGAAATCTTTAATGACATTCCTTACTATGCAGAGAATGGCTTCGAATCTATTCCGAAAGAAGAGTGGGACGCATTCAAATGGGCAGGGTTGTATTTACAAAGACCGAAAGAAGCTGGTTATTTTATGATGCGTGTAAATATTCCTTCTGGCATTATTACGAATGCACAGGCAGAAGTGCTTGCTTCTATCGCTGAGGATTATGGACGTGACGTAATAGATATTACGACAAGACAGGCGATTCAGTTTCATTGGTTACAAATTCATCAAATTCCAGATATTTTTAAAAGATTAGCAAGAGTTGGGTTATCTTCAGCTGGGGCGTGTGGTGATATAACGCGTAATATTACAGGAAATCCACTTGCTGGCATTGATGCAAATGAATTATTTGATACAACGCATATTGTGAAAGAGGTATATGACTACTTCCAACATAATGAAGAGTTTTCTAACTTACCACGTAAATTTAAAATGTCTATTAGTTCTAACATTTATAACGCAGCAAACGCAGAGATTAACTGTGTTGCATTTACACCTGCTACGAAAGAAATAGATGGTGAGAAAAAAGTTGGTTTTCATATAAAAGTAGGCGGTGGGTTATCGGCTCGTCCATATTTAGCTGATGAATTAGATGTATTCGTTTTACCAGAAGAAGTCAAAGCGGTAGCGATTGCGATTGCTACGATATTCCGTGATTTTGGATATCGTGAAAAACGTCATTTAGCTCGTTTGAAATTTCTTGTTGCAGACTGGGGAGCAGAGAAGTTTAAAGAGAAACTAATAGAATATACAGGACCATTACAAAGTAAAGGAGAAAGTGCTCTTAAAGGCTGGAATGCGGGATACTTTTATGGTGTCCAAGACCAAAAACAAGATGGACTAAAATATGTAGGTTTTAATGTGCCGGTAGGACGCCTACATGCAGAAGAAATGTTTGAGATTGCAAGAATTGCTAAACAATATGGAAATGGACAAATTCGTACATGTAATTCACAAAACTTCATTATTCCGAATGTTCCGCCAGAAAATGTAACTGGCTTGCTAAATGAGCCGTTGTTTGAAGCGATATCAGCAAATCCGAAATCGTTTATTGGTCACGCGGTTTCTTGTACTGGTATTGAATATTGCAATCTTGCATTAGTAGAAACGAAAGAAAGATTACGAAAAATTGCCGAATACTTAGATACACAAATTGCACTCGATGTTCCGATTCGTATTCATATGGTAGGATGCCCGAATTCATGTGGTCAACGTCAAATTGCTGACATTGGATTACAAGGTGTAAAAATGAAAACGAAGGAAAAAGGAATTGTTGAAGCCTTTGAAATATATGTAGGTGGAACGCTGTTAGATGGTGGTGCTTATAACCAAAAGTTAAAAGGAAAAATAGATGGTGAGGATCTACCTGATGTACTCGTATCATTTATAAGTTATTTCAAAGAAAATAAATTACCAGCTGAAACGTTTTATGATTTTGTAGGCCGTGTTGGTGTAGAGACATTACAAACAGCGTTAAATAACGTGTTAGAAGAAGTAATAGCGTCTTAGGAGGGACAATATGGATTTATATCGATTTGAAGCTGTATTAGAGAATAGTATTGTTCCAATTGTTGTTGTTGCTGAAAGTGAAGAAAAGGCATTTAAGATGGCGGAGATTGAACTTGAAAAACATTTTTTACCGTTACCAGAAGTAAAGGAGATTGCTCTATTTGAAAAAAAGAAGATTCGAAAAAGCGCGGCTTTTGTTATTCATGAGTAAGGAACATTGAAATATGAAGAAATGAAAACTTCCATTCCTATATAAGGATGGAAGTTTCACTTTAATAGTAGAAATGAGGAGAGATGATGGGAAAAGTATATATCGTTGGAGCGGGCCCTGGAGATCCAGATTTAATTACTGTAAAAGGATTGAAATGTATTGAGAAGGCAGATGTTATTTTGTACGACCGTCTCGTAAATAAAGAGTTGCTTTCCTATGCAAAGTCTGGAGCGGATTTAATTTATTGCGGAAAACTACCAAATTATCACACGATGAAGCAAGAGACAATTAACACGTTTCTTATTAAATATGCGAAAAAAGGAAAAGTTGTAACGAGGCTAAAAGGTGGGGATCCATTTGTATTTGGTAGAGGAGGAGAAGAAGCTGAAGCGTTAGCAAAGCAAGGTGTACCGTTTGAAATCGTTCCTGGTATTTCAGCTGGAATAGCTGCTCCTGCTTATGCTGGTATTCCAGTGACACATCGTGATGCAAGTGCAAGTTTTGCTATTGTGACAGGGCATAGAAAAGAAGATGCTGAAGAGGAAGTGAAGTGGGAAAATTTAGCGAAAGGTGTAGAGACTTTAGCTGTATATATGGGGGTTAGCAATTTACCCTACATATGTGAGCAACTGATAAAGCATGGAAAAAATAAAAGTACGCCTGCTGCTATTATTGAGCGGGGAACGACATCTATGCAGCGCACAGTTGTTGGGACGTTAGGAACAATTGTAGATGTTGCGAAAAAAGAACAAATTCAAAATCCAAGCATGATTGTAATTGGAGAAGTCGTCCGTTTTAGAGAAAAAATCCATTGGTTTGAAAAGCAGACAGAAAGTACGTATCAAGTAAGTGGAGTGTTATAAAATGAAAGCCATCTTATATATATGTCATGGAAGTCGCTTGAAAGCAGCGAAAGAAGAAGCGGTTGCATTTATTACGTCATGTATGAACCGTGTAGAGGCAAGTATTCAAGAAATTTGTTTTTTAGAGTTAGCGAGTCCAACTATTGATGAAGGGTTCCGTACATGTGTGAAGCGTGGTGCTACAGAGATTATCGTTATTCCAGTTTTTTTATTAGCAGCAGGTCATGTGAAAAAAGATATTCCGTTTGAATTGGAAAAGTTAAATAATCAATATCCAAGTATAAAAGTGACCTATGGTAATCCATTTGGCGTATCAGAAACACTTATAAAATCAGTGTATAACGGTAGTGGCATTGAACAGGAAAATAAGAATGAAGTGACGTTACTTCTCGTTGCAAGAGGGAGCAGTGATCCTGAAGTATTACGAGATATAAACTGGATCGCTTCTTTATTTCAAACGGAAGAGAAAATTAAAAAAGTAGAAATTTGTTATTTAGCAGCTGCCGAGCCGAAATTTGAGAAGAAGTTAAAGGAAGTTGTAGAACGAAAAGAAAAGAATATCGTTGTACTGCCTTACTTGTTATTTACAGGTTTGCTTATGAAGCATATTGAAAAAGAAGTACGCCAATATGAGCTAGATGAGATAAAAATAAGTCCATATTTAGGGAAGAATGAAGCGTTTCAGTATATGTTAATTCAGAAAACGAAGAAATTATTGAAGGGAGATCAATATGTATCCACTTACAGTGCGAGTTGAGAAGAAACGTGTTGTTGTCATTGGTGGAGGGAAAGTCGCGGGATTCAAAATTATTCCTTTACTCAAACAAGGTGCAGATATAGTTGTGGTAAGTCCTGAATTGGATGCAAATTTAGTGAAACTTGTAGAAGAAAAGAAAATTCGTTGGTATCAAAGGGAGTATGAAAAAAGTGATATTAAAGACGCCTTTTTAGTTGTTGCAGCGAGTAGTGATGCTGTATTGAATGAACAAATTGCTGAAGATGTCGCAGAGAATCAATTAGTAAATGTTATTACGAATCCGGAAAGTGGTAATGTTCATTTTCCGGCAGCGATTCATCGTGGATTACTGAATGTGGCTGTTTCTACTGGCGGAGCGAGCCCAAAACTTGCAAAAAAAATTCGAGATGATATCGCAAATAAATATGATGAGACGTATGAATCGTATCTTGATTTTTTATACGAAGTTAGAATAAAGGTGAAAGAATTACAAATAGAGAAAAGAGAGAGAAATATATTGTTGCAAGAGGTATTGAAGTCGATATATGTTCAAAATGAACAAAAAAGAGAATTGTTTTTACAAGAATTAGAGAGAAGAGTTCATATAGGATAATAAATAAATTGTACTTTACAACTATAAGAATATAATTTATAATCACAAGTAACTTCAATAGATGAAATCGATGAGCAAGAAGAGTATGTATATTTGATACGTTCAGAGAGCTGGGGTAAGGTGTGAGCCCGGTACGATAAAATATACAGAATGGGCTTGCGAGAGGTATGTTGAACATTGTAGTAGGCAACCCGGGTTCCGCCGTTAAAAGGATAGAGTATCGGAGTTTTTCCTGTACTTGAACAAGTGGGATTTATCAATCCAATTGAGGTGGTACCACGGTATTAACATTACATATATCGTCCTCTACATGCATATTTGCGTGTAGGGGACTTTTTTATTTTCTAAAGGAGGTGTGCGAGTATGAAATGAAAGTGTATAATTAATAAAAGTTTAAATATTCAGAAAAGGAGAAATTATGATGAAAGAAACACAGCAATGGACGTCGAAAATAGGCTTTGTACTCGCAGCAGCCGGAGCCGCAGTAGGTCTTGGTGCGATATGGAAATTTCCATATGTTGCAGGTAATGGCGGGGGAGGCGCATTCTTCCTTGTATTTTTACTATTAACTTTATTTATAGGTATGCCGCTTCTTATAGCTGAATTTGTTATTGGACGTAGTACACAAAAAGAGGCAGTTACTGCGTATAAAGTATTGGTGCCAAATAGCAAGTTATATCCTTGGATTGGTCGCATGGGAGTTGTTACTTGTTTTAGTGTACTATCTTTTTATAGTGTTGTAGGTGGATGGATTTTACTTTACTTATACTATAGTGTGACAGGAAGTTTCTGGAATGGAGTGGCTGATTATGGGCAATTATTCGGTGAGACGATTTCAAATCCAGTAAGCGCGATCGGAGCACAATTTATCTTTATGCTTTGTACGATTTTTGTCGTAAGTAAAGGTGTAGAGAAAGGGATAGAAAAGGCAAGTAAGTATATGATGCCGTTATTATTTATTTTATTTATTGCAATTATTGTTCGTGCGTTAACACTGGATGGTGCTTTTGCTGGGGTAGAGTTCTTCTTAAAACCAGATTTTTCAAAGCTGACAGCAGATACGATTTTATATGCGATGGGACAATCTTTCTTCTCTCTAACAGTAGGGGCCTCAGTAATGGTAACGTATAGTTCATATTTAAAGAAAGAAGAACATTTAGCGAAGTCAGCAACATCTATTGTAAGTTTAACTGTTTTTGTTACAGTACTTGCAGGATTAGCGATTTTCCCGGCGATTTTCGCACTAGGTGTTAAGCCGACTGAAGGACCAGGGTTACTATTTATCGTCCTTCCAGCAGTATTTGCGAAAATACCATTTGGACAATTTTTCTTCATTATGTTTTTAGTGCTATTCTTCTTTGCAACGTTAACATCTGCGATTTCCATGCTTGAAATTGTAGTAGCATCTGTTGCGAAGGGGAATGAGAAGAAGCGTCCGTCAGCATCGTTATTAATTGGTATTCTAATTTTTGCAGTTGGAATTCCGTCAGCGTTATCGTTTGGTATTATGAGTGATGTGAAAATATTTGGGAAAACATTCTTTGACTTAGTCGACTTCTCAGTAAGTAACGTATTGCTGCCGTTAGGGGTACTAGCTATTTCGCTATTCGTACCAAATAAAATGAGTAAAGAAATGTTAATGAAAGAATTAGAAGTTACGGAAACGAAAGGGAAAACATTATTTAATATTTGGTTCTTCTTACTTCGTTATGTTATTCCAGTAACTGTAATTATTGTATTTTTAAATGTGATAGGTGTATTTAAAATGTTTGCATAATAAAAAGACGGAGAAATCTCCGTCTTTTTATTATGTTGTAGGTGTATTTAGTAAGCGATTATATGCTTTGTAGGCTGTGATGACTGCGAGGAATGATCCGATTAAAAATAAAACTGAGCCACCAAATGTAAATAGCCGGCCAATAAAAGTCTCTCTAGCTTCTTGTATTTCTTGCTGTAATTGTGTATTCATATAATTCACCCCGTAAACTATAGGCATTTAGTTATAGTCTATGTAGAATGCCTATAGTGTGTGAAGTGGAAATAAAAGAACTCGGTATGCACCGAGTTTTTTTATAATCCGATATAAGGAGATGGATCAACTGCGTTTGTCTTGCCGACATTCCATTCTCCCAGATGAAGTTCGAAGTGTAAATGTTGTCCGTATGATTGGCCAGTATTCCCCATAAATCCAAGTTGAGTTCCTTGTTTTACAGTTTGTCCATTTGATACAGAACGGCTACTCATATGAGCATATACTGTTGTATATGTTTTTCCGTTAATACGGTGAGATAAGTACACAACATTTCCGTAACTAGATGATAATTCTGAGCGAATAACAACGCCATCTGCAGCGGCAATAATTGGAACAGTTCCTGAAGCAGCGATATCGATTCCTTTATGGTTATCTATAGAGCGTACGCCAAAACCAGAAGTTTTTGATCCAGCTGCTGGTTTAATAAATCCTCCGATGTTTGTATCGTGTGGTGTTGGGGCCGCTTGAGCTGTTTGAGCAGATGTAGCAGCTTGTTTACGAGCTTCTTCCGCCTTGCGAGCTTCCTCAGCTTTACGAGCTTCTTCTGCGCGTTTTTCTTCTTCAATTGCCTTTTGAACAGCTTGACGCTGGTTTTCTAAAATGCCTTTAGATTCTTCTAATCCTTCAATCTCTGAATCTACTTTTGCTACTTTCGTATGTAGATCGCTAATAAGAGTTTGTTGCTGTTGTTGGTTGTTTTGTAATTCTTGTTGTTTTTGTTCTAATTTTTGCTCGGATTCTTTCAGTTGTTGCTCTTTTTTCTCAACAGCCTCTTTTTCTTTCGTCACAGCATCTTGGTCATTTGTTTGTTTTTTCACAATGTCAGTATCATTATTTAAAATTAAACTGACAGAGTACATATTATCAACAAGATCAGCAATGTTTGCAGAATTTGTTAATACTTCCGTAATGATATTTGTGCGAGGTTTTTCTTGCATAGATTGCAGTCGTTGCTTAATAACTTCCTGACGCGTATCTATGTTTGTTTGTAATTGCTCTATATGTTTCTTTTTTTCAGTAATTACTTGTTGTGTCTTACTAATTTCTTTTTTTGTATCGTTTAATTCAGCTTCGTTTTTATTAATAGAAGTAGTTAAATCGTCGATTTTCTTTTGTAATTCTTGAATTTCTTTTTCTATTTGTTCTTTCTCGGCTGATTTATTTTGTAAGTCATTTTGTTTTCCTTCTAATTCAGATTGAATATTAGATAATTTATCTTGATTCGTTTCAGCGTATGCGGGTGAAAGTAACGGGGAAGCAAAAATCGTTCCTGCTGCTAAAACGCTGAACGCTACAAATTTCTTTTTCATGGTTGTCTGGCTCCTTTCCCTATGAATGTTATATATCATAAGAAGAAGAGTGTCTATCGTTGTAACCATAATGTAAAGAAAAATTTATAAAATTACTAAGTTTTGTCGGAATTTATCATTTTTTTACGGTAATTGTAATGGTGATTCTCTTTCTTAATTTGTGTAACAAAGGTGTGTTCTGGATTACATTTTGTTAAATAAAGGAATAAATAGGTCTATTTTATGTAGTGAAATTTAATTTGGAAACTCAATAAAATACTAGTAAGGAATCGTTCTCATGTTAGGTTTTCTGACATGGGTTTTATTTTTGTCAAGAAAATTATTTGCGTTTGGGCAAACTTATTTTGTTGTCAGATTTTAAATTTTGATTTATGATTTTTAACAGGGACAAAATGTAGTGAATTGTCGAATAATATGTAATACTCTTAATTTCAAGTTTTATAGATATAGAATGAGAGGTAGAGTGACACATCGAAGAGGGGGTTACAACAAATATGAAAAGAATAGGACTTGCATGGCAAATATTAATAGGACTTGTGCTTGGTATTGCGGTTGGTGCGATTTTCTTTGACAATCCAGCTGTTGTGAAGTACTTACAACCAATTGGTGATATTTTCATCCGACTAATTAAAATGATTGTAGTACCGATTGTTGTAGCAAGTATTGTTGTTGGGGTTGCTGGTGTTGGCGATGTTAAAAAATTAGGTCGACTAGGCGGAAAAACAATTATTTACTTTGAAATTATTACAACAATTGCAATTATTGTCGGTCTATTAATTGCGAATATTTTCCAACCAGGAAAAGGCGTAAATATGGAGCAGTTAACAAAGACAGATATTTCGAAATATACACATACGACAGAGCAAGTACAAAGTCATTCGTTTGCAGATACATTTGTAAATATTGTTCCAACAAACATTGTAAAGTCATTAGCTGACGGAGATATGCTTGCTATTATCTTCTTCTCTGTATTATTTGGTTTAGGTGTAGCAGCAATTGGTGAAAGAGGAAGACCGGTTCTTCAATTTTTCCAAGGTGTAGCTGATGCGATGTTTTACGTAACAAATCAAGTTATGAAATTTGCACCATTTGGTGTGTTTGCACTAATTGGAGTTACAGTTTCTACATTTGGTCTTGCTTCGTTAATTCCATTAGGGAAATTATTAATTGTAGTATACGGGGCAATGATTTTCTTCGTTGTAGTTGTCTTAGGACTTACAGCGAAAATATTTGGAATTAACATTTTCCAATTCTTTAAGATTTTAAAAGACGAGCTGATCTTAGCATATTCTACAGCGAGTTCAGAAACAGTTTTACCGAAAATCATGGAGAAGATGGAGAAGTTCGGTTGTCCGAAAGCAATTACATCTTTCGTTATTCCGACAGGTTATTCATTTAACTTAGATGGATCAACTTTATATCAAGCAATTGCGGCTATTTTCTTAGCGCAAATGTACGGTATTGATTTATCCATTACACAACAAATTACATTATTGCTTGTATTAATGGTTACATCAAAAGGTATCGCAGGTGTACCAGGCGTATCGTTCGTTGTATTATTAGCGACACTTGGTACAGTAGGTATTCCACCTGAAGGTTTAGCGTTTATTGCAGGTATTGACCGTATTCTAGATATGGCTCGTACAGCAGTTAACGTTGTAGGTAACTCTTTAGCAGCTGTAGTTATGTCTAAATGGGAAGGTCAATATGACGCTGAAAAAGGACAAGCCTACTTGAAAGAAATTTCTAATAAGCAAGCAGCTTAATTATAATTTGAACAAGCTCTCACATAATATGTGGGGGCTTTTCTATATAGAAGGGGAGCAGACGTAATGAAACGTAAATATGGTGACGGTTCTTCGTGGAAGCGACTACTAGAGAAGGATTATACGGTTAAGCAAATAGAAGAAGGAATGCTAGGAATACTGGAAATAAAAAAGGTGAGAGAACCTAGTTGTAAAGAATATGACGGTAAAGAGCTATGTATTGCTGGCAATCAGTATACGTGGATTCAATATTTCATAGACGAGAAAAACTTTGCGATTACCGCTATGTTAGATGATCAAAAGGAATTAGTGCAATATTATATCGATGTGGCGAAAGACTATGAAATAGACGAGCGTGGTTTACCGTATTTTGATGATTTATATTTAGATGTAGTATTATTACCGAATGGTAAAATGTATGTATTGGATGAAGATGAGTTAGAGGATGCTTATAAAAGTGGCGATGTTACAAAAGAAGAGTATGAGTTAGCTTGGTACACTACAAAGTGGATTATAGCTGCAATAAAAAATAATGAATTTTATTGGATTTCAATATTGGAAGAAGAAATCAAAAAGTTAAAATGATTATTGTATTCAAATTTTTGTATAATTACCAAAAAAATCTATACAAAAAATAATTGACTTTTGTTTTGTAAGCGAGTAAAGTTAGGGGAGAAATTATTATTAAAAAATAAATATGAAACCTTCTTATAAAGAGAGGCGGAGGGACTGGCCCTACGATGCCTCGGCAGCGGACTCGATTTCAGAGTGCTGTGCCAAATCCAGCAAGCATATGCTTGAAAGATGAGAAGAGCGTTTCTTATAGATGTATAAGACCTCTTCTCGTTGGAAGAGGTCTTTTGTTATTCATTAGAAAAAGGTTGAAACTAGGGAGAGATGGTACTTTGAAAGAAACGAGAGGAAATGGTTTGGCATTATTACCACTTGGGATATTTTTGGCGCTATTTATTGGTTCTGGAATTATTACAGGTGATTTCTATAAATTGCCGATACTTGTAGCAATTTCAATTGCTGTAGGAGTCGCTTTAGCAATGAATCGTAAAGAAAGTTTTCATGTAAAAGTGGAACGATTTGCTAAAGGTGCAGGGAACCCAGACATTATGATTATGGTTCTAATTTTTGTCCTAGCAGGAGCATTTTCTGAAACAGCAAAAGGGATGGGTGGCGTTGATTCTACAGTTAACTTAGCGTTATCAATTTTACCACAAGGATTTATCGTAGCTGGCATTTTCGTTATAGGAGCATTTATTTCATTAGCGATGGGAACTTCAATGGGAACAATTGCTGCATTAGCACCAATTGCTGTAGGTATTAGTGGGCAAACTGATATCTCAATTGCACTTACGATGGCTACTGTTGTTGGCGGAGCGATGTTTGGTGATAATTTATCATTTATTTCAGATACAACAATCGCAGCTGTACGTTCGCAAGGAACAGAAATGAAAGATAAGTTTAAAACGAACTTTTTAATTGTATTACCAGCGGCTATTATTACAATTGTACTTTTAGTAATCGTTACTTTAGGAAGCGATACGCAGATTAAAGCACATAGCTTTGACTGGATAAAGATTTTACCGTATGCAGGAGTACTTATTACAGCATTACTTGGTTGGAATGTACTTATTGTGTTAACTGGTGGGACAGTACTATCCGGCGTTATCGGTCTTTTAGATGGAAGTTATACGTTAGAGAGTTTCTTTAAAAGTGTAACGACTGGAATGGGCGGTATGATGGAGTTAGTATTACTTGCTATTTTAATTGGCGGTATGGTCGAATTGATTCAATATAATGGTGGCATTCAATATTTAATGAATATTTTAACGCGTAACATTCGTTCAAAAAAAGGAGCAGAGTTCGGTATAGCTGGTTTAGTAGGTATGACGAATATGTGTACAGCGAATAATACCATTTCTATTATCTTTACAGGTCCGCTTGCGAAAAACATTGCAGATCAATATGAAATTGATCCTCGTAAATCAGCGAGTGTATTAGATCTTTTCTCGTGCTGTGTGCAAGGTTTAATTCCGTATGGTGCGCAAATGTTAACAGCAGCAGGATTTGCGGCGTTATCTCCAATTGAACTGTTACCATATGCGTTTTATCCAATCTTAGTTGGAGTATGTGGAATCATTTCTATATTAATTGGTTTCCCGAGGTTTTCTAAAGTAGCGGAAAAGAAAGAGTATCATAAAACAGCATAATGAAAATGAAGTGTATGAAAAGTAACGAAAGCCGTACAGAGAATGTTCTCTGTACGGCTTTTTATGTGCGGGAAAAGAGTGGATGATCCCATGCTACCGTATGTTTTTACAAAAGGCTGAATGCAACTCGGTCTTAAGTCTGAGTTAAAAACGGTTCTTAAGCTCGTTATGGAAAAAAGAAAAAATAGTTAAGATAAGAGTATCAAATCGAAGGGAGGCAAGCACAAGATGAAACAATTTCTAGCGTTTATCGCGGCTGGTATTTTAGCTTTAATTGCTCTTGGTAGTCTTGCTGGTATTATAGGATTCGCAATCGGAGCAGGAGTTGTGTACTGGAGCTATAAATCATTTGTGCGAGCACAATCATTTTTTGGAAAGTTAGCTTGGGGTATTGTTGGTTTGATCGGTTTGTCCATCGCCCTTTCTCATTCCCCAGCATTAATCGGTATTGCAGCATTAGTAGTTTTATACTACGGATACCGTGAGTGGAAAAAAGAAAAAGATGTAGTTGTTGATTCTGCTCCAGAAAGTTCTAAACCATATAGCAACTTTGAAGATGAGTGGAACAAGTTAATGAAAAACTAATATAAAATCAATCAAATCAAATTTATAAAGTAGAAGAGAGGAAGATTATAATGAAACAATCTTTATTCGGACGTGTACGCGATGCAATTTTAGCAGATTTTCATAATGTGTTAGATGAGAAAGAAAGAAAAAATCCAATTGCTATGTTAAACCAATATTTACGTGATAGTGAGCGTGAAATAACAAAAATTGAGAAGTTAATTCAGCGTCATAAAACATTAAAATCTAACTTTGCTCGTGAGCTTGAGCAAGCACGTTATTTCGTGAATAAAAGATCTAAGCAAGCGATCATCGCTCAAGAAGCAGGCGAATTACAACTACATGAGCGTGCATTAGAAGAAGTAGCTTATTATGAAGGGCAAGTAACTCGATTAGAAGAAATGTATGCAGGTGTTGTAGAACAAATTGATGAGCTAGAGCGTCGTCTTTCTGAAATGAAAAATAAATTAAAAGAAATGCACGCAAAACGTATGGAATTAATGGCACGTGAAAATATGGCACATGCAAATCGTCGTATGAATACTGCGATGCATAAAATGGATGAAAATAATCCATTCTTACGCTTTGAAGAAATTGAAGATCATATTCGCGACTTAGAAACTCGTATGAACGAGGAGCATGAACGTGATACATTTGATATGAAGATTGCAAAGCTTGAGCGTGAAATGAAAGAAAAGAATGATGTATCGTTAACGAAAGAGTTAACAAAATAATAGTAGTATATTATAAAACAGGCTTATGATATAGTGATAGGAGAAAAGGTGTTGGAAAGCAATGCCTTTTCTTCTATGTATATGTGACAAGAAGGGGGGAGCTGAAATGAAGAAACATTTTTCAAAGACACAATTAATGGGGATGCTCCTCATCATATTTGGATTCGGTCTTTTTCTTGATATGATACTTGGACATTTTGAACCAGGTGGTCTCATTTTTGCATTTATTATGCTTATGTTTGGAAGGCATTATCGTAAAAAGAATCGTTATGTACGGGGAAATGTATTTTTATTTGTCGGTGGTATCGTATTTTTATTCTTCTTATTTTCATCAGCAGCATTTGTTCTTGTCGTATTTGCTTGTTTAGCTTTAATTGGTTATCAATTGATTCAACAAGGGCATCAGCAAAAAGCAATGAAGGTTGAAATTAAAGAAGAAGGGATTATAGACGAAGAGAAGCAAATATATCGTACAGAACCATATTTGAAAAATATGTTTGTAGGCAATGTACGAATGATGGATCATATTTATGAACTTGAGGATATTAATGTTCAATATGGTGCTTGTGATGTGGAAATAGATTTAACAACTGCTATGATTCCAGAAGGAGAAACGGTAATTGTTATTCGGGGTGTCGTTGGTAATATTCGTTTATATGTGCCATATGATATTGAACTGTCTTTAAATCATTCTGTTATTGTCGGGCGTGTGCTCTTGCCAGGTCATGAGGAGACAGGGTTTAACCGCAATGTTACATTTAGAACAGAGCAGTATAAAGAGGCTCCTCGTCGTATTAAAATTATTTCTTCGCTTGTCGTAGGCGATACGGAAGTGAGGAAAGTATAATGAAGAAACAAAAAAATATTTCGTGGATGTATATTCGTTATTCTATGTTGTCCTCAGTTAGTATCGCACTCATTTGTACAATTGTATATGTATGGAAAAGCGAGCAACAAGTATATGATTTATTATGGAAGGAATCCATCGCTTCTGTTCCAATTGGCTTGTTTATTATGACTACAAGCTTACTTATCGGGGGAATTGTAGGATATGCAATCGGTTACTATATAGAGCAGCGTATACAAGGATTAAATACGTTTCTATTTGAAGTAGAGCGAGGGAATTTTCCGAGTGATGTTTCGTTTACCGCAGATGATGAATTTCATGAAGTGGAACGAAAAGTGATCGGTCTGGCTCGTCGATTAGAGGAGCAAGCTGGACTCTTTCAAAAGGTAACGAATGAACGAGCTCATTGGAATGAAGAGATGAGACAAGAAGCGATTTCCCAAGAAAGGCATCGATTGGCGAGGGAGCTGCATGATTCTGTAAGTCAGCAGCTTTTTGCAATGTCGATGATGATGTCGGCTATTAATGAACAAGTAGCTGAATTTCCAGAAACGACGAAAAAGCAGTTACAGCTTGTTGAAAATATGGTTGTAAATGCACAGTCAGAAATGAGAGCATTGCTTCTTCATTTACGCCCAGTACAGTTAGAAGGTAAGAAACTAACAGAAGGTATAGAAGAATTATTAACAGAACTATCTAGAAAGCAACATATGAAAATTGAATGGTTAATTGAACCGATTCAATTAAAAAAAGGTGTAGAAGATCACTTATTCCGCATTGTGCAAGAGGCGCTATCTAACACTTTACGTCATGCGAAGGCAAAGAAAACAGAAGTGCGTCTTCGAAAAATTGATCAATATGCAATATTGAAAATTATTGATGATGGTGTAGGTTTTAAAGTAGGAGTGAATAAGGCTGGTTCTTACGGATTAAGGTCAATACAAGAGCGTGTTCATGAAATTGGTGGGACATTAAAGGTACTTAGTTTTCCAAATAAAGGTACACAAATAGAAGTAAAAGTACCGATTATGATTGAGAGAGGAGGAGAATCATGATTAAAGTATTACTAGTGGATGATCATGAAATGGTTCGAATGGGTGTATCAGCATATTTATCAACGCAGCCAGATATTGAAGTAGTTGGAGAAGCTGAAAATGGAAGAAAAGGTTCAGAGTTAGCACTGCAATTAAGACCGGATATTATTTTAATGGACCTTGTCATGGATGAGATGGATGGTGTTGAAGCAACACGTGCTATTATTCAAGAATGGCCAGAAGCAAAAATTGTAGTTGTAACGAGCTTTTTAGATGATGAGAAATTGTATCCTGTTATTGAGGCCGGAGCGACAAGTTATTTATTAAAAACATCAAGAGCGAGTGATATAGCAGACGCTGTACGAGCTACTTATGATGGAGAAACGGTATTAGAGCCGAAAGTTACTGGTAAAATGATGTCTCGTATGCGTCAGAAGAAAGAACAACCTTTGCATGAGGAGTTAACAGAAAGAGAGTCTGAAATTTTGTTATTAATTGCAGAGGGGAAAAGTAATCAAGAGATTGCAGACGAGTTGTTTATTGCCCTCAAAACAGTAAAGACACATGTGAGCAATATATTAAATAAGCTAAATGTAAGTGACCGGACACAGGCGGTTATTTATGCGTTTCGACATCAATTGACGAAATGATAAAGTGAAATTTTAACCAGTGGGGTGGTCCCCACTGGTTATTAGTTTGTACAAAATCTTTTTATTGACGCTAACGAATGTAAGCGTTATCATTTAGTTGTTAACAGTACATACAAAGGGGAGAATGTATATGCTAGTTCAAACTATATTCGGCATGGGTAAGTCTAAAAAACTAGGGGATTATGTGAACGCATTACAAGCGCTTTGTGAAGAATATAATGTTGAAACAGATAAAATTGCAATTGTTGAGGCGACAGAAGAGTACTATTTATTTTTAGTAAAGCAAGAAGAGTGCTACGATGTTGTCAAAGTAGAAACAGTGGATACAAATATTGATTATTATACGAAAGCGTATAAAATAAGTAGTTTTAATCATAGCGCTTATCAAAAGTAAAAAAACTCCCTTTCGGGAGTTTTTTAGGATGCTTTTACTTCATGAGATTCGGTTAGTAAGGGAACTTTTTTCGCGCCACTTAGCTTAGCGATTGCAAGGCCAATAAGAGCTCCGGCTAATGCAGGTACTAGCCAACCTATTCCTTCATTATATAAAGGGATAAATTCAAAATATGATGTGATAAATGAAACTGAAATACCACCTTGTTTTAATCCATCAAATACGCTTACAATTGCAGCTCCAATTAAAGCACCTACATAAACAGAGCGATATCCACCAAAATATTTATGAAGTAACGATAGTAGAACAAGTACAATCGCAACTGGATATACAACAAGTAGAATTGGAACAGAGATGGAAATGATTTTTGTTAAACCTAAGTTGGCAACTAATAATCCCAATACACAAATGATACTTGCGAACGTTTTGTATGAAAATTTAGTCAATAATGTCGAGAAATATTGACTACATGCAGATACAAGTCCAACACATGTTGTTAAGCAAGCGAGTGTAACGATAAGAGATAATAAAAGTAGACCATATGGACCGAATAATTGTTGTACGATCACAGTAAGTAATTGTCCACCATTCTTTGCATATCCGAGCGAGACGCTAGTTGCACCGAGCCAGCCAAGCGCACCATATACAAGTACGAGGCCAGTAGCAGCAATAAGTCCAGCTTTGGCTGTTGCGATGGCAATGGATTTACGATCCTTTACACCTTTAGAGCGAATGGTATTTACAACGATAATTCCAAATGCAAGTGCTGAAATGGTATCCATCGTTAAGTATCCTTCCATAAAGCCTTTGAAAATCGGAGAAGTTTGATACTCTTGCATTGCAGGTCCTGATTGTCCAAGTGGTGTAAAGACACTTTTAACAAACAATAAGAAAATAGAGAGTAATAAAATAGGTGTTAATATATTTCCAATACGATCTACAAGTTTAGATGGATTCAAACTCAGCCAATATACGATAGCAAAGAAGATGATTGTATATACAAAAAGTACGAGGTTGCTAGAGCGAATCGTTTCTGGTAAGAAAGAACTAGCGCCCATTTCATAAGCAACATTTGCCACGCGTGGAATACCCATAGAAGGACCAATGGCGATGTATACAACTACCGTAAAGAATATTCCGAATAATGGGTGAACATGACTTGCAAGTTGCTGCATACCATTTCCTGATAAAGAAATTGCGATAACTGTTAGTAGTGGTAAACCGACTCCTGTTAGTAAAAATCCAATCATTGCCGGCCAAAAGTTTTCGCCTGCATTTTGTCCAAGCATGGGAGGGAAAATTAAATTACCTGCCCCAAAAAATAAAGAAAATAGCATAAGACCCGTGAAAAAAATATGTTTTTTTGATACAGTGTTCATTGTTTTTCCTCCTTTTTTAAAATTCATTTGTAAGAACACAAAAAACTCGTCCCTAAAGAAAGGGACGAGTTATATTTACCCGCGATACCACCCTAATTTATACATGTAGAAATAATTCTATATGTATACGGCTTTGCAACGTACAACATGATACGTGTTCCTTGTAACGGGGGACAGCCGGTAAGAACTTACTATAACATTCAGTTCTACTTCTCGGAGATGATTTTCGGCTACGCACTGAACGTTGGCTTTCAGCAAATCGCCAACTCTCTGGGGAACAGTTCTACTTCTCGGAGATGATTTTCGGCTACGCACTGAACGTTGGCTTTCAGCAAATCGCCAACTCTCTGGGGAACAGTTCTATAACGTACTCGTTCTCGTCAATGAATTTTTATTCAAGTATTCTGACAGTATTGTTACATGTTTTTTTTTGAAAGTCAATATTTTTTTGGAAGATATATTTATATCCAGAAATATTGAATGTGATATTTGTTGTAGTAAAAGGAATGGTGAATTGTAAAAAGGGAGTGAAATTTTGTAGAGAATTGTAAAGTTTGTGGAGAAAGTTGATATTTATAGGAGTAAAGAAGGTATTATTTGAATTTACAGAGAATAATACAACAATCCACTTGCTGGAAAGAACAAACCAAAAGAGGTGACTGAAATGCTTGCGATGGGAGTATTATTTGGCATTATTGCTATAATTGGTTTTATGTGGTTATATTATTCGCGTTCGTTTAAACAAGCAGAAGTTTTACTCTTTCAAAAAGGTAGTTTGTTGACAAATCAGTCTAGATATTTAGTGTGTCCGAAGTGTGGAAGTGCACAGGCCAGAAGTGGAGGGTATCAAGAGTGTTGCAAAATTAGATTATGAAAGAAGGAAGCCTCACATTATTTTGTGAGGCTTCCTTCCTTACAATTTCATGGCACTCCAAATTGTCCATCGATCTCTTTCGATAATAGGAGATACGTTTTGTAAGGCAGTCTGTACTTGGTGTAAAAGTTGAGAAAGTTCATAGTCTGTTAATTCGTATAGAATGGATCGACCTGTTCGAGGTGATAAATCTTGTAGCAATGCCTCTACGGAATCATGTATTTTTCGTACTTCCCATTGTGTTTGAGCGGGGAATACGTGAAGAAAATATTTTTGTAATTCTTGTTGTATCGTGTTGGTTTTTGGACGTCTTTTGGATTCAATATCAATGAGTTTTGGAAAGATAGAGAAAAAATATCCACGGATGTGTTCAGGGCTTCCAGGAATTATGCAATCTTCAATGGTCCGGTCTTGTACAATAAGTACACCGTTTTTCTTTAATATACGAGAAGCTTCACGTAGAAATGTAGGAATGTCGTGTAAATGATGAATAACTGCGCGCGAAATAACAATGTCGAATGTATCATTAGGATAGGGGATGCTATGTGCATCTCCGTGAATGAATGAAATGTTTGAAAAAGCGCTACAATTTTCTTTTGCAGCTTGTAATATTTCTTTTGAAAAATCAAGTCCAACAACACTTTTTGCTCCCATAAGAGCAAGTTCTTTCGTATAAATTCCGCCACCACAGCCGATATCAATTATTTGCTTGTTTTGTATATTTGTAATACTTTTTATCATTTCTCCCCAAGAAATATGGGCGTTTCGCTGTGCGTATGTGTATTTATTGTTTGCATCGTGAAAATTAATAGACATGAAAAAGACCTCCTTTCAATGCTTAGTATAGCGTATTTTATAGTGTGTCACGTTTTTGTTTTTTGTATGAAGATTATAAGAGTTTCTTATTGTAAAAGGGGGATTTAGGTGAAAAGGAAATATGTAGTGCTGTTATTTGCTATGTTACTAGCATCTTGTAGTCAAGTTGAGCAAAAAAAAGAAACAAAAAAAGTGGAAGAGACGGTGAATGAAGTGAAAGAAATAATAGAGGTAACAGTTATACAAAAAAAAGATAAAGAGAAAAAGTTACAGGAATCTGAAGCTAATGTAGTAATAGACATTATCGATAAAGCTGAGAAACAAGAAATAACAGGTAGCTTCGGTGAACCTGAATATGAAATACAAATTAGTAGAGATGGGAAAAAGGAAACATATTATGCATGGCTAAGAGGAGAAGACAGAAAAGGATGGATACAACATAAGAAAGCTATGTATATGCTGAATAAAAAAGATACAGAAAAGCTTTTGGCTATATTTCCAAATGTTTCAGAACAAAAAGAAGATGAGAAGCAGGTAGGTCCTTTAACGGAAGTAACAAAAAAAGATTTGCAGATTACCGCGTTTCATATTAAAGCAAGTGATCAAAAAGTGAATTATACGGTACGGTATACGATTTCACAATCACTATACAACAAGTTAGAGAAGGAACGAGAGTATTATTTGCAAGTCATTTATCCGGAAAAAGTTCAAAAATTAATTGGAGCAAAAGAGAGTGAAGAAATTTTAGGTGAAAAGGTAAAGGAAGGATATAAACAGTATGAATTACATGCTACTGTGCAGGTAAAAGGTGCTTCAGAATCACAATTAAAGGCATTAGAAACATATTATGAAAATTATGATTTGAAAATATTAAATAGTACAAAAGAGAAAATAGGTGTATTTCAAAATATCATTCAAATTGTGAAAGATTATGGCGAAAAAATGGATTTACAAAGATAAAGTGAAACTTTAATCAGTGGGGGGTGTCTTCATCCCCCACTGATTATTAGTTGAACCAATCGGACTTTTATGGGCAGTTGATCCCCCCACCTAACTTCTTTGCTTTCGCTGAATTTTGAGGTGGGGGTCTTACTGCCCATTAAAGCGGGATAAAGTGAAACTTCAATTAGCCCTTACGGATCGGGGGGAATGTCAATTCGTAAAGTCTAGATGACCTTTCCTAGGAAATGATAATAGAGAGGGGACGCCCCTCTCTATTACTTTGCTTTTGCAGATGGATCATTCATTGATTTTCGTGTAATAAGGAAAGAAATCATAAGAGCGGAAAGGATGATAAGGGCAATAAATACGTGATTAGGCAACAAATCTAATAATAATACGTAACTAACGGTATAAAAAATAAGAGTTGAAGCTAAAAACGATAGAGCGCCTATTATGAGAGATTGTAAATTCAATTGTGTGCACCTCCTTTTATTTATATTTTTGGCTAAAAATGGATTATATAAACATTATTTCTAACAATAGAAAAAAAGATGTCATAAATGATGCAACATGAAATAAATGTATTAAGGCAAAAAGAAAGAGGGAAAGAATTAAAAAAAGGAGAGCTTCAAAAATTGAAGTATTAGAGTATCTGTTACCAAAGTTTGAGCCGCTAGATTAAGTCCCATATGAAGATGAAAAAGAAACACATACCATTCATATAAGAGCAGCGTTTGAATTGTCAGAAAGAAAAATACAGGAATGGGATGCAGAAAAGAGACAACAGAAAAACTATTATAAAGTGGATACGAAAACGAAATGGACGGTATTTGCTTGTTATGTCGGATTAATGGCTATACTCGGTTACGCAGCTTATGAAGGATATATTGTTTTACAAGAACATTTGCCAACGAGAAATGTATAAAAGAATATTGTCGAAATGATAGGGAGAATTTATACAGGAATTATATTTCTACGAGAGAATGTTACAAGTATAGTCATACATTGTAATAACTTTAGTAGAGAAGGAGTTCTGTATATGAAGAAATTGTTAAATGTATTCGTGATTATTATCGTAATGATCATTGCGAGCTATAGTCTTATGAAAGTATTATTACATTATGCGAATAAGCCCGCTGGGGTAAGTACAACAGCTGAAATAGAAGATGTGCAAGAAGAGACAAAAGTACTAGATTTTATTCGTATGACACATGAAAGTTATAATAATTTCTTAAATTATGGTAAAGCAGAGAATTATACAGAAGGGGACTGGAACCAATTTAAACAATGGTTTCAACAACAAGAATCATCGTTAAAAAATATACATACAGACATAAAGAATGAAAAAATAAAACGTGATGTAAATAGAAGCTATGAAATTGTAAAAAAAGGTGTGGAGCTCCAAAATATTGAGTATGTAGTGTATGCACATCGCGTATACCATGACTTAGATATTATTGTAAATAAATATAGAGGTGAAACGAACATCTGGGGGTATACAGAATTTGGAGATGGGAAAGATATAAAGGTAATTGAACAAGCGATACAGTCTAAATAATAAGCTAGCTAGCATTCTAGTTAGCTTATTTTCTTTTGTAAGTGCACTGTTCATATATTTTTCACAAAAACACCGTGTTAATAGTGATTAAAATCACAATCTGTATTATACAATTCAGTTAAACTAAAAACAGTTAAGGAAATAGAGGAGTGGGATACAATGTTAAGTGAAAAAACAATTGAAATCGTAAAGTCAACAGTACCATTATTACAGGAAAAAGGCGTTGAAATTACAACGAGATTTTATGAAATTTTATTTTCGGAACACCCGGAGTTATTAAATATCTTCAATCATACAAATCAGAAAAAGGGAAGACAACAACAAGCGTTAGCGAATGCTGTTTATGCAGCTGCAACGTACATTGATAATTTAGAAGTTATTATTCCAGTTGTAAAACAAATTGGTCATAAGCATAGAAGTTTAGGTATTAAAGCAGAGCATTACCCGATTGTAGGTACATGTTTACTACGCGCAATTAAAGAGGTCGCAGGTGCACCTGATGAAGTTTTAAACGCATGGGGAGAAGCTTATGGTGTCATTGCGGATGCATTCATTAGTATTGAAGCAGAGATGTATGAAGAAGCGGCACATAAAGAAGGTGGATGGAAAGATTTCCGTAACTTTGTAGTTGTAAAAAAAGTGAAGGAAAGCGATGTTATTACGTCATTTTATTTGAAACCTGAAGATGGAGGGAAAGTTTCTTCATTCATCCCAGGACAATATGTAACGGTTCAAATCAATATCGAAGGTGAAACATATACACATAATCGTCAATATAGCTTATCAGATGCTCCTGGAAAAGAATATTATCGTATTAGTGTAAAGAAAGAAAAAGGTGTAGATACAGCGGACGGTAAAGTATCCAACTACTTACATGATCATGTAAAAGAAGGCGATATGTTACCAGTAAGTGCACCAGCGGGAGATTTCGTATTAAATATGGATTCAACTTTACCAGTTGTCTTAATTAGTGGTGGAGTAGGTATTACACCAATGATGAGTATGCTAAATACGTTAATTGAACAAGATTCAAAACGTAATGTATGTTTTGTTCATGCAGCGATAAATAGTAATACACATGCAATGAAAGAACACGTTGAGGCAGTAGATAATGAATACGAACAAGTTAAAGCATATACTTGTTATTCTGCACCAACTGAAAAAGATTTAGAAATGAAGAACTTTGATAAAGAAGGTTTTGTGGAAAGAGAATGGTTACAAACTATTATTCCGACAACTGAAGCAGAGTTTTATTTCTGTGGTCCAATACCATTTATGAAACATATAAATGCTGTACTAACTGATTTAGGTGTGAAACAAGAACATATTCATTATGAATTTTTCGGCCCAGCAGCAAGCTTACAATAAATTGAACTTTAATAAGCAAAAAACGAGGTGTTATTTTACCTCGTTTTTTATTTGTTCTCGTAATAGTCGATTTACTGTTTCACGGCGTATACCGATCAGTTGACCAATTTCAGTTTGCGTTAATATTTCATATATAGGAATGTCACCTAAATATAGTGTGAACCATTCTTGTAAGCGATGAAGGCGTTCTTTCGGAGAGACGGTCGTCAATTGGTCGATACGTTGCTGCATCATTCTTAATTTTGACTGTAATTGCATAGCGATATTTGCATATGATGCAGGATCCGCTTGAAGTTGATCATACCATTCATTACTCATTATAGGTTCAACTTCTGTTTTCATTAAAGCGATTGCTGTACCGTGATATTCTTTCGGTGAAATTAAAGAATGGTGAGGTATCGTTTCTCCTGGAACGATAATATTGAATAGAAATGGTGTTCCATTTTCTTCTAACCTTACTACTTTTAATAAACCTGTTTTTATAAAATATAAAGGACCGTCCTCACCTTGACGGAATAGTACATCTCCTTTGTGTAAAATCAATGTTAGCCCCCCATTTAAACATTTCTATTTCTTTTATTTTAGCGTATATGTATAAAGATAATATACTTTACAACAGCAATTTCATTGACGAAATATATGCTATTACAGTAGTATACTATTTAGTGTGTAATAGTACTAGCAATGAATACGCTGTAGGGGGTTTAGTATATTGTTAGATGCGATAAAAATGACGGATATGAGAATTCCAGCGAATGCCATCATTAATGTAGAAGAGATGAAAGGTGGAGTCGTGTTATCCGTTGAAGTAGATGGCCAAATTATTTATACGATGGCTTATGATGAAGAAACAGATAGTTATGCTGAATTATATGATCGAAACGATAAGAGGGCGTGCCAAGTACATGAAGATTTTATGGGATGGTCACTTCTTCATTAAAAAAGATGTCAATATGACATCTTTTTTTATTAAACCGATAGAATATACAAAGAAATGAAATATAAGGATAAAATTTGTAATAAATGATTTTGCATTGTTAGCACTTTGTAACTGCAACTGAATTATTTTTTCGCTATCATAAAGATAACAGTCGCAGTCATAGGAGTGGTCAACGTGAAGAAAGTACATATTTCCAATTACATGTTATTATGTGTTTGTCTAATTTTATTTGTTCTCTTAGGAGGATTTTTATATTCATGTGTATAAGAAAAAACGCATTCTAAAAAGAACGCGTTATAAAAAAGAAGTAATGATTAATCTAGTCCCAAGAATAATTAATGTGATACGCAATAAATTAATTACGGCGTTACCGCTTAATTTTGTATTAATATATGCCCCGATTTTTCCACCAATCCATGCACCAGGAATAAGAATTAATGCGTAAATCCAGCTGACATTTCCAAGGGAGATGTGAGTTGCAGAACTTACAATTGCTGATAGAAATACGATAAACATCGAAGTTGCTACAGCAATATGTGCTGGGAATGCAAAAAGTAGCATCATTGCTGGAACAAGTAAAGCACCGCCACCAATTCCAAATAATCCAGATATAAAACCAACTATAAAGGCGATAAAGATAGCGAGAAGCGGTGGGAATTGATAGTGTACAGTGTTTCCTTCGTTATCTGTAAAAGAGCGCTTGATTACAGTCATATTTGATAAAGAAAGGGGTTTTAATTTGTCTCGTAACATAAGAAGAATGGAGACAAAAATAAGAAAAATCCCAAAATATAAAGAAAATGTATCTTGGTTTAAAAATTTATTCGCCCACGAGCCGATGATACCACCAGGGCCACTCCCGATAAATAAAATAAGTCCACTTTTGTAATCTACTCGTTTATGCTTCATATAAGTAAGGGTGGAAGATAGTCCCGTAAAAACGACTGTTACCATTGAAGTTCCTACTGCAAGTTGTGGTGACAGGCTATGTAATCCGATTAATAACGGAACAATAATAATTCCGCCGCCAAGTCCGACTAGACTCCCGACTGTCCCGGCGATTAGCCCGATGAAAAGTAACATGATGTATTCCAAAATTGCCAACTCCTCTATATAACTTATCCACCAATTATTATACACGCTTTTTCATGAGAAAAAGCTTTGTTCACAAAAAAGTCGTCTTCCTAGAAAAATAAGGAAGACGACTTTTAATTAAAAGATTAAATGTAATAAAGAATAAAATAAAGCAGCTAATGAAGCTGAAATAGGAAGTGTGATAACCCAAGTAATTAACATGCGTTTTGCAGTTCCCCATTTTACACCTTTTACACGATGAGAAGCACCAACCCCTAAAATAGAAGAGGAGATAACGTGCGTCGTACTAACTGGTAAGTGAATGAATGTTGCCCCGAAAATAACAAGAGATGATGATAAATCAGCAGCTACACCATTTACAGGACGAATTTTCATAATTTGTCCACCGACAGTTTTAATAATTTTCCATCCGCCGACAGAAGTACCAAGACCCATTGCAATGGCACAAGATAATTGTACCCAGAACGGGATGTCGCTAGAAGTATGATAACTATTCGCCATAAGAGCCATTGTAATAATTCCCATTGCTTTTTGCGCATCATTCGTACCATGTGTATAAGCTTGTAATGCAGCAGTGAAAATCTGGAATATACGGAAGTTTTTGTTCGTCTTAGTTAAATTAAAGTTTTTAAAGACGACTTTAAAAATACTGTATACGATATAACCAATAACAAATGCGATAATTGGTGAAATGATTAAAGCTTCAATAATTTTTATGAATCCTTTAAAGTTTAATGAACTAAAACCAGCAGCAGCGATAGCTGCACCTGCGATGGAGCCAATGATTGCATGCGAAGAACTACTTGGAATACCGTAGTACCAAGTAATCAAATTCCATGCTATTGCTGCAAGTAAAGCGGCTAAAATTACAAGAGAACCATTTTGTAAAGCGAACGGATCAACGATATCTTTCGTAATCGTTTTTGCTACACCTGTAAATGTCATCGCACCTAAAAAGTTCATAATAGCTGCCATAATAATTGCATGTCTAGGCTTTAGAGCTTTCGTTGAAACAGCCGTTGCAATAGCGTTTGCTGTATCGTGAAATCCATTAATAAAGTCAAAAGCTAAAGCGCAAATGACTACTAAAACGGTCAGTATCAAGAGTGTATCCATGATCAAACTCCTTACGCGTTCTTCATAATAATTGTTTCTAATACGTTTGCAACGCTTTGGCAGCTATCCGCTACTTCTTCAAGCTCTTCGTAAATCTCTTTGTATTGAATGATCTTAATTGGATCTTTTTCACGAGAGAATAAGTGCTTAATCGCGTGACGGCGAATATCATCACATTGTGATTCATAATCTTTAATCTTAATCGCATTTGTACGAATGTCGACTAATTTTTTGTTAGACATTAATTCAACAGAGTTTGCAATTTCAATCGCACATTGATTAATTGCTTCTACGAATTTAATCATGTATTCATCAGCTTCTGTAATAGAATACATTTCGAATAGACCAGCACTATGATCTAATCCGTCTAATACATCATCCATACTCATTGCAAGCTGTAGGATGTCCTCACGTTCAATAGGAGTAATAAACGCTTTGTTTAGCTCCATAATGATTTCGTGAATAAATGAGTCACCTTTTGACTCGTACTCTTTCATGCGCATAGAAAACTCTTTTAAATCGCTAGCATTTTTAATTTTATACTCCACGAAAAACTGCGCGCCTTCTTTTAAATTTTCGGAAACATTCATTAACATTTCAGAAAATTTATCTTTTTTTGATTTAAAGACCATTATTAGTTACCCCCACAAAAGTAATATATGTAAAATATATTGGCTAGTCAATTCTAACAAAAAACTGTCGTTTTTTAAAACATTTTATCGAAAAGTTTACAAAAACTTAACATAACTCTTATTGTTGTATTAATAATATTAATAATCAATATTGAATATCTTACTTGTAGAATGTCCTTTTCTTGCAAAAAGTATGAATGTGAAAGAAAAGCTTTACACTACAGGAAAGACTACGTTATTATAATAAATTTAAAAGGAGGTATATTCTTCCTTTTGAAAAGAAGAGTGTAAACAAACGAAGGAAGTGAACGAATGAAATTGAAGAACACTCACTTAAAAAAAATGCAGGAGTGGTTCAACAAGAGGAAGAAGCTTCGTAATTCATTAATTGTATTAGGAAGTTTGCTCGCTACTCTATTTATTGCTATAAATATAATAATTTCTATTCAAGACATATCTGAATTAAAGCAAGCTGTTCCGCAGCCGACCTTAATTTATGATGCAAATAATGAAGTTGCGACTAAATTAGCTTCTTCTAAAACAGAAGGCGTAAAAAAGAAAGATATTCCTGATATTATGGTTCAGGCCATTGTTGCAGTAGAAGATAAGGAATTTTTTAACCATCACGGGATTTACTATAGTGGAATTATAAATGCAGTTTTTAAAAATATTACAGCAGGAGAAGTTGTAGCAGGTGGAAGTACAATTACACAACAACTTGCGAAAAATGTATTTCTGACACAAGACCGCACATACTCTCGAAAAATTAAGGAATATTTTTTAACAAAAAAAATAGAGCGTACGTATACGAAAGATGAAATCATTGAAATGTATATGAACCAAATTTATTTTGGTGAAGGTGCTTGGGGTATAAAAAGGGCAGCTAAATCTTATTTTGATAAAGATGTAAAAGATTTAACAATTTCAGAAGCAGCAACGATTGCGGGCTTGATTAAAGCACCATCTGCGTATTCACCTTATAAAAACTTTAACAAGTCAATTGAAAGACGTAATGTCGTATTAAGTTTAATGAAAGAGCAAGGGTATATTTCGGACGAACAGTATAATAAAGAAAAAGAGAGTGGACTTGTGTTAAAACGTGGCGTTGATGATAAATACAAGGGAAAATACTCTCAATATGTAGACTATATTGTTAGAGAGGCGATGGACAAGTACGAATTAACACAAAATGAAATTTTAGCAGGTGGTTATCGTATTTATACAGAGCTTGACCCGAAAAAACAACAGGCCGTAGAAGACGTTGTGAATAATGATAGTTATTTCAAAGATAGTGGCTCAGACCAACTCATGCAAACGGGTGTAGTTCTTATGAATCCCAAAACAGGTGGTATACCAGCTTTAGTTGGAGGCAGAGGGCCGTATCAGTTTTTACAGTTTAACCATGCAACCCAATTAAAAAGACAACCGGGTTCAACGTTAAAACCTTTGGCTGTATATGTACCAGCGTTAGAACAAGGATATGAAGTATACGATATATTAAAAGATGAACCATTTAACATTAAAGAATATAAACCACAAAATAGCGATCATACTTTTCACGGTGATGTGACAATGTATGAAGCCGTAGCAAAGTCGTATAATGTTTCAGCTGTGTGGCTATTAGAACAAATTGGATTAGATAAAGGATTGAAATCTTTAGAGCGATTTGGTATTCCATTAGTGCCAGAAGATCGTACGTATCCGATTGCTTTAGGCGGTATGCATGTGGGGACATCTCCATTTGTAATGGCTCAAGCATACAGTACATTTGCAAATGACGGAGTCCAAGTGGAAGCTCATGCAATTAGGGAGATACAAAATGCTGAAGGTGAAACGCTTGGAAAGTGGTATAAGAAAGAGACACGAGTGACGAGTGAGAAAGTTTCTCAAAAAATGACATATTTATTAAAAGGTGTTGTCGAAAAGGGAACGGGCGAAAAGGCAAAAGTTAATAATGTTGATACAGCAGGTAAGACAGGAACTACTCAAATTGTAAATGGCCCGAGCACCGGTGCAAAGGATTCATGGTTTGTTGGATACACACCAGATTTAGTAGGTGCGATTTGGGTAGGATATGATAAAACCGATAGCGATCATTATGTTCCGGGTGGTAGTCAAATTACGACGACAATGTTCCGGGATATTATGAAAAAAGCGAACGCAAATCCAGCTCAAAAAGCATTTCAGTTATCGCTCATATCTGAGGCTGATTATAAAAAACAATTGACTACAATAGAAGAGGAAAAACGAAGAAAAGAAGAAGAGAAGAGAAGGAAAGAAGAGGAACAACAACGAAAACAAGAGCAACAAGAGTGGCTTGATAAAGTGAAAGAATGGATTCCTTCATTTTGGTAAAAGAAAGAGGCGAATAACGAAATTCGCCTCTTTTTTGTATGAAAAACAAAATGAAACTTTAAATGGTAGAGATTTTCATCTATCTTTATTAGCTATTATTCGTTAAGTATAATGTTCGTACTGCCATAGGATTCGGAATCGTATGTGACACTTATTCTACCTTTGCTTATAGGTTCATAAAGTAATTCTTCTTCGTAATTACCGTTATTCTCATTGTGGATAGAAAGTGTAATTTCATCGATTTTTTTATTTGTATACTGATTTTTAATCGTTTCAGCAATTTGGAGTAACGCCTCGGAACTAGAAGCTTTCGTAATAAGCATTCCTTTTATAACCCTTTTTTCATTATTTGTGGAATTGGAATAAGGGATGTTGCTTTGTTTTGTATACAAAAGTTTGTATGGAGCAGTTTTTCTCTCTGCTTTTGATATAGTGGAATATTTTAGAGTTAAAAAAAATCCTACACATAAAATAATGCATACCATAAGTGCAAACCAAATGCGTATTAGTGACATAACTCTCATTTTCATCCCTCTTTCATATCTTTGACTTCACTATTTATCATACAAAATAAGGATTAAGATAGAGTAAATTTGAGGTAAAGAAACGTAAAGAAGGAGCACTTATCCTCCCAAATAAGTGCTCCTTTCTATATAAAGAGAGATTTAATGCACGGTTAAACGATACATATTATTATAAATATACTTTTTAAGCGAAAATTAGTAAATTCGGAATACAGATAGTGTTGCTGTTGTATCGCCTGTGTTAGGAATAGAAATAGTGTTTGCTGTAGGCTGTATAGAAATCGTTGTACCAGCTTGTAAAGTAACAATTGTAGAGAACGAAACAGCACTGCCGATAACGTTAGTTGAGAAATTACGAGTAGGTGGTTGACCATTGAATGAAATACCGAATCCAAATGGTGAAGACCCTGGGAAAGTTGTAGACGCTGAGAAACTAATATCATATACGCCTGTTTCTAAAATCGTTAAAGTATCTGAAGTATCACTGAAAGAGATATTAGTTAATTCAAACACTTGATTGAATTGAAGGTTTGTTCCAGGTGATATAGTTTGTGGATTTGAGTTTCCGATTGCGGCGATCGTTACAGGAATTGGTGTACCCGCTGGTCCGGTAGCACCAGTAGCACCAGTAGCACCAGTAGCGCCAGTAGCGCCTGCTGGCCCTTGAACACCTTGAGGCCCAGTAGCCCCCGCTGGCCCTTGAACGCCTTGAGGTCCAGTAGCACCAGTAGCGCCAGTAGCCCCCGCTGGTCCTTGAACGCCTTGAGGTCCAGTAGCGCCAGTAGCGCCTGCTGGCCCTTGAACACCTTGAGGTCCAGTAGCGCCGGTAGCTCCCGCTGGTCCTTGAACACCTTGAGGTCCTTGAGCACCAGTAGCGCCGGTAGCCCCCGCTGGTCCTTGAACACCTTGAGGTCCAGTAGCACCAGTAGCGCCAGTAGCGCCTGCTGGTCCTTGAACGCCTTGAGGTCCAGTAGCACCAGTAGCGCCTACTGGCCCTTGAACACCTTGAGGTCCTTGAGCACCAGTAGCGCCGGTAGCCCCTGCTGGCCCTTGAACACCTTGAGGTCCTTGAGCACCAGTAGCGCCAGTAGCCCCCGCTGGCCCTTGAACGCCTTGAGGTCCAGTAGCACCAGTAGCGCCAGTAGCCCCCGCTGGCCCTTGAACGCCTTGAGGTCCAGTAGCACCAGTAGCGCCAGTAGCCCCCGCTGGCCCTTGAACACCTTGAGGTCCTTGAGCACCAGTAGCGCCAGTAGCGCCTGCTGGTCCTTGAACACCTTGAGGTCCTTGAGCACCAGTAGCGCCGGTAGCCCCTGCTGGCCCTTGAATACCTTGAGGCCCTTGAGGTCCAGTAGCGCCTGTAGCGCCTGCTGGTCCTTGAACACCTTGAGGTCCTTGAGCACCAGTAGCGCCGGTAGCCCCTGCTGGCCCTTGAATACCTTGAGGCCCTTGAGGTCCAGTAGCGCCTGCTGGTCCTTGAACACCTTGAGGTCCTTGAGCACCAGTAGCACCAGTAGCGCCGGTAGCCCCTGCTGGCCCTTGAATACCTTGAGGCCCTTGAGGTCCAGTAGCGCCTTGAACACCTGCAGGTCCTTGAGGTCCTTGAGGTCCTTGAGGTCCAGTGGCACCTTGAGCCCCCGCTGGTCCTTGAGGCCCAGTAGCGCCGGTAGCCCCCGTAGCACCTGTTGCGCCTCCGCCTCCAAGACAACCTGATCCGTATTGAACTAGGATAGCTTGGATCTCTGTGATGAGTTTAACTAGTTTGTCGGTCGTACAACAATCTACTTTGAATAACTTAGCGATATACAATAAATAATTAAGCAGGCTTTGTAGTTCAACGTACAACGCTCCGCATGAGAAAGGTGTTGTTCTTAAAATAGTTAATAGATTAGCAATGATAGAATTTCCAATTTGTTTTTGTGCTGGAGATAAATCTAAGCAATTGAGAAATTTTTGTAAGTTATTTAGGGTAGCGATTAAGTTATCGATATTATTTTGAGAAGGGTTTTGAAAAATAGCTTGAATAGCTTGGCCAAGAGCTTGAAGAAGTCTAACAAATTCTGTAAGTTCGGACTTAGAGATGTTAATATGACTACAAGCTCTGACTTCGCAACAGTCATTACCATAAAATACTTTTCCTTTATTTTTATTGTTCATCTTTTCATTCCTTTCTTTCATAGAATCAATAGTCATTACTATATATTAAAATGAAATTTATACTAAATCCGTGATGGACAAACTACCATTTCTAAAAAAATAAGAAATTGGCCCACTTGGCAAACAAATAAGTAAGATATAGAGAAGGTTTCATATAATGTAAAGAAGAAAAGTTCAACATAAAAAACTGCATGTCGATTGTTAAGGGATTTAACAATTGACATGCAGTTCGTGGATTGGATTTTATTTGTCTTGATTTAATCTTTCAAGGGCTGTTTTAGGTAAGATTGGAATTGAAATAGTAAAAGTAGTACCATCTTCATTACTAGTCATTTTTAATGTACCGTTATGATTTTGAATAATTTTTTTTGTTACTGCCAAGCCGAGTCCTGTACCGGAATCTTTTGTTGAGAAGAATGGATCAAAGATATATTCTTGAATCGCTGATGGAATACCAGTCCCATTATCAGTGAAAGTAATACGAACAAAATTATCTAGGCGGTAACTAGTAATTTGGATAGAAAGTTTTTTTTCCCCTTGAGCATCGACAGCGTTCTGGAATAAGTTTAAAAAAACTTGCACAAGTTCATGACGATCAATATGAACTAAAATATCATCTAATTCGGTAGAAAAATTATAATTAATTGAAATGTTATGTAAAAAGACTTCGCTAGCTAGTAACTGTTGAATATACTCACGTAAAAATGTATTAATTGGAAAGGGTTCTCTTGTAAATTCACGTGTTTTTGAAATAGATAAAAATTTTGTAATGATACTATTTGCGCGATCTAATTCAGGAATAAGTAAGTTTTTAAATAGTTCTTTATTAGATGGAGAAACAGTTTCTTGTAAAAATTGTAAATAACCTCGTACGGTTGTAAGAGGATTACGGACTTCATGTGCAATACCAGCTGCGATTCGCCCTGCTAACGAAAATTTTTCTGCATCACGTTCTGTGTTTAAATAATGAAAGACACTAATAACTCTAAAAATTTCTCCATTATAATCACGAATAATTCGGTTATTTAAAATACCATAGTTTTTGTCTAAAACTTCTTCATTATATATTTCTGTGCCTGTTCTTAATGTTTCAAGAGCTTTAATTTTTTCTTCAGGTAATTTTAGTAATTGTTGAATTGGCTTTCCGATTATATCATTTCGTACTACACCAAAATCATCTGCCGCAGCCTGATTACATAAAGTTATATTTCCTTTATTATCAACAAAGGTTACATGATGTGAAAAAGCATCAAAAATATGAACAAAGTATGTTTCAAGTTGTTTAAATAAAAATAATGAATCGCAAGTAAGCTGAAAATCAGCCTCTTTATTCTCTTTTTGTATGTTTTGAATAGAATGAGTGGATCTCGTTTTCTTTATTTGTAAACCAATCTGTGGATTTTTATATGTGAAATGATGTGGTAATTGATTCACAAGTTCTTCATAAAAACGTACTTTATTTTCTAATTCTTCTATTCGTTTTTCATGAGACACAATATCATCTTTTGGAAGCATAAATAAATAACCCCTCAATTTAAAAATTCTTCCATCTAGTATATCATATTTTTATACGGATACTCTTAAAGAAGGGACTACTTAATGAAATTGATTGGTCGAAGTGTTCAGGAAGTGAGTAGAATGGATAGTAGGTGAAGTTAAAAAGGGAGGAATATATTTGCTTTTCATTGGAGTAACAGGGTGGGGAGATCATGATTCTTTATATATAGACCCCTATGAAAATAGAAATAAATTACGAACATATAGTGAGTATTTCCCTATAGTAGAAGTGGATAGTTCATTTTATGCGATGCAACCTGCACGAAACTATACAAAATGGGCAATGGAAACACCGAAAGATTTTTCTTTTATCGTCAAAGCATATCAAGGAATGACAGGACATATGAAAGGTGAAGTTCCTTTTTCTACGTTCGATGAGATGTTTGATGTATATAAACAATCTATTCTTCCTTTAATTGAAGCTGGTAAATTAAAAACGATTTTATTTCAATATCCACCATGGTTTGATTGTAAAAAGAAAAATGTAGATTTTCTTCGATATACGAAAGAAAAAATGGAAGGTTTGCCGTGTGCAATAGAATTTCGAAATCAAACATGGTTTTATCCAGAAATGAGAGATAAGACGTTACAGTTTCTAGAGCAAGAAAAATGGATTCATACAATTTGTGATGAGCCACAGGCAGGGATGGGTTCAGTACCACTCGTATTAGAAGTAACGAATGCAGAGATGGTGTTAATACGTTTTCATGGCCGAAATGTTCATGGCTGGCTTGATAAAGGGGAAAATTGGAGAGCGGTTCGTTGCTTATATCGCTACAACAATAAAGAATTAGAAGAATGGGTAGAAAGACTAGAACAATTAAAAAAGAAGACAAAGGACATATACGTATTATTTAACAATAATTCAGGCGGGGATGCAGCTGATAATGCGAAACAGCTTATGAAAATGATGAACATTACATATGGTGAGCCAAAGCCTGAGCAATTAAATTTGTTTGAGTGATAATAAACAAGAAAGGCACTGTACAAACAGGGGGAATGTACAGTGCCTTTCTATATGAAAAAGAGGGGTAACAATGTTACTGAGCGTTTGGTTGATTCATCAATTGTTGGCTTCGTAATAAATGATAATGGTTATCATTATCATTGTCAATGGTTTTCCTGAAAATAAATAAAAAATTTTTTATGGGATAGTAACGATAGGGAGATCCCTAATAGGAGTTTGGCTAAAGTAAAGAATTGTTTCGAGGTAGATTTCCTGCAAACCCCTGATAAAGTGAAACTTTAATCAGTGAGATTTTGTTCATCCCCCACTGATTATCAGCCCTCACCAATCGGGCTTTTACGGGCAGCCCGACCTCCATCTAACTTCTTTACTTCCGCTGAATTTTGAGGTGGGGGTCATACTGCCCGTTAATGCGGGATAAAGTATAAAAAAAGAACAGCAATTAATGCTGTTCTTTGCTAGTGATGAATTGTTGTAAATCAAAAGGAGTTATCGCTTGGATAAATTCTTTTGAGATAAGTGTTTGAACAAGAGTACTCTCAGAAATAGAAGCACCTGTTTTCTTTTCATAAGCTTGTTTCAATAAATCAAGTTTTTCAGCCGTTTCTTTCGGTAATTCAATTGTTAAAGTGTTCATAATTTCTCCCCCTTACTATTAGAGTACCACTACAATATAGGAGAGACAAGAAAAGAGAATGTGAAACATAAAAAAGGTTACCATTTATAAATGGTAACCTTTTTTATGTATAAGAGTTATTAAGCAATACCGATATACTTTAAAGTTTTTGATGGAGTACTATGATCAAAGAAGTGTTGTAAAAATGCGATATCAACACCTGATTTGTATGCGCAATATCCCCAAGTTTTTCGAAGTGTATGTGAGCTAATCCCTTCTAATCCAACTTCTTTTGCAGCTTTGTTTAAAATGTACCACGCATGTTGTCTCGTAATAGATTTTGTTCCTTTTTGAGACTTTAACAATGGTTCATTACGTTTCCAAGTTTTACGTTCTTTCATGTAGTCTTCGATTGCGTGCTGTAAGTCTTCATTTACAGCGAACCATTTATGTTTTTTTACTTTTTCATTGTAAAATAAAATGGAATGGCGAACATTTTCGTTTTCATCGATTACATCACTAACTTTTAATTGTAAGATTTCACTTACTTTTAAGCCAGAATTTACAGCTAATACGAATAGTAAGCCATCACGTTTCGAAGATTGTAAAAGTATATTTTTGATAGTTTCTAATTGTTTTTCGTTTTGAATAGGTTGTCCTGCTTGTTTCATTTCACGCACTCTCCTCTTTTATATGTGTAAAGGAAAGGATTAACTTGTTTTTAACTATAAAGGGAGAGTGTGAATTTCATGTGAACTCCTAGTGAAATTAAGACAAATTATTTGACTTCTTTTACTTTTTGTAAATTAAAGTAGAATACAACGCTATTAGTCGTGTTATATACACCGTACTCAGCATGGTGGAGATCTAAAATGTTTTTTACAATAGATAAACCGAGACCAGTACCACCAGTATGACGGCTACGAGATGCATCTAAACGGTAGAAGCGATCCCAAATTTTTTCAAGACTTTCTTCTGGGATAGGATTTCCTGTGTTTTCGATTTCGACTTTTACTGTATCTTCCATTGCTATAACGGAGACTTGTATTTTTTCTCCATCTGGCGTATAGCGAATTGCATTGCTAAGTAAGTTCACAACCACTTGCTCAATACGACTACGATTCGCTTTCACAACTATAGAAGAGTCTACATCTATGTTCACTTGTAAATGCTTTTCTTCCATGCTAAATAATAATTTTGTATAGACTTGTTGAATTAATTCACCGATTGAGAATGTCGTCATATCTAGTTTGTACGTACCTGATTCTAATTTTGCTAATTCTAACATTTCAACAATAAGTCTGTTCATATTTTCTGTTTCTTCTAAAATAACATCTGTGTAATACGTCGTATCTTTACTAACACCATCTTTAATTCCTTCTGCGAAACTTCTAATTACACTGAGCGGTGTTTTTAATTCGTGTGATACACCAGAGATGAATTCTTTCCGCGTTTTTTCTAATTGACGTTCACGTTCAATATCTTGTTGTAATTTTGTGTTTGCAACATTTAATCGATCGATTCGATCTTTTAAATTTACAGATAACGTATTAATACTACCAGAAAGTCCGCCAATTTCATCGTCTGCTGTTACAGGTAATTTCTCGCTAAAATCAAAGTTGGCCATTTTCTTTGTAACGCGATTGATTTTAATTAATGGTTTCACAATGATTTTTGAGTAGTAGAAGGATAACAAAATAATTACGAGAAATACGATGATTAATGCATAGACATAATAATCTTTTAAAACGAGCATCGCTTCATTAACAGGTTGCAAGGATGCTATCGCAAAAGCATATTCTGTAATCTCTCCATTTTCTATAATAGGTTTTACAAAGATACTATTCTTTATATTCTCCCCGCTATCTATGATATAAGTGTTTAATTGCTGCGAGTTAGCAGTGCCATTTCTAATAAGCTCTGCAAAATATTGAACGGCTTGTAATGTTTCAATATCATTTGCAAGACGAACCTCGGCTTTCGATGGAAGCTGTAACTTAGATATAGTACCAGTAAACTCAATTTGAGTAACAGTTTTGTATCGGTTTGTAAGTCTATTTTTAGAAGGATTACCATTAATAGATGAAAAATCTGAATTGGTATATTCGTTTTGCCAATGATTATAATTTGTTGTCAATTTTATTGGTGTTATTGTTTTGTTTTGTAGCAAACCTACGACGTTTATCACATCGTCTTTTTTCAATCCTAAGTTTTCGAATTTCTTATATTCTTCGGGTGTTAAAAGATTATTAAGCGGAATGGAATATGTTTCATGATTTTTAGGATTAAATACATCAATGTAGTAATTGTTGTCGCTTTTAATAATGCCATTCTTATTTAAAAATTGCATGTCAGCATTTGTTTTATCATGAAATTCTTGTTTTAGTTTTCTAACTTCCTCAGGATCTTTTTCGCTTTTTTCATAATTAGCTACGAATTTTTCAAAAGCAGTTTGAACGGTTTTTACTTTTTTATTGATATAAAATTTTTCTAAAAATAGAGATTGCCCTAGGAAAAAAAGGAGGAATATGATTGTAAATAATGTTGATGTTAATAGAAATAGTTTAAAGACGATACTTCTGTTTTTCACTGCGTCACCTCTTGTGAGAAATACTGTAAATGATTACTTTATTATAACAAACGTTACAAAAAAGTAGAGGAGAAAATCTGTCTCTTTCGAAAGTAGTTTTTAATAAAAGGTCACATAAAAAGAACTCGACAGACGTATGACGAGTTCTTTAATGTATTATTGTTGAATTGCTGCATCTAAAGCGATTTCAATCATTTCGTTAAATGTAGTTTGACGCTCTTCAGATGTTGTTTCTTCACCAGTGAAGATGTGATCGCTTACTGTTAATACAGATAACGCATTTACACCGTATTTCGCTGCTAATGTGTAAAGAGCAGTTGTTTCCATTTCTACTGCTAGTACACCGTAATCTCCAAGTTTTTTCACTATGTCCATGCTCTCACGGTAAAATACATCTGCTGTTAAAACGTTACCAACACGAACGTGTAAGCCTTTTTCAGTTCCAGCATCGTAAGCTTTCTTTAAAAGATCAAAGTTTGCAGCTGGTGCAAAATCAAAACCTGGGAATGTTAAACGGTTCATATTAGAATCCGTACAAGCTGTCATTGCAATAATAACGTCACGTACTTTTACGTCTTTTTGAATCGCACCGCAAGTTCCAACGCGAATTAAATTTTTAACTCCGTAGCTTTGGATTAATTCGTTTACATAAATAGAAATAGAAGGAACACCCATACCTGTACCTTGAACAGATACGCGTTTTCCTTTATAAGTTCCAGTGAATCCTAACATTCCACGAACGTTATTATAGCAAGTAACGTCCTCTAGAAATGTTTCCGCAATATATTTTGCACGTAATGGATCACCAGGTAATAGAATAGATTCAGCAATTTCGCCTTGTTTTGCTTCAATATGTACACTCATGAAAAGTCCTCCTTATAATGTATTGATAGAAATCAATATCATTTGCATTATACACTACGAATCCTTTTAATTAAAATCTTTTAATTATTTGTAATATGTTCAAAGCAGGAGGATTTCATAAATCACAATCTAGAATATATAAGTTAAGAAGTTTTGTATGAACAGAGACAATAAAAATAGTAGGTGATGTCTTGAAAAATCTTGTCATTGGATTTGTTGCTTTGTTATTTATTGTAGTAGGCGGATTTTACATAAAAAAGTATCAAGAAACAACAGAGACTGTAGGTGATGTTCAGGAAGTAAAATGGGATGTGTCAAATGGAAAAGGAAATGAGAAAGCAGATATTTTGTTTCAATTATTAAATAATAAAAATAGCGAAGTACGTGGTGTGAATGATCAAATTCGGGCAGTTATTGTAGACGGACAATTAAAACATGTACAACAAATGAAACCTACATTTGCAGGAAATGGATCATATAAAGTATCTTCTAAAATAGCGAAAGATGAAGGTTATACAATATTTTTATATGAAGACAAAAATAAGTCTGTGCAATCATTTGCGAAGAAAGATTTTGGGAAGGAAATAGAGGAGAAAAATAAGAAAAAAGTAAAGTTTCCAATCGATAGTGTACTTACAAAAAAAATAGGGGAGTATGAAGTTTCTCTTTTATTCGGTGCACTGCATCCGAATGAGCCAGTGACGTTAACATTTCAATTTCAAGCGAAAAAGGGTGAGAAATTGAAATTACATGCAGAGAGAGGAGAAGTGGAGGCGCTCTATATTGTGGATGAAACGAGAGAAAATTTTTTATATGCAATCCCTGTTGATACAGAGGGCCAATTACAATACCGTATTACATTTCCTGCCGAAGGAACGTACAAAATATGGGGAGATTTCTATATAAATGGTAAGAAATATGAAAAAGAATTTATTGTACAAGTTCAAAAAAGAAAAAACAGCTAACTATTTAGCTGTTTTTTCTTTTTCCTATTAATTTTGTTACAGAGAGCATTGTAATTGGTAAAGAATGATTCTTTCTAAATGCTAAATATTTACCGCTCCATGTTGGTTTATATTTTTCTTTAAAATGTCGTAACCCGCTGAAACTATATGTGTAACGAACATTATTAAAGATGGCAGCAGCAACCCGTTCAGACCAGAAAGATTGTGTCGATAAACCTACATTTGAAAGTGGTGCCATACCAATATTAAAGGAGTGGTATTCATTTTCTTTTGCCCACTGGAATAGGTGGATGAAAATTGCATCCATAATGCCGCTAGGCGCATCTGGATAATAGCGCATTAAATCAACAGACAATGATCCGTCTTGATATACGGGCATAAATGTCGTGAATGCAATGATTTTTCCATCTGCATCAGATAATGTAGCGATAGGAGCACGGCTAATATATTCACGATCAAAGTATCCGAGTGAGAAACTTTTCTCTTTTTTTCCACCGAGCCATGCATCTGAAACTTTTTTTAATTCTTCAAATAGTTCATCTGAGAACGGCGGCTGGTGAATAGAGAATATATAGCCTTCTCGTTCAAAACGGTTGAAAGTCGCTCGCATACCGGCGCGTTTTTTTCCTGTTATTGTAAATGCATTCAAATCAACGACAGCTTCTTCACCAAGCTTAAAGAAGTTGTAACCAAAATCATGATATAAACTCATCCATTTACTTTCGATTTGGTAGAATACACAAATGTATCCAAATCGGTCAGCTTCAGCTAAAAACTCTTGTAACACAGTACGGTAGGAGGAAGGATCTCCAATTGGATCACCTAGCACAACAAGACGTTTTCCAGTTATAGAGAAGAGAAGGAGCGCTTTCCCATCACTACTAAAGAAGAATTGTTTATCGCCTAAAAAACCTAAATGACTAAGTACATTTCCGCCATGTTCATCTAAAAAGTTTTGTAATCTTTTATCATTAGCTGGTTGCCCGGGAAATTCATTTCGATAACGATTAGCAATGAGTGAGCCAATCAGTAAAAATGTAGGAACGAAAAAGGCAGCTGCTAATGCACTTCGTTTTACTTGCGTAATATTACGAACGACAAAATCAGGTTTAAAAGCTTCTTTTGCACCTGCAAATAAAATACCTAAGTTTTTATATAAATATAAAGTTATAAGTAAGAATATAAAAACTTTTACGATATCAGAAAGTGAGACTTCCATTTTCTCGCGTACAAATCTTTTGCGAAGCATATATAATACAGCGAGTACAATTAATAAAATAAACGTTTCTTCAATATCAATCCCTTTTAGCGTATTAAAGATAGCTGCTCCGATTAAAGAAATAATCGTCATATAGTAAGAACGTTTTGTTCCATAATATATGCCTCGTGAAAGGATCAGGAGAAGAATACCGAATGTTAGTGATAAGCTAAAAGAAAATTGAATAAGATGTTTTGGAGCTAGAATATGTAAGGCGTGTGCTCTGTTTATACTTGTCGGTAGAATGGTCGATAAAATAACCATTAATCCAGCAAATACTGTTAAAGCAGCAGAGGCCCACGAACCTAGTTTTCCTAGAAAATCACGCTGCAAAGTCCATATAACACCAGTTGTTTCTAATGCAGGCGCAATAAAAGGTTTGTCTTCAAACTTTTTAATGGCCACGCCTGTCATTTCAAAAGCTGCAAAAATAAGACCAAGGCAGAATGGTAAAATGTAATAGACGAGGCGATATAATAACATAGCAGGTAGTAATACGCCTGTATCAATACCATATTGTCCGAGCCCAGTTAAAAAGACAAGGTCAAATGAACCAAGTCCACCAGGTACAAGACTAACAACACCAGCTAAAGCAGCAATTACATACACACCTAAAAACTTTTGAAATTCGATATCAATGCCAAATAATATTAGTATGACGTACATAACAATACCAGCAGATACCCACTCAACTAATGAAACTAATGAGTATAAAACAGTTGGATTTTTCTCTTCTTCTCGTTCATCTTGTCCTTCGGTTTGCTTTGGTTTTCTATTTTTTAGTTTAGAAAAGCCAATGTATATAGGGACGAAAAGGGCGAAGAAGATCAAAACAGGCCATAGCCACGGTTTTTCATGCAAAATAAAACTTGTGTCTAATATTCCAATAAGGCCGAGGAATGAAAGAATAGCGAGTCCGTTAATAAAAGCAGTTGTCATCCAGGCGATACTTTTAATCAGTTTGCCATTTTCTTTTATGTATGGACGATAAAGCATCGTACGTACACCCGCTCCAACGAGACCACCAAATCCAATAAATCCATTTAAGGTATTAGCAATCCATGAGATACGAAAAATCTTTTGGACAGGTATATCAGCTTTTAAATAACGAAGCATAACATAGTCGTAAAAGAACATTGTTGATACGGCAAATGCACCAAGTGTAATGGCTAAAAAGACTCCTCCGGTTGGAATGTTTTTAATTGTATTGATTGCTTCTAAAAAAGAAATGCCTGCTAATTCTTTTTTTGCTTGAAAGAATACAATGGTTAATACAACAAATGGGAAGATAATTTTCCCGATTTGTAAGAAACGTTTCCATGAAAACGACATAAATACAACTCTCCTTGTATAAGAAAACTGAGACAATAATATTATTATGACAAACTTCAAGAAAAATAAAAAGGTAAATTCCTGTATAAGGAAGCTATTTTTTATAAGGGTTATATTTAAAAGAGTATTTCGTTTGTCAGAAAATTAAGTTAAAATGAATTGAAAGAAGGAAGAGAGGGGAAGTAGATGATTATAATAGGTTATGCGGGATATGAGCTAGAGAAAGCAAAACCTAATACGTCAGAAGATTTTTTTAATAGATCTGAAGTGACATATATATTAAATGATAAAGAAAGAATCTTTTCTGTTTTATATGTTCGATATTTTGAAGAAGTTGTACAAGAAATTACTCCTTTTGAAGGAAATCCGGTATGTAAAGTAGAAAATCAAGACATATATTTGCGGGATATTGTAGCGATCTGTTGTTTACTGAAAGAGAATGAGCTTCGCATGCAAAAACGTTTGTATTTAAATAATATAGAAGAATTCCAACAATATTTTGATGAGGAAATAGTCGTGAAAGTACAAGAAATATTGGCTGAATTACATAAAAATAAAAGAGTAGAAATAGAGTGAACTGGCAAAGGAGAGGGAAAAATGTCTAATCTAATGGTGGAAAATCAAACAGAACAAGTTTCTATGTTTTTAGAAGATGTTATTCATTTGATAACCAATTATGTAAATTATCATACGTTGCCTTCTTTATTAGAAGAGACACCGGCAGGAAACGAACAATATTATAAAGGGTTATTAGCGTCAATAAGACGTCTTCTCGTTTTTTGTGAAGAAGGGCATGATGCGTGTTTTGTTTTGTTAAATAGCCAGCCATTTCGAAAGACAGCAGCTGAAAAGATTTTATATAAAATTTATCATCAAGTAATTGCAGAGTTTTTTTCACCAAAGAGTGATCATTGGTATGAAAATAGTCGGTCTGCTTATACAGGGAAAAACTCCATCGTTTTTCAACAAACGCCACCTGCATCTATAGAGCAAGTAATGAAGAATTTAGAAGGTAAATTTCAATTGATGCGTGAAGAACTAGAATATTATGAGACGGATTACCAAACAAAGATGTTACACAAATATTAATTGTGAAAAAGAAGCTAAGGGTACTTAGCTTCTTTTCCTTTTGTACAGTTATATAAGGGGTTTCCTTTGAATATATTTAAGGGGATAGCATTAAGGAGGTGTAACATGAGTCAGCAAGGTGTATTCACAGATTACTTTCATGAAGTAGAAAGCTGGTGTGAAAGTGTTCTTCACGTATTAGATAGCCGTGCAATGGAAGTGTATGATGTCCATATGCTTGCTTATAAAATTCAAACGTTATTAGACCGTATGAAAGAGCATGAGTATGATACAGATGCAGAGTTTATGTATGAAATAAGTGATGATGTAGAACATATTCAGCATCATTTGCAGGAAGTATTCGTGCAGGGAGAAGAGGAATATGAACTATGTGAAAGAGGGGATAGTGAACGAGCTGTTCCAATTGGAGGGCATATACTCCCACCACTACCTTATCCATATAATGCGTTAGAACCGTATATTTCTAGAGAAATTATGATGTTACACCATGATAAACATCATCGTAGTTACGTGGAAGGATTAAATAAGGCAGAGAAAATGATGGAAGAAGCGAGAAAAACAAATCAATTTGATTTAATTAAGCATTGGGAAAGAGAAGCTGCTTTTCATGGATCAGGTCATTACTTGCACACAATATTTTGGAATAACATGAAAAAAGGTGGCGGCGGAAGTCCAAGAGGGGCTCTTTCACACCGGATTGAACAAGATTTTGGAAGTTTCTTGCGTTTTCAAAAACATTTTACAGAAGCAGCCTCTAAAGTGGAAGGTTCAGGATGGGCAATTCTCGTTTGGGTTCCGCGATCGGGAAGATTAGAAATTTTGCAGAGTACACTTCATCAATTATTTACACAATGGGATACGATACCGCTCCTTGTACTAGACGTGTGGGAACATGCGTATTATTTACAATACCAAAATCGAAAAGATGAATATATTAAAAATTGGTGGAATGTTGTAAATTGGCCGGATGTAGAAAAAAGATTTGAAAGTGCAAAACAAATAGAATGGACACCTTATTAGACGCAGGTTCTCTGCGTCTTTTTTATTGGAAGGAGAGGGAGATTTCGTTCATATTTTAAAAGGCCAAGCATACACTTGTACAAAAAGTGCCAAAAGGACGTGGGGGGAAATATGAGACGAATTTGTGTAATCATTACGCTTCTTATTATGTACGCAAGCGTTATACCAATTCCTACATATGCAAAGATGAACAGCAATGTCAGTGCTCGTAATGCTGTATTAATGGAGCAACATTCTGGACGTGTATTATACGGAAAAGCAGAACATGAGCCGCAAAAAATTGCTAGTATAACAAAAATTATGACGGCCTTGTTAGCTGCTGAATCAGGAAAAATGAAAGAAAAGGTATTAGTAAGTAATGAAGCGGTCAGGGTCGAAGGATCTGCAATTTATTTAAAGCCTGGACAGAAAGTAAAATTAGAGGATTTAGTATACGGACTCATGCTTAGATCTGGTAATGATGCAGCACAAGTAATTGCTGAAAATGTAGGAGGGAGTATAGAAGGGTTTGTATATTTAATGAATGAAAAGGCGAAACAAATTGGAATGAAAGATACTCACTTTTCAAACCCACATGGTTTGGATGGAGATGGATCCCATTATTCGTCGGCCTATGATATGGCACTTTTAACAAGGTATGCAATGGGGAACGAAACCTTTAAGAAGATTTTTGGGACAAAAACGTATAAATCAGATTCGTGGGATTATCCATGGAAAAACAAACATAAACTTGTGACGTCTTATTATGAATTTGCAACAGGAGGAAAAACGGGTTTTACGAAGAAAGCAGGCCGGACGCTTGTTACAACAGCATCAAAAGATGGACTAGATTTAATTGTCGTAACTTTGAGCGCTTCTAGCGATTGGGATGATCATATGAATTTATTTGATAAAGGTTTTGAACGTTTCAAACAAACAAACGTGGTAGGACAAGGAGCTCTTGCTGAAATAACTGAAAAGAAATATGCCAATCATGTTTATACGAAAAATAGTTTTGCGGTACCTTTAACTGAGCAGGAAAGAAAGAATGTCGTATTAAAAGTTGAACTTGATAAAAGTGCGAAACTTAAGGATGGAGTAAAGGTTGGAAAGACAGAAATTTATGTTGGCAATGAGAAAGTTGGAGAACGAAATTTATTTTATAGTAAACGAAAGTTAGTAGCTACAACGGGAGTGTATTGGAATAATGTGAAAGAAATTTTTTCTCATATGATAGGTGTTGGAAGCGATGGTTAATCTCGTATGGGTAGCGATGGCAGTCATAGGGATTGTATATGCCATGATAAATGGAACGATGGAAGCAATCAATAAAGCAGTATTTGATGGAGCAAAAGACGCAGTAACAATTTGTATAGGACTCATTAGTGTTTTAGTATTTTGGCTCGGTTTAATGAAAGTTGCAGAGGAAGCAGGATTGTTAAAAAAGTTAGTGTCACTTTTTATGCCGATAGTAAAAAGGTTGTTTCCAGAAATACCAAAGGACCATCCGTCAATGGGATTTATTTTATCGAATATGATGGCTAACTTTTTTGGGTTAGGTAATGCTGCGACCCCTCTTGGTATAAAAGCGATGGAACAATTGAAAGAGTTAAATGGGGGAAAGGATTCGGCGAGCCGTTCTATGGTGACGTTTCTTGCGTTAAATACATCAGCGATTACTTTAATTCCTACTACTGTCATCTCAATTCGAATGACGTATGAATCAGCGAATCCAACTGAAATTGTTGGGGTAACATTCATTGCACAAGTACTCTCTATGATCGGAGCGATTTGGATTGATCGCTATTTTTACCGAAGAAGGAGTAGGAAGGGGCGGAAAAAATGAGTATTGTTAATACGATATCATTATGGGTAATCCCTTGTGTAATTGGTTTTATCCTTTTATATGGAACGATAAAGAAAGTGCCGACGTATGAATCGTTCGTTGAGGGGGGGAAAGAAGGGATTCAAATTGCAATCTCTATTTTACCGTTTATGGTTGGAATGCTCGTATCTATTTCTATATTTCGAGCTTCAGGTGCATTAGATGCAATGATATCAGTAATGAAGCCGATGTTAGATTTAATTCATGTCCCAGCAGAAATTGTTCCACTAGCACTTATACGTCCTATTTCGGGCTCTGCTGGTTTAAGTATTACGACCGATTTAATTGCCACATATGGACCAGACTCATTCATTGGGCGATTGGCTTCTACGATGCAAGGGAGTACAGATACGACTTTTTATATTTTAACAGTATACTTCGGAGCTGTTGGAATTAGAAAAATGGGAGATGCATTAAAAGTAGGACTTTTTGCTGATTTAATCGGAATTATTTGTTCGATTGTGTTTGTTTCTTTAATGTTTAAGTAATACTATTCATTTTTTATGCTATTTCGCTTATAATACGTATACGACCACTATTAAGGTGTTGCTTAATAGTGGTTTTTTTATGCGGTATTTTTGACAAAATAATGAACTTTTATTGTGAGCAATATGAAAAATATGGACAATAATAAAAGGTAAAAACATGGTTTGACCTTTATATGTTTATTATCATCGCTATGTTGTTTAAGTAAGATGAAGCGAAAAGCCGTCAAGCGTATGCGGTTGCCAAGTCTTTCTAATGTAAGGTAAGATAAATTCGAGGTGAAAAAAAGAAATGGAACGATTACAAAAAGTGATTGCGCAAGCAGGTATTGCATCGAGAAGAAAGGCTGAGGAATTAATTCAGCAAGGAAAAGTGAAAGTTAACGGAAAAATAGTGAAGGAGTTAGGAACGAAAGTAACTCCTCAAGATAAAGTAGAAGTAAATAACATCCCTCTTGAAAAAGAAGAACCTGTTTATTTTTTACTATATAAACCAACTGGCGTAATTTCAAGTGTATCAGATGATAAAGGAAGAAGTGTTGTAACAGACTTTTTCCCGGAGATTACACAACGTTTATTCCCAATCGGACGCTTAGATTATGATACGTCTGGTGTATTATTAATGACAAACGATGGGGACTTCGCAAACGTATTAATGCACCCTAGATATAAAGTTGAAAAAACATATGTTGCAAAAATAAAAGGTCCACTAACAGGTGAGAAAATTCGCATGTTAGAACGCGGTGTTATGTTAGAAGACGGAAAAACAGCACCAGCACGTGTGAAGATTATTTCTTGGGACAAGCGTAAAGAAATGGCGATTGTACAATTAACAATTCATGAAGGACGTAACCGTCAAGTACGTCGTATGTTTGAAGCGTTAGATTGTAAAGTAGTGAAACTAAAGCGTGAACGCTATGCTTTCTTAGAAGTAGGAAGCCTGCGACCTGGTGATGCAAGAGAATTGACACCACATGAGGTAAAACAATTACGTGCATTGGCTTCTACAAAGCCTCGCTAATCGATATTGTGAAAATTTCACCAGTGGAATGCTCCGCTGGTGATTTATTAAAAAATACATATATTCATCACTCGTCGAAGAGAGGGGAGACAATATGAAAAAAAATCGCTTATTATTTCGCGTTATCATTCTGCTCATTTTATGCGGGGCTGTAGGATTTACACTTTATCAAGGGTATTTCACTAAAGAAGAGAAGATGGAAATTGGAAAAGAAGCACCTAACTTTGTTGTGACAGATTTAGAAGGAAAGAAAATTGAGCTAAAAGATTTTAAGGGAAAAGGTGTATTTTTAAACTTTTGGGGCACTTGGTGTAAACCTTGCGAGAAAGAAATGCCTTATATGAATGAATTATATCCAAAGTATAAAGAAAAAGGCGTTGAAATTATTGCGTTAGATGCAGATGAAACGGATATTGCTGTTAAGAATTTTGTGAAACAATACGATCTTAAGTTCCCCGTTGCAATCGATAAAGGTGGAGAAATTATAAAAACGTATGGAGTAATACCATTACCAACGAGCTTCTTGATTGATAAAGATGGTAAGGTGATTCAAGAGATTAAAGGTGAACAAACGATAGAACAACTGGAGGAGTATTTAAAGAAAATCACTCCGTAATAAAGAAAGCCTTTACATACAAGGCGCTTACCTATAGCGCCTTTGGTTTAAAAATTCTGAGTATTGCGGTAAATTAAGACTAGAATATACAATAGTACATATAGATACAGGGGCGGTGAGAGTGTTGAAAGAAATTAAGTGTGAATGTGGACATGTAAATCCGATAGGAACCGTTTTTTGTGAAGCTTGCGGGAAACCATTTGAAAGCAATGAAAATATAAAACTATTGGATATGCGCTATGAGGGAAGCGCCCGGAGATCTCTCACGCAAACAAAAACGATAGTCGATAAAATTTGGAGTTTTTTCTCTTCTGTAAAAGTCGGTGTATGGCTCATTGTAATCACTTTAGCTGCATCGGCGATTGGAACTATTTTTCCGCAAGAAATGTACATAACTCCAGGGATTGCACCAGCTGAATATTATAAGCAAGAATACGGATTTTTAGGGCAATTATACTATCAATTAGGCTTTAATAATTTATACGGTTCATGGTGGTATATGATTTTGATTGCTTCTATCGGTATTTCACTTGTGATATGTAGTTTAGACCGCGTTATTCCACTTTATAAAGCTTTAAAAAAGCAAGGCGTAAAAAGGCATCCTAGCTTTTTAAAGAGACAAAGATTATATGGCACTGGTACACCGCAAGAGGGAGATTTTGACAAAGTTCAAAAGAATTTAAAGAAAACGAACTATAATGTGAAAGTGGAAGACGGAAACGTTTTAGCAGAAAAGGGACGTTTCTCGCGTTGGGGTCCATATGTAAATCATATCGGTCTTATTATCTTTTTATTCGGTGCGATGCTTCGTTTTTTACCGAGTATGTATGTAGATGAAACGCTTTGGTTACGTGATGGTGAAACGAAAGAAATACCAGGGACGGATGGCCAATATTATTTAAAAAGTGAGAAGTTTATAAAGGAAGTTTATGATAAAAGTAAGGACAAGGAAGTTTTTGATGAAGCAATTGACCGTGTAGGTGATAAAATGATTGCGAAAAACTTCCAAACGAATGCCGTATTATATAAAGCGGTAGGTGAAAAGATAGCTGGACAAAAACCAAAATTGGAAAAAGTAAAAGAAGTTGAAATTCGAGTAAATGAACCGCTGAAATTTGATCAATTTGCTGTTTATCAATTGAGTTATAGAGAAAATGAATTTAAAAGTATGTCCTTCCGTTTGCAAAATAAAGAAAATAATCAAAAGTGGGGACCGATTAAAGTTGATTTAACAAACCCTGCAGAAAAATATGATTTAGGAAATGGTTATTCTTTAGAACTATTAAGCTATTTCCCTGATTTTTATTTTGATGAGAATGGAAGACCAAATACAAAAACAAAATTACCAAACAACCCTGCATTCGTATTTAAAATGTTTACACCTGAAACACCAGATGGTGAAGTGAGTTTTGTTGGTATACAGCAAAATATAGAAGCTGATGGGAATAACAAATATAAAATGTCCTTTGCAGGTGTGGAAATGCAAAATGCAACAGCACTTACTGTAAGGAAAGATTTAACGCTTTGGATTCTCGGTATTGGAGGATTTATATTTATGGTTGGTGTCATTCAAGGTATGTATTGGAATCATCGCCGTATTTGGATACAACGCGTTAATGATGAATGGTGGATTGCAGGACATACGAATAAAAACTGGTTCGGTTTAAAGAAAGATATTGAAAGAGTACTAGAAGGTACAGCAATTCCACAACCAAATGATAAAGTAGTCGATAAAAAAATTAGTTAAGGTGGGGAAACGATATGGTGCAAATAAGTAGTAACTTTCTCTTTACCGCATTTATTTTATATTTAATTGCCACTCTATTTTTTGGGGGAGCAATTAAAGAAAAGGGTCATAAATGGGCAAACGTAGGAATAACGATTACAATTTTAGGGTTTATTGCACAAACAGTTTATTTTGTAACAAGGTGGATCGCATCAGGTCATGCGCCAGTTAGTAACTTTTTTGAATTTGGTACGTTTTTCGGCATGATGCTTGTCGGAGCATTTATTGTCATGTACTTTATGTACCGCGTAAGTATAATCGGACTATTTGCATTACCAGTTGCGCTTTTATTAATTGCTTATGCAAGTATGTTTCCGAGGGAAATATCACCGCTTATTCCATCTTTAAAAAGTAATTGGTTACATATTCACGTGACGACTGCGGCTGCAGGACAAGCAATTTTAGCAATTAGTTTTATTACGGGCGTTATGTATTTATTGAAAAATGTAGATCAATCAGTGAAAAGTAAACGTACATTTTGGCTAGAGACGGTAGTATTCACACTTGTTTGTACAGTTGGGTTTATTGGAGTAACAACGGTATATTCTAGTATGCAATATGAAGCAAAGTTTCAATGGATTGATAAAAATGAACAACAAGTGGAAATGAAATATAATCTTCCGGCTTTAGTGGGGCCGCATGAAGGGAAGTTACTGACAGAAAATAAATTAGAGCCGACAGTTGAAGTTCCGGCGATTGTAAATGCGAAAAAATTAAATACTGTTATTTGGTCAGTGTTAGTCGGAACGTTACTCTATATTGTATTAAGGCTAATTTTACGTAAACGAGTATCAGCGGCACTTCAGCCGTTAGTGAAAAATACGAATAGCGATTTGTTAGATGAAATAGGATATCGTTCTATTGCAATTGGATTCCCAGTTTTCACATTGGGTGCATTAATTTTCGCCATGATTTGGGCTCAAATAGCGTGGACACGTTTTTGGGGCTGGGATCCGAAAGAGGTTTGGGCACTTATAACGTGGCTTTTTTATGCGGCGGTATTACATTTACGTTTATCAAAAGGATGGCATGGAGAGAAGTCAGCATGGTTAGCGGTAATTGGTTTTGCAATTATTATGTTTAACTTTATTGTAGTAAACTTAATTATCGCGGGTTTACATTCATACGCATAGAGAAATAAAATAGGAGAGTGTATGTCACTTTCCTATTTTATTTTTGTCAACTTTTCTTCTTTTTTGAGAAAAACATGACAAAGTAGCGGTTGATTTTGTAAAATGATGTCGAGGACATTATATACTGTTCAAAAAAAATACATAGTTTTGGAAAAAAATTGAACAAACTTTATTATTCTTGTGAAGCATAATATGGGAAGTGAAACATTTAGAAGATTGCTTAAATAAACGAGAATAGCGCAACATAATAGTATAGAAGGGTAGGTGTGAACCGTTGTGGTAAAAGTACGCAACGGGTAGAAATGGAAAATGAATCAAGAATTTTAATTGTAGACGATGAGGATCGTATTCGTCGTTTGTTGAAAATGTATTTAGAGAGAGAACAATACACAATTGAAGAAGCAGACAATGGTGATACAGCTTTAGAAATGGCACTGCAAAATGATTATGATTTAATTTTATTAGATCTTATGATGCCTGGTAAAGATGGTATCGAAGTATGTAAAGGGGTTCGTGAGAAGAAAGCGACGCCAATTATTATGTTGACAGCAAAAGGTGAAGAAGTAAATCGAGTACAAGGGTTTGAGGTAGGAACCGATGATTATATTGTGAAACCATTTAGCCCACGTGAAGTAGTGCTTCGAGTGAAAGCGGTCTTACGCCGTTCTGTACCAACAACATTCTTTACGCAAGATACAACGACAAAAGATGTTACTGTATTCCCTCATTTAACAATTGATAATGATGCACACCGTGTTACAGCAGATGGTAATGAGGTGAACTTAACACCGAAAGAGTACGAATTACTATTATTCTTAGCGAAAGCGCCTGATAAAGTATTCGATCGTGAGCAATTGCTAAAAGAAGTATGGCAATATGAATTCTTCGGAGATTTACGTACAGTTGATACGCATGTAAAGCGTTTACGTGAGAAGTTAAGTAAAAAATCACCCGATGCTGCGAAGATGATTGTTACCGTTTGGGGCGTAGGTTACAAGTTTGAGGTTGTGAACGACTGATGCTTTGGAGAAGTGTAGTAGGGAAGTTATGGATGACCATATTACTTCTCGTTTCGTTCGTGCTTGGATTTGTTGCGATTTTACTTTCACAGTTTTTTAGAACATATTATGTTGATATGAGTGAAGCTAGGCTTCAAAAGGTTGCAACAAGTGTTTCAGAGTTAATTGAAGAAGGTGCCGATGTCAAAACGATTGAGAATATCGCGTACAAATTCTCTGACCCACTTTCAAGGATCATTATTGTAGAAGATGGTAAAGAAATATCTTCTTCACCGAAACAAGAAGGATTAGTCACTCTTACAATGGATGACTTAAAAGAAGATAAAGAATTAGCGGCTGTTTTTACAGACAAAAAAGAAATTAAGAATAACATTAGAAAAGCCTCTAATAGTAGAAAGAATAAAAATACTGAAAATGATATTATGATTGTCGGAAAACCAGTACAGTCAAAAAATGAAAGTGCAGTGTTTGTATACGAATCTTTACAAGTACCGATACAAGGTATGGAAAGAACGACTGATTTTATATTCTTATCAGCAGGGATTGCGATTATATTAACAACTTTCTTTGCATTCTTCTTATCTACTCGAATTACAGCGCCACTTCGTAAAATGCGTGAGGTTGCTTTTGAGGTGTCGCGTGGGAAGTTTGATGCAAAAGCTCCTATGGTATCCCAGGACGAGATTGGTGAGCTTGCAACAGCCTTAAATCAAATGGGGAAACAGTTGAAGTTTAATATGAATGCCCTGCAGCAAGAGAAAGAGCAGTTAGCTAGTATTTTAAGTAGTATGGCAGATGGGGTTATTACATTAAATCAAGAGGGTGAAGTCGTTGTAATCAATCCGCCGGCTGAACATTTCTTACAAGTTTGGCAAGAAGAAAAAGAGATAGAGCTCAGTAAAAAACTACCTTCTGAACTTGTTGAACTATTCCATCTCGTTGTAGAAAGCGAACAACAACAAGTGGTTGAAATTAATTTACAAAAAGGTAACTATGTAGTTCTTATGACGCCGCTTTACAATCAAACGAAAATTCGCGGGGCTGTAGCTGTATTGCGTGATATGACGGAAGAACGCCGTCTTGAGAAGATGCGTCAAGACTTTATTGCGAACGTATCACATGAACTTCGTACACCGATGGTCATGCTTCAAGGGTATAGTGAAGCGATTTTAGATGATATTGTGCAAACAAAAGAAGAAATTAATGAGTTTGTTCAAATCATTTATGATGAATCCGTTCGTTTAGGTAAACTTGTAAATGAATTGTTAGATTTAGCGCGTATGGAAAGTGGTAATGTAGAGTTACATATAGGTGAAGTTGATATTCATCCTTTCGTTGAAAAAATAGGTCGTAAATTCCAAGGAATTGCGAAGGATAAAGAAGTTGCGTTGACGGTTGATTTCAAAGATTCAATTGAGCAGTACCCGTTTGATGCAGATCGTATGGAACAAGTATTGACGAATTTAATTGATAACGCAATACGTCATACGAACGCAGGCGGACATGTAACACTTGTAATTGATACGAAAAATAATGGTCTTATTTTTGAAGTGCAAGATTCAGGCGCCGGTATTCCAGAAGAAGATATTCCATTTTTATTTGATCGTTTCTATAAAGCTGATAAAGCAAGAACACGTGGAAAAAAAGGTGGAACAGGACTCGGGCTTGCGATTGCCAAAAATATTGTGCAAGGCCATGATGGGAAAATTGCTGTTTCAAGTGTTGTTGGAGAGGGAACTACATTCTCTGTATATTTACCGAATCGTATAATTTAGATATGTGTTTTTAAAGTTGATAATGAATAAAGTTCTACTGTTTTTTATTTTTTTGTAAAATCAATTAAATAAATAATAGTAGAACTTTTTTTCTAACTTAGTCGAATGAAGAATAATGAGAGGGGTGTCGTAAAGCGATGAAATTATATACAAAAACAGGAGATAAAGGAACAACAAGTGTAATAGGTGGCAGAGTGGATAAAGATGATATCCGAGTGGAAGCATATGGAACGATAGATGAGGCGAATTCTCATATTGGATATGCGATGACGAAACTACAAGGCGGGGCTTTCGGAGATATTTACAATGAACTTGAAACGATTCAACATGAACTATTTGATTGCGGGGGAGACTTGGCGATAGTAGGCGAGAAAATTCCTTATAAAGTAAAAATTGAAATGGTCGAAAACTTAGAAGGTAGAATTGATTCGTATATAGAAGAAGCACCGCCGCTAGAGCGCTTTATTTTACCAGGTGGAAGCGAGTTGGCAGCTGCTATTCATATTGCACGTACAGTTGTAAGGCGAGCGGAACGATGTATCGTATCCTTGCAAAAGGAAGGAGAAATAAATGCAGTTGTTCTAAAGTATGTAAATAGATTATCTGACTATTTATTTGCAGTAGCTAGAGTAATAAACGCTCGATTACAAGTAAAAGATGTAGAGTATAATCGCAGTGCAATCGTTTTTCGTGATAAGAAAGAGAAGGAAGTGGAGTGATTCACTTTCTTTTTTGTATAGTTTTTTCTGTAATATACCAAAATAGAGAAGGTATGGTCGTAATTAGAAAACGGAGGATGTATATGAAAGCTTTAAAATATGGCGTCATGTTATTGACAGTACTGTTTTTATCTCAATTACATGTGTACGCAGAGGGAAATCAATGGGCATGGCCTGTTGAAGGGCAGATAAGTGATTATTTTGGGACAAGGCACGGAAAACACTACGGTATAGATATAGCGGCACCGATCGGCGCGCCTGTGTCAGCTATTCAAGAAGGTAAGGTAACAAAGTCTTATTATTCAAGTAGTTATGGAAATGTTGTTTTTATTAAACATGGAGAATATGAGGCTGTGTATGCACATTTAAATAAGAGATATGTAGTTCAAGGGGATTATATTTCAAAAGGAGAAATAATTGGAGAAGTAGGAAATACAGGAGAATCCCGAGGTGCACACTTACATTTAGAAGTTCATCAAGGAAGATGGACGATGGCAAAAAAGAATGCGATGAATCCATTGCTTGTTTTACATGAACAAAGAAATGAAGCAGTTTCTTCATCGTTATACGTCGTCCAAAAAGGCGACACTCTAGTTAGCATTGCGCGGAAATTTAGAATGTCAGTTAAGGAAATTCAAGAAAAAAATGGGTTGCAACAAGAGCTGATTTATCCAAATCAACAATTATATGTAAAGTAAAAAAAAGAGCTAGTTTATAACTAGCTCTTTTTTACCAAAAAATAAAGACACATATAAATCCAGAAATAGCTAAGTAGCTATATAAGTAAAATACTTTCGCTCTTGTTTTTTCGTTTGTTCGAAATAGTACAATAGTCGGTTCAATTAAACCAATTGTCAAACAAAGTAAACCAAGAAGCATACAACCGATTGAAATAGAGTACAGGGCGATTTGTGGTCCTTGAAATGGAATCATCCATTTTAATAAAAATGCAATGAGTGCAGTATAGCAAATGCTGCCGATGTATTTATTCAATGGTGCATTAGAACGGAAACCAGGAAGCTTTTTTAAGAAAGAGCGGGAAACAACTTCAGTTTGTAAAGATGTATGCTCTTCTATTATTTTTTGAGCTTCTTTTCCTTTTTGGAAAAGGGATAATATCCAGTTTCGCTCACCTTGAAAAATAAATTGTGAAGTTGTCAAATAATGATCAACCTTTACTTTATTCCAACTCTTCCATGGATGACGCTCACATAATTTTAATTTACTTTCTGTCTTTTTATCATACTGATAAATACTGATGCCATCTTCATCGAAAGCAGCATAGTATGTCTCGCTTGAGAATGTGCCTAAATCAATTGGACAGTAGAAAAGTAATTCTTTTTTTAAGTAAAAGTATTCTTTCCTTAAGTTTTTTTTCATTGTTTCTCGAATAGAGTGTCTCTTCTCTTTCTTCATGACATTTCCTCCATAATCCAGAAAATGTTCTTATCTTAACAATTCAACATCTTATCACTTTTAATTATATATGACTAGGGGATTCATAGGAGAAATGCCGAATACTAAAAAATATGGAGTGTATTGTAAAATATAATGAATGATTTTGATTATGTAAAATTAATAACTTATTTTTAATAAGTTACGATTTTTTTGTTCACAATACGATCATGTTGTTGTATAATGAAGTAGAAAATAGAATATCGGTCTATCTTCGGGGCAGGGTGAAAATCCCGACCGGCGGTGATGAACTATATGTGATTTTGTTCTAAGCCCGCGAGCCGTTAAGGCAGGATTTGGTGTGATTCCAAAGCCGACAGTACAGTCTGGATGGGAGAAGATGGAGGTTCAAGCGTTCAAAAAAGATAGGTATTTGAACGTCTGTTTGATGTGCCTTAAATTCTCCCTTTGTGTAAAACACAAAGGGTTTTTTCGTTCTATGAAAAAGTAGGCATAGCAGAACCTTTCCACTTTCCATGAGATGATCGATGGAAAAGGAGAGAGAAAGATGAAACAAAAAAACAGTGTAGTGCAGATGGTGAGTGTAGCAATGCTAAGTAGTATTGCATATTTACTGATGATGTTGGATTTCCCGTTCCCAGGGCTGCCACCATTTCTAAAAATTGATTTTAGTGATGTGCCAGCTTTAATTGCTGCGATTATTTTCGGACCAGTTGCAGGGGTAATTGTAGAAGCGATAAAGAATATTTTACATTACGGGATTCAAGGGAGTTTAACGGGAGTACCAGTTGGAGAAATTGCTAACTTTATTGCAGGATGTTTATTTATTGGACCAGCAGCTTTCTTATTTAGGAAGTATCGTACTGTTAAGAGTTTAACGACAGGATTAATGCTAGGGACAATTACAATGGCGCTCATTATGAGTGTATTAAATTACATCATCATATTCCCAGCTTACACTTGGTTTTTAAATTCACCAGCTATGTCTAGCGAAGCGATAAAAACAACGGTTGTAACGGCAATCTTACCATTTAATTTGATTAAAGGAATTGTTGTAACAATTGTATTTGTAGCGTTATTCTCACGCCTGAAAGTATGGGTATTTGCAAAAATGAAAAATGCATAAATATAAAATAAACCCATTAGTAGTATACAACTACTAATGGGTTTTTATTAAGGAGACTGAAAATAGAAAACAAAAAATACCCCTCAAATGAATGAGGGGTATTTTTTGAAGTTAATAAAAGACTATTCGAATTTTAAAGCATCGCCGTCGAATGATTCGTCAGCAACTTTAATTGAATCAGTTGGACAACCTTCGAATGCATCCATCATATCTTCAAGTAATACATCTGGAATTTCAACGATACCTTGGTTATCGTCTAATGTTACGAATGCAATACCTTCATCATCATAGTCATAAATGTCTGGTGCAGCAGCACCACAAGCACCACATGCAATACAAGTATCTTTATCAACGATTGTATATTTTGCCATCTTTTTTCCCTCCTGATAATATGTATGTGAAAAGCTCGCCATAAAAATTATAACCTTATTGTAAAACGGTTTTTAAAACTTTTCAACATAAAATTATAATGATAATCCTTATCAATTAGAGTGTCAACTGATTTTTGCATTATGTCATAAGATTTTCAAAATACGTAAATGTTATTTCGTTTGGTACAATATAATATATACAAGTATATATTGCCCATATGATAAGTTTAATGAGTAACGGTAGAGGGCGCAATCATATCAAAAGTAATTAAGTTAGATTGAAAGGTGGAAGCGGTAATGCAACTGCAATATACTGTATTGTATTGTTTAAAACAATTGAATGGTGAAAGAACCGTTTCTTCTATTTATTATTTATTAAAGGGAAAACGTTCTTCGCAAACGTTACAAGATGGAAATATGTTCCGAATTTCTTTTTTGTTTGGAATATATAAATCGTTAAATAGAAATGAATATGATCGTGAAGTTGCAAAGTTGTTGCAAGCAGATTTGATTCAAGAAATACATGAAAATACATATTTGTTAACACCTAAAGGTAAAAAGCAGTTACATACATGGGAGGAAGGGTATGCTTTTCCAGCCCATTTGCATGGTTTGCACTATGGTGAATTAGGTGAAACGTTTTGGAAAAGATTATCTTTAATTATTCAAACTGTATCTAATTTACAACAGAATAATACGAAGTTTATTCCTATTCAACAAGATACAGAAATAATGGTTTGGGTGAAACGCTTTTTAACAGGTATGCCGTATAGGCGTAGTGAATTGGCAAAAAGATTATGGAAAGAAATATATACTCTTTTAAGGAAATGTGATGTGGTAGAAGCGACGATTGTAACATATAGATTAACAGGATATGAACGTATCGGTTGTACATTGCAGCAATTAGCAGAAATTACGAAACGAGATGTTTTCAGGGTGTACTTTTTATTTTGGGGTACAATTCATTTCCTTATACAAGAAGTTCGCGATTATGAAAATGAATTTCCGTTATTATCTGAGATTATCTCTTATCCAAATGAGAGAGCTGAATTATTTAGTTTATCAACGAAAAAAACATATAATTTTTGGAGGCAAGGGCGCTCATTAGAAGAAATAGCGACAATTAGAAATCTAAAGGTTGCAACGATAGAAGATCATTTTGTTGAAATTGCTTTGCGAGAAAGAGATTTTTCAATTGAAATGTTTATGGAAAAAGACAAAATAGATAAAGTAACAGAAGTAATTGATGCATTACAAACACGTAAGCTGCGTGAGTTGAAACAAGCGGTTGGAGAGGATATCTCTTATTTTGAAGTTCGTCTTGTATTGGCGCGGATGGAGGGTATAAATGAAACTTGAGGAATATTTATATAGGTGGTTTGGATATTCTGAATTTCGTCCAGGTCAAAAAGGAGTCATTACAGATTTATTGGAAGGAAAAGATGTTATAGCGATGCTTCCGACCGGAAGAGGGAAGTCTATGTGCTATCAACTTCCAGGGCTTATGCAAGAAGGGACAGTACTTGTTGTATCACCATTATTATCTTTGATGGAAGATCAGGTTACACAATTAAAATATGTTGTGAAAAACCGAGTGATAGCATTTAATAGTTTTCGGACATTACAGGAAAAAAGAGAAGCGATGAAAAGATTAGCTTCTTATAAATTTATTTTTGTTTCACCAGAGATGTTGCAGTCGGAATTGTTAATAAGAGAATTGAAGAAAGTTCATATTTCATTATTTGTTGTGGATGAAGCTCATTGTATTTCGCAATGGGGTTATGATTTTAGACCAGATTATAAAAAACTAAATGTAGTTATTGAAAATATCGGGTCTCCTACGGTGCTAGCATTAACTGCAACAGCGACGAAAGATGTACTCCGAGATATAGCAGAGAGTTTGAATTTGGAGAATGTGACGCAGCATGTGTATTCTATTGATCGTCCAAATATAGCAATGGAAGTACAATTTGTGGAGACGATAGAAGAGAAGAAAGAGGCGCTTTTGGAACAGGTGATGTATTTACAAGGGCCGGGGATTGTATATTGTTCAAGCAGAGCGTGGACAGAACGTTTAACGGAATATTTAAGAGGAAAAGGCGTTACTGGTGTCGCTTTCTATCATGGTGGTATGGAACATGAAGAGCGCATGTTAATTCAACAGCAGTTTATGAATGACCAGTTGCAGCTTGTAATATGTACAAGTGCTTTTGGTATGGGCGTAAATAAATCAAATACGAGATATATTATTCATTTCCACTATCCGACTAATATAGCTTCTTATTTACAAGAAATCGGAAGAGCTGGAAGAGATGGTGAACCTAGTATAGCTATTTTACTATGCAGTCCGTTAGATCACGATTTACCAATTTCAATCATTGAAGATGAATTGCCAAGCCAGTCACAAATACAATTTTTATTTTCTTTACTGCAGGAAAGAATGTTTCAAACGAAAGAATTACCAATAGAAGAGGTAGAAGAAATTTGTTATAATGCAGCAAGATTTAATGAACAATATTGGCGTTTCATCCGCTATCATCTTGAAAAGCTTGGAATCATACAACAGAGAAAATTAATATTAGAGAGCTTGTCAGATGAAATTATGACAAGATTAATAGCTGAAGTAGAAATCAGGCTACGTAATAAATATAGTGAGCTAGAAAACATGAAATCATGGATACAAGTGAAAGAATGTAGACGTGAATATTTGCTGCGACAGTTCGGTTACAGAAAAGAGGGCGAGTTAAAGAATTGCTGCGACTATTGTCATATTACAAAAACAGATTATAAAAAAAGACAAGCGCAACAATCGGATTTCGACTATAATTGGGAAACAGAGTTACAAAAGCTTTTCGGTCTAGAAAAGATGGGGGAATGATGAACATTCAAAGGCATAATATTGAAGATATGAGTCCGAAAGAAATAAGGCTGAATCTGTATATCACACAGTTCATTATTATCGGTATCGGTTGTTTACTAGCATATATACTATTCCGAGATATAAAATCGGTGTATAGTCTGTGGAAATGGGAACCGGTGTCTATACTTATAATAGGTGGCTTGTTAGCGATTGGTATTGTGTTATTAGATTATGTTGCAATGCGAGTATTTCCAGATTCTTGGTTTGATGATGGTGGTATTAATGATAGGATGTTTCAAGGGATGTCGGTTATGCATCTACTTGTTATTACATTCATTATCGGCTTTGCGGAAGAATTTTTATTTAGAGGTGTAGTGCAGACGCACTTTGGTATTGTAATAGCGAGTTTCGTATTTGCAGTATTACATATTCGGTATATAAAAAAGCCATTTTTGTTTTGTTTCGTCTGTTTCATTAGTTTTGTTTTTGGCTATGTATTTGAATGGACAGGAAATTTGTTTATAACAATCTTTGCACACTTTCTTGTTGATTTTATAATGGGGCTCCAATTAAGAAAATAAATGGAAGGTGGTGGTGAACAACATGAGAAGACGAATTCCTGATTTTGAAGAGGAATTAGAAGTTGAGCGAGTGGAAGAAAAAGAAGGTTTACCGCCGCGTAGTGAAATTCATAGAAATAAAGAGAAAAAACAAAAGTTTAAAATGAATCATATTTTCGTTCGAGTTTTAACATTTCTATTCATATTATTACCAATTAGTATTTTATGGTATACGGATAAATATATTCAGGTGAAAAGTGATGGTAATAACGCTGGAAAAAGTGCATTTGAGGTCATTTTCTTTGATTCAGCTAAATCTCAGTCCGAGGCATCATCTGAGAAAGTTGTCACGCATACGGTGAAAGAGGGAGAAACCTTAGAAAGTATAGCGAAGCAATATTTTTCAGATGAAACTGGGATCGAAGTGATTAAAAAGTATAATGATTTACAAAAAGATGAAGTGAATGTAGGTCAAGAATTAAAAATTCCGATAAAAGATAAGTCCATAAAGCGAGAGAGTTAGTAAAATACTTACTATAAAAACTGGGAATTATCTTTATGAGGAAGGGAGTAAAAAATATATGATATGGATTATCTTATTAAGTACTCTCGTTTGTATTGGTATTATATTTCTTCTTGTAATGTATACGGAAGCAACGCGTGATACGGTGCTAGAACATACTTTAATATTTGAAGAATTTCCGAAAAGTTTTCAAAAAGTAAATGTATTCTTTATATCAGATATTCATAGAAGGGGCATTTCGAATTCGTTAATTGAACAAGTAAAAGGAAAAGTAGATCTTGTAATTATTGGTGGTGATTTAGCGGAAAAAGGTGTCCCTTTATCGAAAATCTCTGCAAATATACAAAAGTTAAGAGCGATAGCTCCTGTATATTTTGTATGGGGAAATAATGATTATGAGATTGAATATCATGAATTGGATGCTTTATTATTAGAAAATAATGTGAAAGTTTTAGATAATACAAGAGTTGTATTTGAGTCTGAATTAGGAGAGAAAATTTGTTTGCTCGGTGTAGATGATGTTGGCTTGAAACGTGATCGTTTAGATTTAGCGTTGGCTGATTGTAAGGAAGATGGTTTTCGCATATTAATTAGCCACAACCCTGATATAATAAATAAAATATCTGGAAAAGAACAAATTTCACTTGTGTTAAGTGGACATACACATGGAGGACAGATTCGATTATTCCCATTTAAAAAATATTTAAAAGGTGGCGTATATAAGCATTCAAATATGACTCTTTTTGTTAGTAATGGGTATGGAACAACGTTGGTTCCACTTCGCTTCCGAGCACCTGCTCAAACACATATTATTACGTTATGCGGAGGGAAATGATGCCAACTCTAAACGGAAAATATAACATAAAAGCTGTTTCGAATATAATTGGAATTCAACCAAGTACGCTTCGTGCATGGGAAAGACGATATCAAATTATAGCCCCAAAGCGGAATCACGCGGGGCATCGATTATATACAGAAGAGCATATTCAAATTTTGAAATGGTTAATGGACAAGGTTTCATCCGGCATGATGATTGGACAAGCAGTTCAATTATTAGAAGGGAATCGTTTGCAGAGTAATGTTCAAAATGAAATACATTACGATAGAGAAGTTGTTTTAGTGGACGATTTACTACAAGCTTTGTTAAAATTTGATGAAATTACAACTTCTGCATTGTTAAACGAGGCTTTTAGTATTTATGCAACAGAAAAAGTTATAGCAAGTATTGTTCTTCAAGTGTCAAATAAATTGTTAGCGTTAAAAAATAACAATGAAGTTACAATGGTGCAATTCCAATATGTCGTATCATTTTTACAAACGCGTCTAGGGATGGTATATCATAATGCATCATCGTTTTCTTCTATACACAAAGTTGTCGTGTTAGAAAGTAATATGTTGAAAGGGTTTGTTTTCTCAACGTATTTACGATTAAAAGGATATGATGTGATATATATTCGGGCAAGCTTAGCGGAAGATAGTATTTCGTTAGCTGTTGAGCAAATAAGACCTAAATATGTAGTAATCTCTTTTGATGACGGACGAGAACGGAAGAACGCAATGAGCTATGTGGATTTTTTGCAAGAAAAAAATGAGAACCTTTCTGTTGGGATTATAGGAGAAATAGGTGCTCGAGATCAGTTGAACATTCAAACAAGCCTAATTGGTGATACGAAAGAAGAATGGGATAATTGGTTAAACATGTTAGAATAGTTGTTCGAAAAGAACCATCTATTTTCTATTTCATATAATAAAAATTATATTCATTGGTTGCGTAGGGAGGGTATGAGATGAGGCTGGAACGATTAAATTACAATAAGATAAAAATTTTCTTAACATTTGATGATTTATCTGAAAGAGGATTAACAAAAGAAGATTTGTGGAGAAATGCACCGAAAGTACAGCAATTATTTCGTGATATGATGCAAGAAGCAAATAAAGAATTAGGATTTGAAGCGGATGGTCCGATTGCAGTTGAAGTATTTTCTCTACAAGCGCAAGGAATGGTCGTAATTGTAACGAAAGAACATCAAGAAGCGGATACAGATGATGAGTTTCGTGACGAGTTTATTGAAATGCAAGTGACTCTAGATGAAAGCGAGCATATCCTTTATGAGTTTGCTACACTAGATGACGTAATTAACCTGTCGAATCGTTTATATAACCTTGATGTAACTGGCGGAAAATTATATACGTGGGATGGGCGTTTCTATCTTTGGATGGAAGAAGAGGAGCAAATTCAATTACTGAAGGCAGATTTTATAGCTATTTTAGCGGAATATGGTAATCCGTCTACAGCAACTATTTATCGTCTAATGGAGTATGGTAAAGAATTAATGGCTTCTCAAGCAATTGAACAAATACACAATTACTTTGTGAAAAAACAAAACCTTAGCTAATGTAACATAGCTAAGGTTTTGTTTTTTTACCTTACTTAAATGTATCTTTTCAAAGTACTGTACATGAATACAATAAAAAATATTTAAATATTTAAGTATTTTACTTTTCTAAAAGTAATAAAAGGACTATAATGATAGTGAAAACGCTTGCAAAAGAAAATACTTTGTATATATTTGTTAGCGTTTTCTATTGCATTCCAAATTTAACGGTGTATACTAGGCAATGAAGGTTTACTAAACAAGTGAAATTACAGGGGGTTTACTTACTATGGTAGCCGAAAAGGGAACTCAAACAAAAACACAACAACAAAGGGAACAACATTTTGAACTATTGAATTCAACACAAATTGTTATCAGTGAAGCGTTAGAAAAATTGGGTTATCCAAACGAAGTATATGAATTATTAAAAGAACCAGTTCGTATGATGACAGTGAAAATACCAGTTCGTATGGATGACGGGACTGTTAAAATATTTACAGGATATCGTGCACAACATAATGATGCTGTTGGTCCAACGAAAGGTGGAATTCGCTTCCATCCGAATGTAACAGAAAACGAAGTGAAAGCACTTTCAATTTGGATGAGTTTAAAATGTGGTATTGTCGATTTACCATATGGCGGAGGTAAAGGTGGAATTATCTGTGACCCACGTGAAATGTCATTCCGTGAGTTAGAAAGATTAAGCCGCGGTTATGTACGAGCAATTAGTCAAATCGTAGGACCGACGAAAGATATTCCAGCTCCAGATGTATTCACAAACTCTCAAATTATGGCATGGATGATGGATGAGTACAGCCGTATCGATGAATTTAACTCACCAGGATTTATTACAGGTAAGCCACTTGTATTAGGTGGATCACATGGACGTGAAACAGCAACGGCGAAAGGTGTTACAATTTGTATTCGCGAAGCTGCAAAAAAACGCGACATTGATATTAAAGGTGCACGCGTTGTTGTTCAAGGATTCGGTAATGCTGGTAGCTTCTTAGCTAAATTTATGCATGATGCAGGTGCAAAAGTTATTGCAATCTCAGATGCTTACGGCGCATTGCATGATCCAAATGGATTAGATATTGATTATTTATTAGACCGTCGTGATAGCTTCGGTACAGTAACAAAACTATTTAATAATACAATTTCAAACAAAGAATTGTTAGAACTTGATTGTGACATTTTAGTTCCAGCTGCAATTGAGAATCAAATTACAGAAGAAAATGCTAATGATATTAAAGCAAAAATTGTTGTTGAAGCTGCAAATGGTCCAACAACATTAGAAGCAACTAAAATTTTAACAGATCGCGGAATTTTACTTGTTCCAGACGTATTAGCGAGTGCTGGTGGGGTAACAGTATCTTACTTTGAGTGGGTACAAAATAACCAAGGTTACTACTGGACTGAAGAAGAAGTAGAACAACGTTTAGAAAAAGTAATGGTAAGATCATTTGATTCTATTTATGAAACAGCACAAGTTCGTAAAGTGAATATGCGCTTAGCAGCGTATATGGTCGGTGTTCGTAAAATGGCTGAAGCAAGTCGCTTCAGAGGTTGGGTATAATATTATATTGTGAGAAAACGTGATTCCTTTCGAGGGAATCACGTTTTTTTGTTGAAGTATTAGAGTGAGGTGTTGTAAATGGGAAATGAAATGATGGAACGGGTAGAACAATTAGAAGAAAAGGTTAAGAGGTTAGAGGGAGAACTCGTAAAAACGAAGCAAGACCGAAAAGCAAGTACCGCTCGGGTGTTCGGAGAAGGATTATTGTTTTTAATATTTGGTGCGGTTGTAGTAGGACCGATTATCGCTTTTATATTAGTAATTATTAATTGGTTTGTTGAAAAATAAAATAAAAACAAAAAGAACGCTTGTTCTACACGAACAAACGTGCTATACTCTCCTTAGATAAACAAAACGGAAATGATTTTAAGGAGAGATAAATGATGAAAATGACAGTAGACCAAAGATTTATGATGCCAGCAGATGTTGTAGAACGAGTGGAAGTATTAAGAAACAAACAAAGTAAGCGCGGCACATTATTACAATCAGTAAATAAATTTTTCGGTTTAGATACGAAAGAAGATTGTGTTTGGTTTTACGGTTTTTATGGAGTTGCTGTAAGTATTTTATTATTTATGGTGTTCACATCAAATATTTTCGATTTTCTCTTCGCGTAAGAAATATGCTATAAGGACATTGCTACCGAATACATATATAAAGAAGTAAGGTAATCTTCTGAAGCGGGAGTTGGTAGTAATGGCGATGTTTCCTATAGAGCGTAACTATATTGGATATGGAAGTTCACGACCGGGTATTCCTCTTTCTAAAGTAAGGTTTATTGTAAGTCATGATACGGGGAATCCTGGTAGCAATGCGATTGGGAATCGGGATTATTTTAATGAAATACAGCCGAAAGCTTCGGCACATACATTTATAGATGATAAAACGATATTGGAAATTATTCCTATAAATGAAGTTGCCTACCATGTTCGATATGGTGTGCCGACAGATAATGACTTATATGGGTATGATGCCAATAAGGCTGCCATTGGAGTAGAGCTTTGTTATGGTGGTGATGTTAACTTTTGGGAAGCATATACCCGTTTTACGTGGTATCATGCGTATTTATGTCAAAACTTCGGCTTGAATCCGAAAAAAGATATCGTATCACATAAAACACTTGACCCAGCTAGAAAGATTGATCCTGAAAATGTATTAGGGAAACAAGGTATTAAATTTCAGCAGTTTTTAGCAGATGTCTATCGGATGTACGTTTCGTTTAGATGACAAATATATGAAAAATGAATACAATAAAGATAGGTGCCTACTGCTGTAAGTAGGTTTTTTCTTGTTTTTATAAATAGTGTATTGGTAGAAGACTAGGAGTGAACCGAGTATGCAGAAAGAAACAGCTATTATAATTGGAGGCGGTCCGTGCGGATTAGCAGCAGCAATTTCGTTGCAAAAGGTAGGGATAAATCCGTTAGTAATTGAAAAAGGAAACATTGTAAATGCAATTTATAATTATCCAACTCATCAAACATTTTTCTCCTCTAGTGAAAAATTAGAAATTGGTGATGTAGCTTTTATTACAGAAAATCGTAAGCCTGTTCGAAATCAAGCGCTTGCGTATTATCGTGAAGTAGTAAAGCGTAAATCTGTACGTGTAAATGCTTTTGAACGAGTGGAGAACGTTCAAAAAGATGGAGAAGCTTTTCAGGTTGAGACGACAAAGCTTGACGGAAGTAAAGAAATATATATAGCAAAATATATTGTAGTAGCAACTGGATATTATGACAATCCAAATTATATGAATGTTCCTGGTGAGGAATTGAAGAAGGTAGCTCACTATTTTAAAGAAGGACATCCTTATTTTGATCGAGATGTAGTCGTTATAGGTGGGAAAAACTCGAGTGTAGATGCCGCTTTAGAGCTTGTGAAAGCTGGTGCGCGTGTAACGGTTTTATATCGCGGAAGTGAGTATTCACCAAGTATAAAGCCGTGGATTTTGCCAGAGTTTGAGGCGTTAGTCCGAAATGGTACAATTGATATGCATTTCGGGGCTCATGTGAAAGAAATTACTGAACATACATTAACGTATACAGTTGATGGCGAAGCATATACAATCCAAAATGATTTTGTATTTGCGATGACTGGTTACCATCCTGATCATAGTTTCTTAACAAAGATGGGTGTTCGGATTGATGAAGAGACAGGACGTCCAATTTATGCAGAGGATACGATGGAAACGAACGCTGAAAATATTTTCATTGCAGGTGTAATTGCTGCTGGAAATAATGCAAATGAAATATTTATTGAGAACGGTCGATTTCATGGGGATGCGATTGCGCAAACCATTGCAACAAGAGAAATATAAAAAGAAGCTGTCGGAATAAACTTCGACAGCTTCTTTTTTAATCGTGCATAAACATGTTTTGGATTGCTTCATGAGAAGTTGTATTCTCTAATGCAACTAATAATTTAATACGTGCTTTTTGAGCGTTTAAACCGTATGTGAATACAATACCCATATCTTTTAATTGTTTGCCGCCACCTTCATATGAATATACATCTTGAACGATCCCGTTGAAACAGCGAGAAACTAATACGACAGGAATTCCTTTATTTATTAGCCGTTCTAGACTAGGAAGTGTTCTTGGAGGTAAATTACCTTGTCCAAGCGCTTCAATAACAATCCCGTCTACCGGAAGATTTTCAATTGCTGCTAACAATGTATCGTCCATACCAGCGTACGCTTTTAGAACGACTACATTTTTAGAAACTTTATTTACTGAATATGTTTCGTGATGTACTAAAGCATGGTGGAATACAACACCGCGTTTTGTTACCATACCGATTGGTCCATACTGTGGACTTTGGAATGTTGCTACATTACTTGTATGTGTTTTCGTTACGTTTGTAGCGCAATGAATTTCGTCGTTTAATACGACTAAAACGCCTTTTTCGGCAGCTTCACTACTGCTAGCGACTTTTACAGCTGATAAGAAGTTATATAGACCATCAGCACCTAATTCATTGCTAGAGCGCATTGCGCCTGTTACAACAATCGGAATAGTTGCTTGTACTGTTAAATCTAAGAAATAGGCCGTTTCTTCTAATGTATCCGTACCATGCGTAATGACTACGCCATGAATGTTGTCTTGTTTTACTCTTTCATCAATGATGACTTGTAATTGTAACATTTCGCTCGGTGTCATATGAGGAGATGGTAGATGAAACACATCTTCAACGATTAAATCAACATCGTCTTCTAAATCAGGAATGAATTTTAAAAGAGGATTTTTTTCACCTGGTTGTACGACCCCAGTTTCTTTATCTTCCTCCATTGCAATTGTTCCACCTGTGTGTAAAACTAGGATTCTTTTCAATGCTTATACCCCTTTCAAGTAAAAAAATACATTTAGAACATAACATGTTTTGAGTAAATTCGACAATGGAAATGTATAAAAGTATGCCTCGAAAATGACAATAAAATGAAATGCTATATGTACGATGTATAAAATTACGAAACGAAATGTGCAAATACAGTATAGGAGGGAGCCATTACGTTGAAAAAGATGGAGAGAATGCTTATTCGTATATTAATAATACAATTCATTTGTCTTTCTGTTGTGCAATTGTTATTTATACATAAGTCATCAGTGAAATATTTATCTAAAATTGTTTATTATGAAGGTGTCATGGTAAAAAACAGAGCAGAAATCTTACGGGTGAATAGGTAGTTTTCATTTTCTTCTATGAAGGATTATGCTACAATAATTGAGGATTTAATGACGTGAAGCAAATGAGAAGAAGCAGGAGAATACCTGCTTTTCGTTTTGTTTTATAAGTGAAAAAATGAGGTGTTACAATGGATAAACGAATTTCAATTGCTATAGATGGTCCAGCAGCAGCTGGAAAAAGTACAGTTGCGAAAGTTGTGGCGAAGAAGCTTTCTTACGTTTATATTGATACAGGCGCAATGTATCGTACAATTACATATGCAGCCCTTGAGCAAAAAGTGGACATTGAAAATGAAGAGCAGTTAATGGAAGTTGTAAAAAATGTGAAAATTGAGTTTCAGCAAGGAGAAAATACACAACTTGTATTTTTAAATGGACAAGATGTTTCGGAAGTCATTCGTACACCTGAGGTGACGAATCGAGTATCGATTGTGGCAAAACATCGCCTTGTTCGTGAAGAAATGGTACGTCGTCAACAAGAGTTAGCAGAAAAAGGCGGCGTTGTAATGGATGGCCGTGATATTGGTACACATGTGTTACCAGATGCTGAAGTGAAGATCTTTATGCTTGCTTCTGTTGAAGAAAGAGCAGAGAGAAGACATTTAGAAAATATGAATAAAGGCTTCGATTCTAATTTAGAGCAGTTAAAAGAAGAAATTGCTCAGCGTGATAAATTAGATTCAGAACGTGAAGTTTCTCCTCTAAAAAAAGCTGATGATGCATTGGAATTAGATACAACTTCTTTATCAATTGAAGAAGTTGTCAAAAAGATTATGAGTATTGTTTCAGGAGTGTTTGCGAAATAAAGAAAGGGCATAGCCCCTTTCTTTTTTTATTTATGAAATGTAAAGGATACGTGAATTGTGAGTCTCTTTCCTTGACAAATAATCAGATTTGTAAGAAGTTAATAAAAGAGGGGTAAAACTTTCAGAATATATTCGCTATTATATTTCAAAACATACTTTCTTCAAGATGATTTTGCTGTATACTATTTATATAGGTTTAATATATTTTCTAGTGAAATGTATGAAGCTTACGTATGTGATGATAAATTCTTAAACATGCAAATGAAAACAATTGTTTTCATTTCGTATATACATAAAAAATGCTTTGTCAATTCTGTAGGGAGGTATTTCCATGGTAGAGAAAATGAATGAAGAAGTTATGGATTCAAAAGAATTACAAGTTGGTGACGTTGTTACAGGTTCTGTAACGAAAGTTGAAGAGAAACAAGTGCTTGTAAATGTTGGATACAAAACAGATGGCGTAATTCCAATTAGTGAATTAGCTAACGTTCATATTGAAAAAGCAAGCGATGTTGTAGAATTAGATCAAACACTAGAATTAAAGGTTATTAAGTTAGAAGAGGATGATCTTGTATTATCTAAACGTGCTGTTGATGCAGAAAAAGCATGGGTAGAATTACAAGAGAAATTTACTTCTGGTCACGTATTTGATGTTACCGTAAAAGATATCGTGAATGGTGGATTAGTTGTGGACCTTGGTGTTCGTGGCTTTATACCAGCTTCACTTGTAGAAGTACATTATGTAGAAGATTTTACTGACTATAAAGGCAAAACATTAGCCGTGAAAATTGTTGAATTGGACCGTGAAAAAAATCGTGTGATCCTTTCGCATAAAGCGGTAGTAGAATTAGAACTAGATTCTAAGAAGAAAGAAGCAATTTCTTCATTAAAAGAAGGCGACGTTGTTGAAGGGACAGTACAACGACTAACGGATTTTGGTGCTTTCGTTAATGTTGGCGGTGTGGACGGTTTAGTTCATATTTCACAAATTTCACACGAACGTGTAGAGCAACCTTCTGAAGTATTAGAGCAAGGTCAAAAGGTAAAGGTGAAGGTGTTATCTGTGGATGCTGATACACAACGTATTTCTTTATCAATTAAAGCAGCTCAACCAGGACCTTGGGAAAATATTGCTGGTGAAGTAAAAGCTGGTGATATTCGTGAGGGAATAGTAAAACGTCTTGTTACATTTGGTGCATTCGTTGAAATTTTACCTGGCGTCGAAGGTCTTGTGCATGTATCTCAAATTGCAAATCGTCACGTGAAAAATCCAAATGAAGTATTGGAAATGGGACAAGAAGTAAAAGTGAAAGTACTTGAAGTTCATGTAGCGGAGAAACGTATTTCTTTAAGTATAAAAGAAGCGCTTGAGGAAAATAATGTAACTGAAGATTATAGTCAGTATGAACCGAATGCTGATTCTGCTACTTTCCAATTAAGTGACATTATTGGTGAACAACTGAAAAAATTAAAGAAATAAAGAGGGGTACAAGTGGTAAGGGCAAAACGTAAATTAGATCACATTGAATACGCTCTTTCTACTGGCCAGTCTCGTACGCATGGCTTTCATGATATTGATTTTGTGCATCAAAGCTTGCCAAATTCAAATTATGACACAATAACATGTGAAACAAAAATCGGCGAACTTTCACTAAGTTCGCCGATTTTTATCAATGCGATGACTGGTGGTGGAGGAGAGAAAACGTTACATATTAATGAGCAATTAGCATATGTAGCGAAACATCATAATCTTGCTATGGCTGTAGGATCGCAAATGGCTGCGTTAAAAGATGAAAGTGAGGCTGCTTCTTATAAGATAATTAGAAAGGTAAATCCACATGGGGTTTTCTTTGCTAATTTAGGTAGTGAGGCAACTACTGAGCAGGCAGAGCGTGCCGTTGATATGATTGAAGCGAACGCATTACAAATTCATTTAAATGTCATACAAGAGTTAACGATGCCAGAAGGAGACCGTGACTTTACTGGTGTGCTTCAGCGTGTTGAGAAAATTGTTTTAAATAGTAAAGTTCCTGTCATTGTGAAAGAAGTTGGATTTGGAATGAGTAAGGAAACAATGCAACAGTTAGCGAGCATAGGTGTAACGGCAATTGATATTGGCGGACAAGGTGGTACGAATTTTGCTGCTGTTGAAAATGAAAGAAGACAGCGAATGCTTTCTTATTTTAATAACTGGGGCATACAAACAGCAACCTCGATTATTGAAGCAACCTCTACAAATAATAACCTCTCTTTTATTGCATCTGGGGGTATACAAACAGCGCTTGACGTAGCGAAAGCAATCGCATTAGGGGCGAATACAACTGCTTTTGCTGGATACTTTTTACGCATTTTAATGCAAGATGGCATCGAGAAGTTAGTGGATGAAATTGATCTTCTACATACAGATTTGAAATTTATTATGACAGCTCTCGGTGCGAAGACGATAGAAGAGTTACAATCTGTACCTCTTGTTGTAAAGGGCGAAACGTATCATTGGTTAACGCAGCGTGGTATTGATACGACGCATTATAGTAGGAGATAAAAAATCAACCGTTTGGTTGATTTTTTTGTTTTCTATTCATTTTAGTAATATAAAGCGAGGGATGGAATTGATATTCTAGAAAAATGAAATAATTCCTATATATAAACAGTATCTTGTAAAATTTGCGACTGAGAAATGTAGATAATGTGCCATTGAATTATTGCAGAAGGTTTAATTTTTCTAAGAAAAATAGGTATGGATAAAAATAAAGTTTAGAAAGATTTGTATGTGAAATGTTATTTCAATATGAATAGAAATTATGAAGAAATATGTAAAAGACGGTTTCGTACAATATCGAAACCGTCTTTTTGTATTCATTAGTGCTGATTCTGTTTTCGAGCTTGCTCAGGTGTATCCAGTCCAGTTGCACCCGGATATTGTAGTGATTGGTCGCGGTCAGATTCAACGCGGCGTGATTCTCTTAGTTTTCTTTCTTGACGATCTTTACCCATAATGAATAGCACCTCCTTATTAAAAGTGTTGCTGTTATCGGAAAAAACTATGCGTGAAGAAAGTGGATTAACTTTCATAAAAAGTTCCCATAATGGAAAACATAGGAGGTGAAATGATGGAAGGGAGTACTTTTTATTTTGTAGCTTGGATAGGGTGGATTGTCGTAACTTTTTTTATGAAAAAGGACTCTATTCGGTGGAAGATAAGCGCCTGTATATTGATTTTTATTATTTGTTCTCCGTTACATGTAACGATTGCTTCATTCACAGTATCAGTAAATGCACTTTTACTTTCTGGTATAGCTTTTATAGGACTCACCCTCTATTCTATTTGGAAAAAATTATATAGCTTACTTTCGGCACTTATTATTGCAATGTTATATACAAGTTTTCATTTGTTAGAAGTATATGATCCAATTTGGATTGTGGTGGACAGGTTGTTTTTGTTAAGTAGTGCTCTTGTATATGCATCCGTTTTATTACATGAGGATCGCATATTACGACTATGTTCTCTTTATATAGGAATGTTACAGGGAGAATTGTTTGTGACAATTATTTTTCGGAAACTGCATTTTCCTTACGATTACGGTAGTTTAGCGTTTTTTGATATCGTTGCTGTTTCTACATTATTCATGGCAATTTTATTTTGGATTGCGAAAGTCTCCGTACACATGGAACAGTTTAAGAGGAAAACACGTAAAAGAAAGGCGAGGGTAATACATGATTGAATATACACCGGCCATTTTATGCGGCGTAATAGCAGGGACAGTAACGAGAGTGCTCATGCTTCGGACAGATACCCGGCAATATCCGACGAGGCTCCACGGGAAAATTATTCATATTGCGATGGGGTTAATTGCGGCGGCTTTAGGAGCGATTGCGATTCCGTCTATATTGAAAAAAGATTTTTCTGCCATTACGTTTCTTACGTTAGCAGCAACACAGTTTCGTGATGTGCGTAATATGGAAAGAAATACATTGCAACAATTAGATGGTTATGAGCTTGTACCACGTGGGAATACATATATTGAAGGAATTGCATTAGTTTTTGAAAGTCGCAACTATTTGGCGATGTTAACGTCGTTTGTAACGACGTTTGCTTATATAGGGTTCCGTTCATGGATTGCTGGAGTAGTTATGGCTATCATCGCATTTTTTATCGCGAAAAAATTAATGTCTGGTAAGAGGTTGCATGATCTTGTTGATATCGAGCATGTTCCACTTCGTTTTGAAGGAGCGGGGCTGTATATTGATAATATTTACATTATGAATATTGGATTGCCAGCAAGACAAGAGGAAATTATGAAGTATGGAATGGGTTTTATTTTAAGACCGAAATCAATTGATGCGATGGTGACAATCTCTAACTTAGGACAACGACAAGCTATTTTACATGATGTTTCTGTTGCTTTAGGAATTTATAGAGATTCTGGTACGCCGGCACTTGTACCGTTAGCAAAGCGTGATTTAGAGGATGGCAGGGTTGGAATCTTTGTCTTGCCACAAGATCAAGATGCGGAGAAAGCGATAGGTGTCATAGGGAACGTGCCGACGTTAGAAAGCGCTGTTCATATGTCATCGGAAGCCCCGAAAGGAAGGGGAGATAAGAGATGATGTTAGAAAGTGTAATTCTTGCAGTTATTACAACGACCCCGGAGAAATTTGCTGGTGGTGCCCCTCTATTTACTTGTGAATCGACAGAGGAATTAGAATTTGTTGCAAATAATTTAGAGGCAATTCTAGATGGCATTGCGCATCGCTTACAAGAGAATGTATATATTATTGTGAAACATTAGCAACGTGTGTTATAATGTGAGGTGTTTTGATACGTTGAGAAATATTCTGGAATGCAAATCCCTTCTTGCACAAAGAAGGGTTTTTTACATAATAAACAGAAGCAAGTTGAAAGGATGAAAGTATATGCCGAAACCAGTAATAGCAATAGTAGGCCGCCCGAACGTAGGGAAATCTACTATTTTCAATAGAATTGTTGGAGAGAGAGTTTCAATCGTAGAAGATATTCCAGGTGTAACGCGCGATCGTATTTATAGCGCTGGAGAATGGTTAAATCATGAATTTAACATTATTGATACAGGTGGAATTGATATTGGAGACGAGCCATTTTTGACACAAATTCGTCAACAAGCTGAAGTGGCAATTGATGAAGCGGATGTTATCATTTTTATGACAAATGGTCGTGACGGTGTAACAGCAGCTGATGAAGAAGTTGCGAAAATATTATATCGTTCAAATAAACCGGTTGTACTTGCAGTAAATAAAGTGGACAATCCGGAAATGCGCAGTGACATTTATGATTTCTATGCATTAGGATTTGGTGAGCCATTCCCAATTTCAGGTACACACGGATTAGGATTAGGTGACTTATTAGACGAAGCTGCACAGCATTTTCCAAAGATTGAAGAAGACGGATATGATGAAGATACAATTCGTTTCTCTTTAATTGGACGTCCAAACGTAGGGAAATCATCACTTGTAAATGCTCTTCTTGGTCAAGAGCGTGTAATTGTTAGTAATGTAGCAGGAACAACTCGTGATGCTGTCGATACACCATATAGTAAAGATGGAAAAGATTATGTAATTATCGATACAGCTGGTATGCGTAAAAAAGGGAAAGTGTATGAAAGTACAGAAAAGTATAGTGTACTTCGTGCACTAAGAGCGATTGAACGTTCTGACGTTGTTTTAGTCGTTTTAGATGGTGAAGAAGGAATTATTGAACAAGATAAAAAAATCGCTGGATACGCTCATGATTCAGGACGAGCTGTCGTGATTGTTGTAAACAAATGGGACGCAGTGAAAAAAGATGAGAAAACAATGAAAGCATTTGAAGAAAACATCCGTGCTCATTTCCAATTTTTAGAGTACGCACCGATTGTATTCTTATCTGCAAAAACGAGAAAACGTACACAAACGTTAATACCGGTTATCGATGAGGTAAATGAAAGCCATAGTATCCGTATTCAAACGAACGTATTAAATGATGTAATTATGGATGCGGTAGCGATGAATCCAACGCCAACGCATAATGGTAGTCGTCTGAAGATTTTCTATGCAACACAAGTTGCGGTAAAACCACCAACATTTGTTGTGTTTGTAAACGATCCAGAACTATTGCACTTCTCATATGAGCGCTTCTTAAAGAATCGTTTACGTGAATCATTCGGCTTTGTAGGAACACCGATTCACATTATCGCTAGAGCAAGAGACTAATGGAGAGGATGTGATTTTATGACAAAAATCACAGTAGTTGGAGCAGGTAGCTGGGGAACAGCGTTAGCGATGGTATTAGCTGACAATGGGCATGATGTACGTATTTGGGGAAATCGTTCTGAACTTATGGATGAGATTAATACAAAACATGAGAATAGTCGATATCTCCCAGGAATTACATTGCCAAGCACAATCGTAGCCTACTCTTCTTTAGAAGAAGCATTAGTAGATGTAAATGTAGTACTTCTTGTAGTACCAACGAAAGCGTATAGAGAAGTACTGCAAGATATGAAGAAATATGTAGCAGGCCCGACTACTTGGATTCATGCAAGTAAAGGAATTGAACCTGGTACGTCAAAACGTATTTCGGAAGTGATTGAGGAAGAAATTCCAGAGGGCTTAATTAAAGATGTTGTTGTACTATCTGGACCGAGTCATGCTGAAGAAGTTGGGTTACGTCAGGCGACAACTGTTACATCTGCAGCAAAGCGTATGGAAGCGGCTGAGGAAGTACAAGATTTGTTTATGAATAGTTACTTCCGTGTATACACAAATCCAGATATCGTTGGAGTTGAACTTGGTGGTGCGTTAAAAAATATTATCGCATTAGCTGCTGGGATAACTGATGGTCTTGGATTAGGTGATAATGCGAAAGCGGCATTAATGACGCGTGGTTTAACGGAGATTGCTCGTTTAGGAAGAAAAATGGGTGGAAATCCGTTAACGTTTGCTGGTCTAACTGGTATGGGAGACTTAATTGTAACTTGTACAAGTGTCCATAGCCGAAATTGGCGTGCTGGGAATTTGCTTGGAAAAGGACACTCTTTAGAAGAAGTGTTAGAAAGCATGGGTATGGTTGTCGAAGGTGTAAGAACAACGAAAGCTGCGCATGAGTTGGCAGAGAAAATGGAAGTGGAAATGCCGATTACAGCTGCTTTATATGACGTCTTATTCAATGGGAATAATGTAAAAGATGCAGTGGGCTCATTAATGGGGCGTGTTCGAAAACATGAAGTGGAAGCTATACCTGACTTACTTTAAAGAAAAGCGACAGAAGTACAATTGTACTTCTGTCGCTTTTTATTTTTTTGGGTCTTTTCACCATTTTTTTATTTTTGCATAGGATGAAGAGTAACTTGAGGAGAGGGTGAAAAGAATGGATAACAACATTTTTAATAACATTGAAAAAGAAGCGAAAGTGAATAAAGAAGATATTTTTAAATTAGCATCATCTGTACAAAATGCGAATTTACGTGATGAGACTGTACTTCGTCAATTGATTCATCAAGTGGCTCTTATGGCAGGACGTGAGGTGCCGAAAGAACAAGAGGATCAAATTGTAAAAGCGATTATTAACAATAATATGCCGACAGATTTTGGCTCGTTAAGCAAAATGTTTAAAAAATAAAATATGAGAAACAAAGAGTTTGTAAATTGCATATGATAGCCATGAAAGTATGGGAATAGAGCTGTTTTGGGCATATTTGGTCAACCGAAGCGAGAGGTATGCTTGCTTCGGTTTTATTTTTATCTAGACTGGTGGAAAATGCTGAAAAACCTATTGATTAAAACTACATAATCTCGATTTGTAGTAAAATGTTCTTTTTTGTATTTGTTTAAAGATTTTAATTTGTTAAAATAGTATAAAAATAGATTAATAAAAAGGGGTGTGTATATGTCGGAAGGGCTTATAAAAATGTGGTTTGCTTTAGGAGCAATTGGATTTATGTTTTTTGCAGTAAGTTTTATTTTACTAAGCAGATATAAAATAAAGAATAAAGTTTTGAAAGGGATTACAGCATTGGTAGCGTACACCCTCATGATTGTGTCAGGAATTGTTATTTTTCTTGTTGTATTTAGTGGTCCTGTACAGCAGTAAAGGGCATGGTACGGAGCGAGTTATATTAGTATGAAAAGGTGATTACTAGTGAAAAAAGTCCATATTATTTTAATATTTTGTTGTATGAGCATTTTAACAGGATGTCTGTATCCAAAAGAAAATATGAAACAAAATGCTGTTCCTTATGAAGATCAGCTACAAGTCGTTCAAAAAGCTGTTGTGACATTTAAGGAGCAAAATGATGGGATATTGCCAATTAAGACGCGGGATATGAATACGCCTATTTATCAAAAATATCCAATCGATTTTCAAAAGATTTCTCCGCGTTACATACAAGAAGCACCAGGGAATGCCTATGAAAGCGGGGGAGTATATCAATACGTATTAATAGACGTTGAAACAAACCCAACAGTAAAGTTAATTGATGTTAGGATGGCTGAACAAATTCAGCAGTTATCATTAAAGCTTCGGATGTATCGGGATGAACATCAATATCCACCTTTTAAAAAGGTAATTTCAGATGGAGTGTATGAATTAGATTTCAAAAAACTAGGATATAAAGATGTACCACAAGTGACAAGTCCGTATTCTGGTAAAGGACTTCCGTTTGTAATCAATGAAAAAGGAGAAATTTTTGTTGATTATAGAATCGATTTATATGAAGCGCTGAAAAAAAATGAAGGGCAATTTAAGGAGGGAGAAGATATTCGAAATATACTTTCGAAAGATTCTCCGTTTGTACCTGCGTATTCTTTACCGTATACGGTAAAGAATGGAGAACCAATTTTTTTAAAATCATAAGTCATGAACCTTTCTTTTAGTGAATAAGTTCTAGAAGAAAGGTTTTTTATGTTACACAACTTGCGATGCAAACAAAAGGTATTTTTTAATAGTCATATGAAATTGGACAAAATTATATGATATATTGTCCGAACTTCTAGAATACCATTATATTATATCAGATATTATAGGCAACGTTAGAGAAGGTATTAGTTGACTATAAACGTGGAATTATTCCCAAAAATATTGAGGGAGGGAATCACTTGGAAAAGGTAGATATTTTTAAAGATATTGCGGAACGCACAGGCGGTGATATTTATTTTGGAGTTGTAGGAGCTGTTCGAACAGGGAAATCAACATTCATTAAAAAATTTATGGAACTTGTAGTTATTCCTAATATTGAAAATGAGTCTGACCGTCAAAGGGCGCAGGATGAACTACCTCAAAGTGCTGCTGGCCGTACAATTATGACGACGGAACCGAAATTTGTTCCAAACCAAGCGGTTTCTATTGAAGTAGATGAAGGTCTTGAAGTGAATATTCGATTAGTAGATTGCGTCGGATATACGGTTCCAGGAGCAAAAGGCTATGAAGATGAGAATGGCCCACGCATGATTAATACTCCTTGGTATGAAGAGCCTATTCCATTCCATGAAGCTGCAGAAATTGGAACACGTAAAGTAATTCAAGAACATTCAACAATTGGTGTTGTAATTACAACAGATGGAACGATTGGTGAAATTCCAAGAAGAGATTATATAGAGGCAGAAGAACGCGTCGTAAATGAGCTAAAAGAAGTCGGAAAACCTTTCATTATGATCATTAACACTGTACAGCCGTATCATCCAGATACAGAGCAATTGCGCCAAAGCTTATCTGAAGAATATGATATCCCAGTCATTGCGATGAGTGTTGAAAGTTTAAGAGAAACAGATGTATACAATGTACTTCGAGAGGCGTTATTCGAGTTCCCTGTTTTAGAAGTGAATGTGAACCTTCCGAGCTGGGTAATGGTACTAAATGAAGGGCATTGGTTACGCCAAAGTTATCAAGAAGCCGTTCAAGAGACTGTGAAGGATATAAAACGTCTTCGTGATGTAGACCGTGTCGTATGGCAGTTTAGTCAGTATGAATTTATTGATCGAGCGAGCCTAGCTGGCATTGATATGGGGCAAGGCGTAGCAGAGATTGATTTATATGCACCAGATGAATTATATGATCAAATTTTAAAAGAAGTAGTAGGAGTAGAAATTCGAGGGAAAGATCATTTATTGAAGCTTATGCTCGATTTATCTCATGCGAAAATAGAATACGATCAAGTGGCGGATGCTCTGCGTATGGTCAAACAAACAGGATATGGTGTAGCGGCGCCTGCGTTAGCTGACATGAGTTTAGATGAACCAGAAATTATTCGTCACGGTTCAAGATTTGGTGTGAAATTAAAAGCTGTAGCTCCATCTATTCATATGATTAAAGTAGATGTGGAGTCTACGTTTGAGCCAATCATTGGTACGGAAAAACAAAGTGAAGAACTAGTTCGTTACTTAATGCAAGATTTTGAAGATGATCCATTATCAATTTGGAATTCTGATATATTTGGACGTTCACTGAGTTCTATTGTTCGGGAAGGCATTCAAGCGAAACTATCTTTAATGCCAGAAAATGCGAGATATAAATTAAAAGAAACGCTAGAAAGAATTATTAATGAAGGATCTGGCGGATTAATTGCGATTATATTATAAGAAAAAATCCCTCTCATCGTAGAGGGATTTTTTAATTTTCGCATATAGAATAGGAAAATAAACAGCTATTATCTAATATATTGTTGTAAATTGTCAAGTTTCATCAGATTTTCACATTTTAAGAGTAACAATTTCCTTAAAAATATTGAATTATAAAGGAGAATCGTATAATATAGGCGTTGATAATGATTTATCTACATCTTTGTAGTATAGAATTTGCAAAAATTGCCTACAAATGAAAGTAAGACTCATTTTATGATCATTATACAGTCTTATCTTTGGGAGGAGGTGAATGGCATGAACAAGACAGATTTAATCAATGCTGTTGCAGAAGCAAGTTCCCTTTCTAAAAAGGACGCAACAAAAGCAGTAGACGCTGTTTTTGATTCTATCTTAGAAGCTTTAAAACAAGGTGATAAAGTACAACTGATCGGATTCGGTAACTTCGAAGTTCGTGAGCGTGCGGCTCGTAAAGGTCGTAACCCACAAACAGGTGAGGAGATTGAAATCGCTGCAAGTAAAGTACCTGCATTCAAACCTGGTAAAGCATTAAAAGATGCGGTTAAATAATCCTTACATATTAACAGGGAAGAAGAGTTTCCTTTTTGGAAACTCTTCTTTTTGCTTTTAAAAACATAAATATGCTAGAATGTGTTCGTATCACTTTTAGGTTTTCGGGAGGGCTAGCGGATGGCAAAAGTTAATTTAGAACAAATTGAACATGCAGTACGCCTTATTTTAGAGGCAATTGGAGATGATCCTAATCGAGAGGGAGTACTTGATACACCAAAGCGTGTTGCAAAAATGTACGCAGAAGTGTTCTCAGGTATGCATGAAGATCCGAAAGAACATTTACACAAAGTGTTCGGAGAAGATCATGAGGAGCTTGTACTAGTAAAAGATATACCGTTTTATTCGATGTGTGAGCATCATTTAGTTCCATTCTATGGAGTTGCTCACGTTGCATATATTCCGCAAGGCGGAAAAGTGACAGGGTTAAGTAAATTAGCTCGTACTGTAGATACAATTGCACGTCGTCCACAACTGCAAGAACGTATTACATCAACAGTAGCGAACTCTATTATGGAAGTACTAGAGCCGCATGGTGTAATGGTAGTAGTAGAAGCGGAACATATGTGTATGACGATGCGCGGTGTGAAAAAGCCAGGTGCAAAAACAGTAACAACAGCAGTACGTGGTGTGCTAGAAAATGATGCTGCAGCACGTAGTGAAATTTTATCTTTTATTAAAACGAAGTAAAGAAAAGTGGGAAACTGCTTTTCTTTTTTTTTTTTTTTTTTTTGTAAATAAATGATATAGTTTTAGCGAGGCAGAGTGAGAATAGAAAGATTACTTAAAAGAATAGAAGATGTTATGTAGTTCGGTAGAAGTTTGGAAAGAGTAGCCAAGTTTTGGTTATAGAAAATAGAGTGTATGTGTTATAATAAGTTTTATGAATTAGAAAACAAGGGTGATTTTTGTGTGTGACATCTACGGAGGGTATGCGGGTATAAGAGAGAAATTGATGGTGAAATTACGCCATCCTTATTTTATAAACTATATTGAAGAACCATTTATTGATGAAGAGAAAATCGCATTGTTATATGGTGCTTTAAAAGGTGCAAATTTACATATAGAACAAATTGAGCATTATGTAGTGACGATTATGCTTGTGCAAATTGCGCTTGATACACATGAAAGAGTATCAAATAAAGCAGGGGAAGAAGCGAATGAATCGCATAAGCGTCGCCAGTTAACAGTGCTTGCTGGTGATTACTATAGCGGGTTATATTATTACTTATTGTCTATGAATCGTGATATTGTTTTAATTCGTGCGCTTGCTGAAGGAATTAAAGAAATTAATGAACACAAAATAATGTTATATCAAAAAGCGCATAAAACGGTGGATGACATAATGGAAAGTGTAGTAATGATTGAGTCTGCACTGTTGCAAAAAACATGTGATCATTTTCATTTAGCGCATTGGAAGCCGTTTATAACGTATGTACTAGGAAAAAATCGTCTCCAAAAAGAATGTGAACTACATGTTAATAAACAACATTCACCTGTTTTTCAAGCTGTTCAAGGGATTGTGAACGATAAAGCAGATGCAGAAACAGTTATGAATGGATGGATGATGAAACTTGGAAAGAAAGAAAATCAATTTTTAGAAAATCACACAGATATAAGCGAAATAAACTCTGTGTTAAGAGATACATCGAAGACATAAGCAATTTTACATTGGAAGAAGGTACGAGCATGCAACAATCAAAAGAAGAAAGAGTACATGATGTATTTGAGAAAATCTCTGATAAATACGATGTGATGAATTCTGTAATTAGTTTTCAAAGACATAAAGCGTGGCGCAAAGAGACGATGCGCATTATGGATGTAAAACCAGGTAGTAAAGCGCTTGATGTATGTTGCGGAACAGCGGACTGGACAATTGCGCTAGCTGGAGCGGTGGGTGAACAGGGCAAGGTTGTTGGTTTAGACTTCAGCGAAAATATGTTATCTGTTGGTAAGCAAAAGGTAGAGGCGTTACAATTAAAACAAGTAGAACTTCTGCACGGGAATGCAATGGAACTTCCATTTGAAGATAACACGTTTGATTATGTAACGATTGGATTTGGTTTACGTAATGTACCGGATTATATGCACGTATTAAAAGAAATGACGCGTGTAGTAAAACCAGGTGGAAAAGTAATTTGTTTAGAAACATCTCAACCAACAATGATTGGTTTTCGACAAGGTTATATTTTATACTTTAAATATATCATGCCGTTATTTGGAAAGTTATTTGCGAAAAGTTATAAAGAATATTCATGGCTACAAGAATCTGCTAGTACATTCCCAGGTATGAAAGAATTGGCTAATATGTTCGAAAAAGCTGGACTTGAACGTGTGCAAGTGAAGCCATTTACTTTTGGGGTAGCAGCGATGCATTTAGGCATGAAACCAGAATCAAAATAGAAAAAAGAAGTTTTAGGTTAAGGTGAACAATATGAAGTTACAACTTATGTACTCTTTTTTACGATCGGATATTAATGTGATAGAAAAAGAATTAAAAAAGACAGTTGCTTCTGAACAGCCATTAGTAGAAGAGGCGGCATTACAACTTATTGAAGCTGGTGGGAAGCGAATTCGTCCTGTATTTGTGTTGCTTGCGGGGAAATTTGGAGATTATAAGTTAGATGCAATTAAGCATGTAGCTGTTGCGTTAGAACTTATTCATATGGCTTCTCTTGTTCACGATGATGTTATTGATGCTGCGTTTTTACGACGTGGTAGTGCAACTGTGAATGCGAAATGGGGAGATCGTATTGCAATGTATACAGGGGACTATTTATTCGCTAAGTCTCTTGAATGTATAACGAATATTGAAATTCCAGAGGCGCATCAGGCGCTATCGCATACCATTTTAGAAGTTTGTAAAGGTGAAATCGAACAAATTAAAGATAAGTATAACTATGACCAAAATTTAAGAACATATTTAAGAAGAATAAAGCGAAAAACCGCTTTATTAATTGCTGCAAGTTGCCAACTAGGAGCGATTGCTGCTGGCGCTAATCGTGATACGGTAAGCCGTCTGTTTTGGTATGGCTATTTCGTAGGGATGTCGTATCAAATTATTGATGACATTTTAGACTTCGTTTCTACAGAAGAGAAACTTGGAAAACCTGCTGGGGGCGATTTATTGCAAGGAAACATTACGCTTCCTGCCTTATATGCTATGGAAGATCCAATCCTTTGTAAGAAAATCAGATCTGTACATGAAAATACAACAGCGGACGAAATGAAAGAAATTATTGAAGCTGTAAAGAATAGTGCTGCTATTGATAAAGCATTTGCGTTTAGTGAACGTTATTTACATAAAGCATTAGAAATGATAAAACCACTCCCACGTGGACAAGCAAAGTATGCATTACAAAATGTAGCAAAGTATATTGGAAAACGAAAATTTTAGTGTTTTTTCTAAAAAATAAAATAATCTCTCTATTTCAAAACTATTGCACAATTGTGATAAGGGTGTTAATATGTGTGTGGGGATATACAATTACATACATAATTCAGAAGTGGAGAGATTTTTTATGGAAAAAACATTTCTAATGGTTAAACCAGACGGTGTACAACGTGCCTTCATTGGGGAAATTGTAGCTCGTTTTGAGAAGAAGGGCTTTCAATTAGTTGGTGCAAAATTAATGCAAGTCACTCCAGAAATCGCTGGACAACACTATGCTGAGCACACAGAAAAACCTTTCTTTGGTGAATTAGTAGACTTTATTACATCTGGTCCTGTATTCGCAATGGTATGGCAAGGTGAAGGTGTAGTAGATACAGCACGTAACATGATGGGTAAAACAAGACCACATGAAGCAGCTCCTGGAACAATTCGTGGAGATTTCGGTGTAACTGTTGCAAAAAACATTATCCATGGTTCTGATTCGTTAGAAAGTGCAGAGCGCGAGATTGCTATTTTCTTTAAAGAAGAAGAATTAGTTGACTACTCAAAATTAATGAATGAATGGATTTACTAATTATTTTGAAATAATTTGTAAACGCTTTAATCACTGTGATAATAGTAGAAAGTGCAAGGAGAATAGGGGTATTCTTCTTGCACTTTTTTTATTTCTATTAGTTACGAAGTTAGAGCTGTTATGATATATTGATATGTAAAGTAAAGGCCTATCGGAGAATAAGCGAATGGCTGATGTATGAATAACTCTTTCATATTTTTAGAGTAATGAAAGATAAAATTATTGCTTAATATAGCGAGATAAATACATATACGAAAAGAGGAATAACGTATGCGATATATTACAGCTGGTGAATCTCATGGTCCACAACTTACAACGATTATAGAAGGTGTTCCAGCCGGACTGCCCTTAGTAGCGGATGATATAAATGAAGAGTTAGCTAGAAGGCAAAAGGGATATGGGCGTGGTAGACGCATGCAAATTGAAACAGATCAAGTGCAAATTGTAAGTGGTGTTAGGCATGGAGAGACATTAGGTTCTCCAATTGCACTTGTTGTTGAAAACCGTGATTTTGCACATTGGACAAAAATTATGGGTGCAGAGCCGTTAACGGAACAAGAAGAAAAAGAAATGAAAAGGAAAGTAACAAAACCAAGACCTGGACATGCTGATTTAAATGGTGCGATTAAATATGGACATAGAGATATGAGAAATGTACTGGAACGCTCTTCGGCACGCGAAACGACAGTACGTGTTGCTGCTGGTGCGGTTGCAAAAAAAGTGTTAGCGGAACTTGGTATTGCAGTAGCAGGCCATGTAATTGAAATTGGCGGTGTACAGGCTAAAGAGACTACGTATCGTTCAATTGAAGAATTAAAAAGTATTACAGAAGCATCACCTGTACGCTGTTTAGATGAAGAAGCTGGTAATCAAATGATAAAAGCAATTGATGATGCGAAATCAAATGGTGATTCAATCGGTGGCATCGTGGAAGTAATTGTGGAAGGAATGCCAATTGGAGTAGGCAGCTATGTGCATTATGATCGAAAACTAGATGCAAAATTAGCAGCCGCAATAATGAGCATTAATGCCTTTAAAGGGGTCGAGATTGGAATTGGTTTTGAAGCAGCACATAGACCAGGAAGTGAAGTTCATGATGAAATTCTTTGGAATGAAGAACATGGATATACACGAAGAACAAATAACGCAGGTGGTTTAGAAGGTGGAATGACGACTGGAATGCCAATTGTTGTGCGCGGTGTGATGAAACCGATACCTACACTATATAAACCTCTTCAAAGTGTTGATATTGATACGAAAGAGCCTTTTACAGCAAGTATTGAACGTTCAGATAGTTGTGCTGTTCCAGCAGCTAGTGTCGTTGCGGAAGCGGTTGTAGCTTGGGAATTAGCGACAGCTTTAATAGAACAATTCGGATTAGATCGTATGGACCTTATTCGTGAAAATATTGAGAAACATAATGAATATGCGAGGGGATTTTAATGGGAAACATACATATTCAAACGAAATCAAAAGAATATGATGTATATGTAGGAAAAGAATCGTTGTCACATTTGACAACAATCGTTCAAAATATGCATCCATCTGTATCAAATATTATGATCATTTCAGATGAAGCTGTTGCATCTTTACATTTACAGACAGTTGTAGATGCATTGCAAGTAGAGCAAAAAGTATTTTCATTTGTCGTACCGAGTGGTGAAAAAGAGAAGTCTTTTGAAAATTTCTACGCGGCTCATACGTCAGCTCTTGAAAATAAATTAGATAGAAATTCTTTAATTGTTGCACTTGGAGGCGGGATGATTGGAGATTTAGCTGGTTTTGTTGCTGCGTCGTTTATGCGTGGAATTCGCTTTGTTCAAGTTCCAACGACTTTATTAGCTCACGATAGCGCGGTAGGTGGGAAAGTAGCAATCAATCATCCGTTAGGTAAAAATATGATAGGTGCATTCCATCAACCGGAAGCAGTTGTATATCATACGCCATTTTTACAGTCTCTTCCTGAAAAAGAGTGGCGCTCAGGTTATGCAGAAGTGATAAAACATGCTCTAATTGGTGATGTAAAGCTATATCATTGGCTAAAAGAAGAAGTGCAAACATTAGCAGATCTTCGTGATGAGAAATTAATCCATATATTAACGAAGGCAATTCCTGTAAAGGCAAACATTGTAGCACAAGATGAAACAGAAAAAGGTGTACGTGCTCATTTGAACTTTGGACATACGTTAGGCCATGCTCTTGAAAAAGAACTAGGATATGGAAATATTACTCACGGTGACGGAGTAGCGGTTGGAATGTTATTTGCTATATTCTTAAGTGAACAAGTGTATAAGGTGAATCTTGCTTATGAAGAGATGAAGCAGTGGTTCTTGAAGTACGGCTATCCAAAAATGCCAAGTGATTTAAGTGTAGAACGCCTCGTCGGGTTGATGAAACAAGATAAGAAAGCGAATGCAGGGACAATTCATATGGTACTTATGCAGGAATATGGGGTAGTGAATGTCGTATCTATTCCTGATGAGACTGTTCATATTGCGTTAGAGGCATTTCAAAAGGATATGGTTTAAGAGCTAAGAAGTGCTTGTTTCAAGGTATCCTCGTAATAGTGACGGTCAAGATAAACGATTGCAGTGAGAGATTATAACCTTATTGTAATCGAATTGAATAAAACGACTGGGGGAAGAAAAATGAGAGTGAAAGAGCAATTGTTAACTTTGAGAGCATATGTACCTGGGAAAAATATTGAAGAAGTAAAAAGGGAATATGGGTTATCGAAAATTGTGAAATTGGCATCGAACGAAAATCCGTTCGGTTGCTCAGCACGCGTAACAGAAGCATTAACTTCTTTAGCGAGTCAATACGCTCTTTATCCAGATGGACATGCCTTTGAACTTCGTATAAAAGTAGCAAAACATTTAGGTGTTAAAGCGGAACAACTGTTATTTGGTAGTGGATTAGATGAAGTCATTCAAATGATTAGTCGTGCGTTACTACACGAAGGAACAAATGTTGTAATGGCGAATCCAACATTCTCGCAATACCATCACCATGCTGTTATTGAAGGAGCAGAAGTTCGTGAAGTATCACTTAAAGATGGCATTCACGATTTAGATGCGATGTTACAGCAAGTAGATGATCAAACGAAGATTGTATGGATTTGTAACCCGAATAATCCGACAGGTACATATGTAGAAAAACAAAAATTACTTTCATTTTTAGAATCAGTTCCTAAGTCAGCGCTTGTTATTATGGACGAAGCATATTATGAATATGCGGGAGCAGAAGACTATCCGCAAACATTACCACTTCTTGAAAAGTATGAAAATCTTATGGTATTACGTACGTTTTCAAAAGCATATGGTCTAGCTGCTTTCCGTATCGGATATGCAGTTGGTAATACGGAGTTAATCGGGCAGTTAGAAGTAGCGAGGTTACCATTTAATACATCGACTGTAGCGCAATCTGTAGCACTTGCTGCATTAGAAGATCAAGCATTTTTACAAGAATGTGTGAAAAAGAATGAAGAAGGATTACATCAATATTACGCATTTTGTAAGGAATATAACGTATTCTATTATCCATCTCAAACAAATTTCATTTTCTTAAAACTCGGTATTCCTGGTAATGAAGCTTTCGAACGATTAATGAAAAAAGGATATATTGTTCGTTCTGGTGCTGCATTTGGTATCGATGATGGCATTCGTATTACTGTCGGTTTGAAAGAAGAAAATGATGAAATTATAGAGTTACTGAAAGAACTTGTAAATGAGCAAGTACAGAAAGAGGAAACATATTCTTAAGAGATTGTGAAGGCTCCTATTAGAGGAGTCTTTTTTATCGCATTAAAAAAGTTGAAGTTTGGTAATTAAGTTGTTCTGTAAATCACGATTTGTATGGCTCGATAATTAGTGGGAGAAGTTATTTGCACGGTCATAAAAGAAAGCGGTACAATAGAAGAAGATAAGAAGGTATCGGTATCATATCCGAACCTTTTGAACAATTAACTACTCTGTAAGAAGAAGCATGCACATTCTAAAGGTTGCGTTCTAACAATGAGTTGCTTATGATAAATGAACAGAAAAGAATATTTTTTAGAATTAAAGGAGACGTTTATGCAAAAGTTTGAACAAGCTGTTTCATATATTGAAAATGGTGAAGCGGAAAAAGGATTACAATTATTAAAAGAACAATTAAAAATTGCGAATGATGAAGAGAAGTATGATATCGCTCGCTATTATCATACACTTGGATTTACGGATGAAGCGTTAGCTATTACAGAAGACTTACGTTTATTGTATCCAGAGGAAAGTGAATTCACTGTATTTTTAGCAGAATTATATATTGATCTAGACAAAGAAGATGAAGCGATTGAAGTGCTTCATGATATTCCAGAAAATGATGATTTATATGTTCAATCGTTATTACTTGTTGCGGATTTATTCCAAATGCAAGGTTTCGATGATGTAGCAGAACAAAAACTATTAAAGGCGAAAGAAATGATGCCTGACGAGCCTGTCATTACGTTTGGATTAGCAGAGTTATATAGTAGTAAAGGTGAAGAACAAAAGGCAATCACTTATTATGAGTCGCTATTAGCGGAACATAAAGTAATGGGTGGTGTTGTCATTGCGCTACGCCTTGGAGAAACGTTAAGCGCGATTGGAAATTGGGAAGAGGCGATTTCTTACTACGAAGCAGGTTTAGAGGAACAAAAAGATATTCACTCATTATTTGGATATGCCTTCACGTTATACCAAGGTGAAGAATACCAAAGAGCAATTGGTGCTTGGCAAGAACTGAAAGAATTAGATCCTGAGTATGCATCGCTTTACATGTATTTAGCGAAAAGCTATGAAAAAGAAGGGATGCTTCAAGAAAGCTATGAAACACTTCATGAAGGAATTAAAGTAGATGAGCTTTCTGTACCATTTTATGTAGAATTAGCAAACATTGCGGCGAAATTAGGGAAAATTGCGGAAGCAGAGGAAGTACTTCAAAAAGCGCTTGAGTTAGATCCAGGACATTTAGGTGCAACATTAAAATATGCGTACATCTTAAAGGAACAAGAAAAATATGAAGAGTTAATCGCTGTTGTAGAGCGTGCAATTGATAGCGGAGAACCAGATACACAACTACTTTGGGATCTTGCATTTGCAAAAAAACAATTAGAAATGTATTCGGATGCATTAAAACACTATGAAAGTGCATATACTTCTTTTAAGAATCATCCAGACTTCTTGGAAGAGTACGGTTATTTCTTATTGGAAGAAGGTATGCGAAAAGAGGCGAAAGAAGTATTTACTCAGTTAATACAACTAGACCCGACACAAATTCATATTGAAGAATTGTTATATAATTTAGAGGATTTTTCATAAGTTGGAAGGAAACTGAATGCCGCTTCTTGAATCTAAAAAGAAAAGAGAAAGACAGAGGAGGGACTTAATTGCTATGAATACCCCTGTTTCTGTAAACGAGAAGAAGGATTTTGTAAAATGGTTTTTGAATAATTACCAACTGAAACAGCGTGAATGTGTATGGATTTTGAATTATTTAATGAGTCACGACCAATTGATGCATAAAGTCCACTTCGTAGAGCATGCAAAATATTGTCCGCGTGGCTTAGTAATGTCCGCGAATTGTGTAAAAGATACACCGTTTCACTTTTTTAAACAAAATGTTATGACAACAGATGCTGAAAAATCGTTTCATGATATTCGTTTAAATCGAGATGAGGATATTTATATTCAACTCAATTTTAAATCATCGTTTCAAAATGCCAATTACGTAGCTGTATTAGAAGAAAACCCGTATTTACCAAAGCACATTGAAGTAAATGAAAAAGATCGTTTACTTGCAGAAAGATTTTTAGAAGAAAGTGTATTTTCTTTTAGAAGAGAACGTCTTTTGAAACAAATTGATGAAGCGCTGGATAAGCAAGATAAGGAAGCGTTTCATAGGTTAACAGCGGAGTTAAAGATGTTATAGAATTCATTTGGATTCATAAAATTTTACAAATTTCAGACTTTTTCAAGAAAAACTACCTTAATATAGGTAGTTTTTCTTTTTTTACCTCTTTTAGTATGGTTTAATATATATAAAGTGAAAGTTCTGTCATTTATAGGTGGGGGAGGGAAGACATTTGAAATGGATTGTAAAAGATGTGGAACAGTTTGAGCAAGCAAGAGAATATGTAGATACAGGTATTATACCACTTTTATCAATTTCGGCAGCGAAAGAAATGAAAACGGTAGTAGAACAAGGTGAATTTATTGAACTGTTGAGTATGGAGTTGGAAAGAGAATATAAAGGAAGAGTCCTTTTATTACCTGCATTTACGTATTTAGTAGAAAGTCAAAAAAATGAAAAAGGTCGTTTGCAAGAATGGACAAATCATTTACAAAAGCAAGGTTTTAAGCATATTGCTTATGTTACAAGTGATTTTTCATGGAAAGAAGATATGCAAGAATTGCAGGGAGATTTATTTTGGTTTCCTTCATTAGCGTTAGAACAATTTAGTGATCAAGCGAAAAGAGAAGTGATTCATGCACATATAAAAAATATAATGGTAATGTTAGAAGAAAAATGGGGAAAACAATAATAAACAGAAAGTTCTTATTATTATGAGTAGTATGATATTGACCTGTGCATGAGCGTATTATATCATGATAGTGTCCTAGTTTTTATTTTTTATATAATTTATCACGAGGGGACAATTTCTGATAGAGGGGGGAAATTTTCGTGAGCGAGAAAGAACATCGTGTGTCAAGAAGACAGTTTTTAAATTACACTCTTACAGGGGTAGGAGGCTTTATGGCAGCGGGTATTTTAATGCCGATGACGCGATTTGCGCTTGATCCGGTGTTAAGAAAAGAAGCGGGAACGGATATGGTTGCTGTTGCACAAGTAAAGGATATTACAACAGAGCCGAAACGTTTCGATTTTAAGGTGAAGCAGGTTGATGGTTGGTACAAGTCCGAAGAGCCAAAATCAGCTTGGGTTCATAAAGATGAAAGCGGAGACATTGTTGCGTTCTCTCCGGTATGTAAACATTTAGGATGTACAGTGAACTGGAATTCGGACAAAGCACATCCGAATCAATTCTTTTGTCCATGTCACGGGGGCCGTTACACAAAAGACGGGATAAATATTAAAGGCACGCCGCCCCTTGCTCCACTTGATGTATACGAATCTAAAGTGAAAGATGGAACGCTGTACCTAGGAAAAGCGAAGCCAAGAGGGGGTGCAAAGTAGATGCTAAATAAAATTTATGATTGGGTAGATGAAAGGTTAGATATTACACCAATATGGCGTGATATCGCTGATCATGAAGTACCTGAACATGTAAACCCGGCACATCACTTTTCTGCATTCGTTTATTGCTTTGGCGGACTTACCTTTTTCGTTACTGTAATTCAAATTTTATCTGGAATGTTTTTGACGATGTATTATGTGCCTGATATTAAAAATGCTTGGGAATCGGTTTATTATTTGCAAAATGAAGTTGCATATGGGCAAATTGTTCGTGGTATGCACCACTGGGGTGCTAGTCTCGTAATTGTAATGATGTTTTTACATACACTTAGAGTTTTCTTCCAGGGTGCGTATAAAAAGCCTCGTGAGCTAAACTGGATTGTTGGTGTTCTTATTTTCTTTGTTATGTTAGGTCTTGGTTTTACCGGATATTTATTACCGTGGGATATGAAAGCGTTATTTGCTACGAAAGTAGGGATTCAAATTGCAGAGCAAACGCCGCTTATTGGTCCTTACATTAAAACATTACTCGCTGGTCATTCCGAAATTGTTGGCGCTCAAACATTAACTCGCTTCTTTGCTATTCACGTCTTCTTCTTACCAGCAGCACTTCTAGGTTTAATGGCCTTCCACTTCATCATGATTCGCAAACAAGGTATTTCCGGTCCGCTATAAGAGATTGCTAAATTAAAGGGGAAAGAACTAAAGGAGGGAGATTATGCATCGCGGCAAAGGGATGAAGTTTGTAGGAGATTCTCGGGTACCAGTAGCTCGGAAACCAAATATTCCAAAAGACTATTCGGAATACCCAGGGAAAACAGAAGCATTTTGGCCGAACTTCTTGTTAAAAGAATGGATGGTTGGTGCAGTTTTTTTAATCGGTTATTTATGTTTAACAGTGGCACATCCGTCACCGCTTGAAAGAATGGCGGATCCAACTGATGCTGGGTATATACCACTTCCAGATTGGTATTTCTTATTCTTGTATCAGTTATTAAAGTATTCTTATGCTTCTGGCTCATTTACTGTAATTGGAGCGTTCATTATGCCAGGGATTGCGTTTGGCGCATTACTGTTAGCTCCATTTCTTGATCGAGGCCCAGAAAGACGCCCATTGAAGCGTCCTGTAGCAACGGGATTTATGCTTTTAGCAGTTGCATCGATTATCTTTTTAACTTGGGAATCTGTAGCACACCACGACTGGGAAGCTGCAAAAAAACAAGGAGCAATTGTAAAAACAGCACCAGTTGATAAAAATGATGACGGTTATAAATTAATGCAAAAAAATACTTGTTTAACATGTCACGGTGACAATTTACAGGGCGGCGCAGCAGCACCAGCACTGCAAAACTTAACTTTAAAGCCAGAAGAAATTGCTAAAATTGCGAAAGAGGGAAAAGGTGCGATGCCAAAAGGTATATTTAAAGGTACGGATGAGGAGCTGAAGAAGCTTTCGGAATTCGTTGCAAAGTATAATAAAAAATAATGAAAAGCTGACTACAAAAAAATGAAGTGCCCCCCGAAAACGGGACACCGATCAAAACACCTAAACCATCTGTTCCCTAAATTCTTTAGGGGATAGGTGGTTTAATTTTTCTTGAATTCGCAAACAAGTGTAGTAATGAATGTATTCTAGCACAATCTTTCGCACAGTTGTGTTGGATACTTTTGTTATCTTTTGTGAGTAGAAAGCTTCACTATGGGGTTTCTTATTTTGGTGATATATCCATGAGGACACTCCAATCTTTATATAATTCCACGTACCGTATCGCTAGTAATTTTATAAATTGATACTTATATTATAGGTTTTTTATATATGTAAAATAAGGTTTGACCCTAAAAAATTTTCTCAACATTAAAAATCGCTTGTGGTTAAAGAAATTGTGTTAATATTTAAATAATATGTAGGTAGTATATAAAGAGAGGGTGACGGGCGATGGAAACAAGGGATTTCACAAATACAGGATATGCATTATTACAAGAATGGTATCTTGAAATGGTTTCGCAGCATACAGAAAAAACGATTGCCTTGAAACAAGTTATAGATGAAAAATTTAATAGTATGAAAGAATATGACGATCTTTTAGATTATTACACCTTATTTAATTGTCGTTTCCAAATGTTAATCGGTAACTTTGAACATGATCTAGGAAGTCTTTCACATCTTCAGGAGCAACCTGATTCAAGATTGCAATACTATTATCACTTTTTTAAATTCATCTATACAACAGAAATGGGACAGTATCCAAAAGCAGAACATCATTTGAGACTTGCAGAAGAATTACTACCAGTCCTTAATGACGAATTAGAAAATGCAGAGTTTCAATATAGAGTAGGTTTGTACCATTATTATTTATCACAACCCACTTTAGCGGTGAAACATACATCGAATGCCCTAGCATACTTCGAAAAAGATAAAGAGTTACATTCGTTTCATGCGAAGGTTGGAGCCTGTAAGAATACAATAGGGATGTCCCTTATTACACTTGATCAGCATGCTATGGCAGAAGAATATCTAATATCTGCCTTAAGTATACTAGAGGAGGAAAAGGAATCGAAAGCAGCCCTGACGGTTCGTTATAATTTAGGTGTTTTCTATTCGAATCAAAAGCTGTGGGAGATATCTCTACGACATTTAGAAGATGTATATGAAAAATTCAGTTCTCCTCGATTACCGTATCAGAAAAAAGGTATACATACCTTAGCGGAAGTTCATTATAATTTAGGGAATTATGAAAAGGCAAGAATCTTTATTGCTGAAGGGTTAGAAGACTGTACGGAAGAATATCACCACCGTTATAATATCTTGAATGCTTTAGTTGATAAGGTTGCTATCGAAGAATTAGAGCCTATTGTTTTGGAAGCTATTGCTTATTTTAAAGATCAAAATATTTTGAAAGAAATTCAAAACTATTCCGAATTTTTGGCTAATGAGTGTTATAATATAGGAATGAAAGATAAGGCTTCGGATTACTATCGTATGAGTTATGAAGCTAAAATTTCAATAAAGGAAAAGGGGTATTTAAGATGAAAAAGATCAAGATTTTCGTTCTAAGTCTAGTAACTTTCGCTGTATTATCTGTTGGATTAAATAACCCTGAAATTCATCAAAATGCAACACAAAAATCACCTGTTGTACAATATGTGACTGAACCAGGTGGAGGAATCTAGTATAAGGTTCATTACCCCATTTAAAAACCGAATAATTATGATTTATAACAAAAAGCCCATTTCGTAATGAAGTGCCCCCGAAAACGGGACACCGATCAAAACACCTAAACCATCTGTTCCCTAAATTCTTTAGGGGATAGGTGGTTTAATTTTTCTTGAATTCGCACACAATTGTAGTAATGAATGTATTCTAGCACAATCTTTCGCACAGCTGTGTTGGATACTTTTGTTATCTTTTGTGAATAGAAAGCTTCACTTTTTAAATGACCAAAGAAGCTTTCCATGACGGCATTATCATGGCAATTTCCTCTCCGGGACATGCTGGTGATAATGCCGTTTTCTTTTGCTGTATAAATACTTCCTTGATCCGAGTGAAGAAGGAAATCTTTTACTTTTCGCCCTCTCATTGCTTGTAATTCAATGATGACACAACTAATAATTTCACGACTAAAGGCATCCATAATCGTTGATAAATACATGGAAGTGTTTTTTCATGCACCACTATTCGGGTTCACTTCAAAGTGTAGTGAGTTTTTTATTTTGATGAAAGAAAGTTTACTATATAATAGAATAGAGTTTGAGGAAAAAATGACTTTGTTTGAAAGGTGTTGGACATACAGCTTGGTTTACTTGTATGCAATGTTAAGGCAACGCTCTGTATTATTATTTTTATTAGTTGTTAACATATTAGGTACAATTTACGGATTTATATGGTATGGAGATCAATTAAAAGAAACCGCTCCTATATTTTGGCCGTTTGTACCCGATAGCCCTATGGCGAGTCTCTTTTTTGTCTTTGTTTTAATTGCTTTCTTAATAAAGAAAAATTGGGGATTAATAGAGGCGCTAGCGATTGTTACTTTAATAAAATATGGAATATGGGCTGTTGTTGTAAATGGGGTTATGATCTATGTAAAAGGTCCTATTGGCCTTATCGGGTATATGTTAATGCTTTCGCATTTTGCGATGGCAGTACAAGCAGTGCTATATGCACCGTTTTACCGTATAAAAAAATGGCATTTTGCGGTAGCCGCTATATGGACATTACATAATGATGCAATTGATTATTTATTTTGGCAAATGCCGAGATATGGAATTATGCATTTGTTTGTAGGGGAAATTGGTTATTTTACGTTCTGGCTAAGCATTGCTGTGCTTTGTATGACATATTATTATTGCTTACGTAAGAATCGAAAACAGTTTTCTTTATGATAGTTAGAACATGTAGGGGGAGAAAATGAAGAAAAATACGAGTGGTACAAAAATATTGGATCGATTGACTACGATAATTGTTTCATATAGCATAGCATTTTCTATATTTGCACTCGCAACAACGGCGGTTGTATACGGAAAATGGCTATATTATTTTGAAATTGATTTTTTAAACATTCCAGATTTAGCAGATATGACGAAGGATGATATTAAAAGAAATTATGATGTGCTTATCACATATTTATCTCCGTTTTATGACGGTGCATTACAGTTGCCCACATTAGATATGTCTACAAATGGCCGTATTCATTTTGTAGATGTGAAAAATATTTTAGTAAAGATACAATATGTAATGTATGCGACAATTATAATTGCAATAGTAGGCGGCATGTATTTATTAAAAAAGAAAAATGAAAAGTTTTTACTGCATGGATCGATTGTAACAATTATCTTTCCGATTGCGCTTGTGTTACCAATTGCTATTAATTTTGAAAAGAGTTTTGTATTATTCCATAAGCTTTTATTCAGTAATGATTATTGGATGTTTGATATTGAAACGGATCCGATTATATTAATGTTACCAGAAGAGTTTTTTATGCATGCAGCGTGTGCTATTTTATTATTTATTTTATGTGGTAGCATAATTTGTTATAGCTTGTATAAATATTTCGTAAAAAAGAAAAGGATTTCAAAAGAAAAATTCTCTGTTTAAAGAGAATTTTTTTGTTTGTAAAACGATAATATATTTTTCGGTCCAGTTCTGTTCTATTCTTGTCCACATTAACATATTTTGTACTAGTAGTTATAGGGGGGACCGTGATGAAGAGAACATTAATTGGACTGATTGCATTTCTAATTATCATGTTTCCGTTACGTATATATGCTGAGGAGTGGAGTGAACTAACAGGGTTGTTAGATGACTCATTACAATTAGTGAAGCGTAATGAAGATGAAAAAGCAGTACAAGTATTACAACATTTCTCGGAGCAGTTTGTAATAAAGGGGAATGAAAAGAAGCAGGAAGTAACGCCAGATCAAGTTAGAGTTATTTCTTTAGCTTACGACAAGGCGAAACAATCTCTCGCGGAAGAAGATGTAAGGAAACAAGTTAAAATTGATAATGTGTTAGCCCTGCAGCTCGCTGTCGATGCGCAAGTATCGAAATATCAACCACTTTGGATGGAAAGAGAAGGAAAAGTAATGGATGCCTTTTCTCAAATGGAAAAAGCGATGAAAAAAGAAGATACGGGACAGTTTCAACAAACGTTAAACACATTTTTACATGAATTTAATATTATTTATCCAAGCTTAATGATCGCCTTGCCAGAAAATGAAGTGCAGCGTGTAAATGCCCATTTATCTTATTTGGATGAATTTCGTAACGTTATGTTAAAAACAAAAGGTGGGCAAATGCAATTAGGAATCATTAAAGGGGATTTGCAAAAAATATTTCATACAGTAAAAAAAGATGAAATTGCACCCTCTCTCATTTGGTTTATGACAATTACTGGAGGTCTTATTTTATTCACATTAACTTATGTTGGGTGGAGAAAGTATAAAGGAGAGAGAGAAAAAAGAAAAAGTAATGTACATTCTAAGAATAGATAATGTAATAAATAAAGATTCGGATTGTAAGGTTTATTCATTGACAATGGTGGCAGAAGAAAATAGAATGAGAAGTACTATAATTAAAACTTCAATGGAGGTTCATGATGTTTTATTTAATTTACTTCGCGATCATTTTGATCATACCGTTGTATGCACAGTCAAAAGTACGTAGTGCCTATAGCAAGTATTCACAAGTTTATTCAACATCAGGTATGACAGGAGCGGAAGTGGCTCGAAAAATTTTAGATGAAAATGGATTATACAACGTAGCTGTAGAAGAAACACCAGGTCATTTATCAGACCATTATGATCCAACTGCCAAAACAGTTCGATTATCAACAGATAACTATTACGGTCATTCAGTTGCTGGTACAGCAGTTGCAGCACACGAAGTAGGACACGCAATTCAAGATGCAAAAGATTATAACTTTATGCGTATTCGTCATTCGTTAGTGCCAGTTGCGAACTTTGGATCGAATATTTCTTGGATATTTATTATGATTGGTGCCTTTGCATCTATGGCTAACTTATTGTTATTAGGTATTATCTTAATGGCAGCAGGTGTTGTGTTCCAACTCGTTACATTACCAGTTGAGTTTGATGCATCCAAGCGTGCAATGCAACAAATTGAAGCGTTAGGTATCGTATCAACAGATGAATATGGGCAAGCTCGTAAAGTATTAAATGCGGCAGCATTAACATATGTAGCAGCTGCAGCTGTAGCGGTATTTGAATTATTACGTCTCGTATTAATGTATACTGGCATGCAGCGTAGCGACGACTAAAGACTATCATTTGATAGTCTTTTTTTGTATTTTGGATTGAATTATATAATGTATTGCAAATAGAAATAATAGAAGTAATGTGGAAAGGCGGTGGGGGAAATGAAATATCCAGACCATTTAGTAAAACAGGTGAAAGAGCGTAGTGCTCCTTATCAATTAGAAGGTTTTTTAAGTGGACAAGGCCCTGAAAATCCGAAAATTATGTTGTTAGGAGAAGCGCCTGGTGAAACAGAAATTCATAATGGGATTCCGTTTAGCGGGAGAGCGGGAAAACAATTAATGGGCTTTTTAGAACGTATTCACGTTACAAGGGAAGAAGTATATATTACGAGCGCTGTTCGGAGTAGACCTTATAAGTGGCGAGAGAAAAAAGAACGAAATGGTGAGATCGTACAGAAAAAGTATAATAGAACGCCAAATCAAGGAGAAATACTCGCCCATGCACCTTTGTTAGATTATGAATTAGAGAAACTAAATCCGAAGCTAATCGTCACACTTGGCAATATCGGTCTTCAACGTTTAACAGGAAAAGGTAAAAAAATCACAGATGTACACGGGCAATTATTAAAACAGCCCATTCAAAAATTAAAGGATATGCAAAGTGCAGAATTTACATGGTCAGAGAAAGAATATCATATTTTTCCGACCTTCCATCCTGCTTCTATTTTTTATAATCGGAGCTTATTGGAGCTTATTTATGAGGATTTAGAGAAACTTAAGCAATATGTAATAAAAAACTAGAAAAGCTAAAAAGCTTTTCTAGTTGTGTTTATGTATGTAACGGATTTTTATTTTCATCTAATGTAAAACCTTCACCAACTACATCATGCACGTCACTTACAGCAACAAAGGCGTGAGGATCTACAGAAGTAATAATATTTTTTAATTTCACGATTTCATTTTTAGCAACAACGCAATACAATACGTTCCGTTCCACTTTTGTATACGATCCAACAGCTTTTAAAAAGGTTGCTCCGCGCTCCATCTCACATAAAATCTTAGCAGCAATTTCATCGTTTTTATCTGAGATAATAGTTGCTCCTTTTGCTGCATAGGCTCCTTCTTGCATAAAATCAATCACTTTCGCCCCGATAAAAACAGCAACTAACGTATACATACCCTCGCGATATGATAAATAGGTAAGGATAGAGACGATAATGACGATAGCATCAAACATAAACATCGTTTTCCCCATACTCCAGCCAACATATTTATGAGCGAGTCTCGCAATAATATCTACACCGCCAGTAGTTCCGCCGTATTTAAATATGATCCCAAGACCGATACCAATAAATGCCCCAGCAAATAAAGCTGCGAGTGTCATATCATTTTGTAAGTTTACATGTAAGTTGAGAACTTCGTAACGCTGAAAAATCCATAGAAATAAAGATACGCTAAATGTGCCGATTAGTGTATATATAAATGTCGTTCTTCCAAGTAACTTCCAACCAATAAAAAATATAGGGATATTTAAAATTAAGTTTGAATAAGAAGGGTCAAACTTAAATAGAAAATACAATAATAGTGTAATCCCGGTAAATCCACCTTCTGCAAGGTGATTTTCAATATTGATATTCACAATACCGAAAGAAAAAATAGCGGAACCGATTAAAATAAAAATGATATTTCGAATCTTCAAATTTGATGTCATATAGAAATCCCCCTAATTATGTAAATGGCATTGCTCCGCTGAAACGGTAAAACATAATGATAAGTAATTTCTAGTTGCTAGTGAAAATAGTGAAGGCTATAAAAATCGATTGGTTCTGGTTGATTTTTTGCCAAAAACGCAAAAGAAGTTTCCCTTTACCCCGTTCCAACGGCTGGTAGGAGATAAAGCTTTGAAGAAAGGCAAACTAGCCGTAGGAACCCGATTGGTGCGGGCTAATTTTTTGCCAAAAACGCAAAAGAAGTTTCACTTTATTATAATCTTTCCCAAAAAGGGTCGCAAATAGGTGTTTGGCGGGGAATAATATTTGTCAAATCGCGATGAATTGGCTAACATGAAAGAGGAAGGATTAGAGGTGAATTGTATGGAAGCGAAAACGATGAAGGATATGCAGAAAGAAGTAGATGCATATATTGGTCAGTTTAAAGAAGGTTATTTCAGTCCACTTGCAATGATGGCTCGTTTAACGGAAGAAATGGGGGAGCTTGCAAGAGAGGTTAATCATTATTATGGTGAGAAACCGAAGAAAACAACTGAAAAAGAACGTAGTATTGAAGAAGAGCTTGGAGATGTATTATTTGTTATGATTTGTATGGCAAATAGTTTAAATATTGATTTAGAAACAGCACATAACATTGTAATGAATAAATTTAATACTCGCGATAAAGATCGCTGGACACGTATTGATGAGGGAGAGAAAGAATAATGAAAGAAATTAAAGTAATTATAGCTGGACCAAGAGGACGTATGGGACATGAAGCAGTTCTTCTTATGGAAAGAACGGAACATTTTAATTTAGTAGCAGCAGTGGATTATAAGCATGGTGGAGAGAAAATCTCTGATTTACCTGGAATGCCAGCGCTAGATGCACCTATTTACGCAGATTTACATACTTGTTTAGAGGAAGTAGAAGCAGATGTGTTGTTAGATTTAACAACGCCAGAAGTTGGGAAACAACACGTTACACTAGCAGTTGAGCGTGGACTTCGTTCAGTTATTGGTACAACTGGATTTACAGAAGAAGAGCTAAAACAATTAACCGAGACTGCAAAAGAAAAAGCAGTAGGAACAATTATCGCTCCAAACTTTGCAATTGGTGCAGTTCTTATGATGAAATTCTCACAAATGGCAGCGAAATATTTCCAAGATGTTGAAGTAATTGAATTGCATCATGATCAAAAACTAGATGCACCATCTGGTACAGCGGTAAAAACAGTAGAATTGATTCGTCAAAATCGTGAATCAAAGCAGCAAGGTCATCCAAATGAAGTAGAGCAACTAGAAGGGGCTCGTGGTGCAAATGTAGATGGCATTCATATTCATAGTGTACGTTTACCAGGACTTATTGCACACCAAGAAGTAATGTTTGGTGGAGACGGACAAATGTTAACAGTTCGTCATGATTCATTCAATCGTGCATCATTTATGTCTGGTGTAAAACTATCAATTGAGACAGTAATGAATCTAGATCATCTTGTGTACGGTTTAGAAAATATTATCGACTAAAGGGGAGACAACGGATGAAAATTGCCTTAATTGCACATGACAAAAAGAAAAATGACATGGTTTCGTTTGCATACGCATATAAACCAATTTTTGAACAACATGAATTATTTGCAACAGGAACGACAGGGCTTCGTATTATGGAAGCGACCGGTTTAGTTGTAACAAGATATCAATCTGGTCCTCTTGGTGGCGATCAAGAAATTGGTGCAATGATTGCGAAAAATGATTTAGACATGGTAATTTTCTTCCGCGATCCATTAACAGCACAGCCGCATGAACCGGATGTGAATGCATTGCTTCGTTTATGTGATGTATATGCAATTCCACTTGCAACGAATATGGCAAGTGCTGAAATGTTAATGCACGCATTAGAGCGAGGAGATTTAGATTACCGCAAGTTAAGAAAATGAGGGGAACAATTATGAGTGGATTACATATATTAGCATTTGGTGCCCATGCCGATGATGTTGAAATCGGCATGGCGGGTACCATTGCTAAATATACGAAGCAAGGGTATGAAGTAGGTATTTGTGATTTAACAGAAGCTGATCTTTCTTCTAACGGAACGATAGAGTTAAGAAAAGAAGAAGCAAAGGCGGCAGCTCGTATAATGGGAGTAAAAACGAGACTAAATTTAGCGATGCCAGACCGCGGTTTGTATATGAAAGAAGAGTATATACGTGAAATTGTAAAGGTAATTCGTACATATAAACCAAAACTAGTTTTTGCGCCGTATTATGAAGATCGTCATCCAGATCATGCAAATTGTGCAAAACTTGTGGAAGAAGCTATTTTTTCAGCGGGAATTCGCAAATATATGCCAGAGGTTCCACCACATCGTGTGGAGTCTTTTTATCATTATATGATTAATGGTTTTCATAAACCGAATTTTTGTATAGATATTAGTGAATACGTATCGCAAAAAGTGGAAGCATTAGAAGCGTATAAAAGTCAGTTTTCAACAGGGAGTGATGGTGTGAAAACGCCGTTAACAGAAGGTTACGTTGAAACTGTAGTTGCCCGTGAGAAAATGTTTGGAAAAGAAGTTGGAGTTTTATATGCCGAAGGGTTTATGAGTAAGAAACCGGTTTTATTACATGCTGATTTAATAGGGGGATGTAAATGAAATTAAAAATAGGTATTACATGTTATCCTTCTGTAGGTGGTTCTGGAGTTGTTGGAACAGAATTAGGAAAGCAATTAGCGGAACGCGGGCATGAAATTCATTTTATTACATCGGGTTTACCATTCCGGTTAAATAAAGTGTATCCAAACATTTATTTTCATGAAGTGACGGTAAATCAATACTCTGTATTTCAATATCCACCATACGATTTAGCATTAGCGAGTAAAATGGCAGAGGTTGCACAAAGAGAAAATCTAGACATTTTACATGTGCATTACGCAATACCACATGCCATTTGTGCTTATTTAGCAAAACAAATGATTGGAGAGCGTATTAAAATTGTTACAACCTTGCATGGAACAGATATTACTGTGTTAGGATCCGACCCTTCGCTAAATAATTTAATTCGTTTTGGTATTGAGCAATCTGATGTTGTGACGGCTGTCTCGCATTCATTAATTAACGAAACGCATGAGCTTGTAAAACCAAATAAAGACATTCAAACGGTATATAACTTTATAGACGAACGTGTATATTTCAAACGTGATATGACCCAATTAAAGAAAGAATACGGTATAAGTGAGAGTGAAAAGATACTTATTCACATTTCAAATTTCCGTAAAGTGAAACGTGTGCAAGATGTTGTGCAGGCATTCGCTAAAATTGTTACAGAAGTAGATGCGAAGTTGCTTCTTGTTGGAGATGGACCAGAATTTTGTACGATTTTACAGTTGGTGAAAAATTTACATATTGAAGATCGCGTCTTATTCTTAGGGAAGCAAGATAATGTTGCAGAGTTACTTGCGATGAGTGATTTAATGTTGCTTTTATCAGAGAAGGAGAGTTTTGGTCTTGTTTTATTAGAAGCGATGGCGTGTGGTGTACCTTGTATTGGAACAAGGGTTGGAGGTATTCCAGAAGTCATTCAACATGGTGATACAGGATATTTATGTGAAGTTGGCGATACAACAGGAGTGGCAGGTCAAGCCATTCAGCTATTAAAGGATGAAGAACTTCACCGTAATATGGGAGAGCGAGCAAGAGAAAGTGTTTACGAGCAGTTTCGCTCTGAAAAAATCGTTTCACAATATGAAGCGATTTATTATGATGTACTAAGGGATGACAAAAATGGAAAGATTTAAAAAAGCTAGTTCTATTATTGAGACTTTAAAGCAACAAGGACATGAGGCCTACTTTGTCGGTGGAAGCGTACGAGATCTTATTATCGATAGACCGATTGGAGATATTGATATTGCGACATCTGCTTTACCAGAAGAAGTGATGGGGATATTTCCAAGACATGTTCCTGTTGGTCTTGAGCATGGAACTGTAATTGTAGTAGAAAATGGTGAGCCTTATGAGGTAACCACTTTTCGAACAGAGAGTGAATATGAAGACTTTCGAAGACCTAGTAGTGTTCAATTTGTTCGTTCATTAGAAGAGGATTTAAAACGTCGTGATTTCACAATGAATGCAATTGCAATGACAGAAGAAGGAAAAATGGTCGATTTATTTGCTGGCCAGGAAGCGATTCAAAAGAGAGAAATTGTGACAGTGGGAAATGCTGCGGATCGTTTTCAAGAAGATGCCCTGCGAATGATGCGTGGTATTCGGTTCGTAAGTACGTTAGGTTTTTCTTTAGAGACGAAAACGAAACAAGCAATTGAAACATATGGACATTTGCTGGAACATATAGCAATTGAGAGAATTACAGTGGAGTTTGAAAAACTGTTAACTGGCACATATTGTGTGAAGGGTCTCAAAGAATTAGTAGAAACGAAACTATTTTCTCATCTGCCGTATTTACAAATGTCAGAAGAAAGATTGCTAAAAGCTACGCAGTATAACTGGGATTCTTTTGAAACAGACATTGAGGCATGGGCATTTTTCTTATATTGTATCGGGGAAGAACATCCATCTGTCTTTTTACGTGAATGGAAGTTTTCGAATAAAAAAATAAAAGATATCGTCGCAGTTTTATTAACAATCCGTAAGAGAAAGGAGAAGGATTGGGATACAGTTCTTCTTTATAAAACGGGAATTCATATAGCTGAAATGGCAGAAAGAGTATATGAAGCGATGATTGAAAGCTATGATAATACATCTGTTAACCGGGTACAAACGTTGTTTCAAGCATTGCCAATCAAGAGTCGACAAGAGATGAATGTGACTGGGAATGATTTGTTAAACTGGGCAAGTAAAAAGCCCGGTCCATGGGTTGCTGAAATGATTCAAAAGATTGAGGAAGCAATTGTACAAGGAAACGTAGTAAATGAGAAAGAGTGTATAAGGGAGTGGCTGCAAGAATGCAATCTACTATAAGAAAGCAGTTATTGCAAGTTTTTTCGGAAGCCGATGGCGAGTTTGTATCTGGCCAAACGATTAGTGATAAACTTGGTTGTTCAAGAACCGCTGTGTGGAAACATATGGAGGACCTTCGGAATGAGGGATATGAACTTGAAGCTGTGCGTCGATTAGGCTATCGAATTGCAAGTAAGCCAGACAAAGTGACTGCGAATGAAATTCAGTTAGGGTTACAAACGAAACATATTGGTAGAACAGTGTATTTTGAAGAGTCTGTTGAATCAACGCAGCATATTGCAGCAAAGCTTGCTTATGAAGGTGCAGAAGAAGGAACGATTGTTGTGGCAGAAGAACAAACAGCGGGTAGAGGTCGTTTAAGCAGAAAATGGCATTCACCAAAAGGAACAGGAATTTGGATGAGTATTATTTTACGTCCATCGATCCCGGTTCATCATGCACCACAACTTACTTTGTTAGCCGCTGTTAGCGTTGCGCAAGCAATTGAAAAGTGCACAGGTGTAAATGTAGGAATAAAATGGCCGAATGATATTTTAATTCAAGGGAAAAAAGCTGTAGGTATATTAACAGAAATGCAAGCTGATCCTGATAAAATTAATGCTGTTATTATGGGTATTGGTATTAATGCGAATCAAAAGCAAGAACATTTTGATGAGGAAATTCAGCATATTGCTACTTCTTTAGCGATTGAATCTGGTAAGCCAATTGTTCGTGCAGAGCTTATGCAACAAATCTTTTTACAACTAGAAAAATTATATGAAGAGTATTTACAAAATGGTTTCTCTGTCATTAAAATTCTTTGGGAAAGTTACGCTGTGAGTATCGGGAAAGAAATTAACGCTCGAACGATGAGAGAGACGATTACGGGTGTAGCAAAAGGAATTACAGAGGATGGTGTATTGCTCCTAGAAGACCATGAAGGAAAAGTACATCACATTCATTCTGCGGATATCGAAATTAAGTAAAAGAAGTTCCTATTTTGGAACTTCTTTTTTATTTCAATATTTTTGAAATGAGTTTGCGGTGCGATAATGAATTTTTTAGTATTCACTTGTCATTTGACGATTACTTTTCCCTCCATTCCTTTAAGAAGGTGATACCGGCATATTAATTCATATGTACCAGTATTTTTAGGTTTCACAGTAATATTTTTTTCTTTTCCTGACTCGACTACGACGTCAATGCCGAGTTTTTTTACTGTAAAGGTGTGCTCACTCTTGCCTTTATTTTTCAATAGCAATGTTGTTGATTCTTCAATTGGAATCGTAATGACGTTCGGTTTAAAGTAATCATCGTTTAGCTCGACTTCAATCACCTTGGCAGACTCAACAGGTTGTGTTACGACGTTAATTGAGGCAAATACATTGAGGGAATTTAAAGTTGTTACTCCCACAAGCATCACAAGAAAACCGATGAATCGAAATAACCATGTGCTTATAGACATTAGCAATTCTCCTTTTGTAAGTATGTTTCCTCAATTAACCTGCATCATTATTTTAAGAGTTATACTATGCATGTAAACAAATTTGTTTATCTTTCTATGCATACGTTATTTAAAAATTTCACATACCGTAATAAGAATAAAAATTATTTTTTCAAAAAAATGTAGTAATTCCTTTTTGGAGTTTGCTATAATTAGTTCGAATATGGGCAGTATCAGAGCGAACTGCACCATGATTCGATGCAATACGAAAAATAATAACTTGGATTCTGCCTTGATCCAATAACGGACTGGGACAGAGGGATGAATAATGCCGACTAACACACAACCCTTCTGCCCTTTTATGGCCAGAGGGGTTTTTTATATGATTTCGGCCATCTCCTCTCTCCTGTATAAAGGAGGAGTAGTTTTTGAAAACAAAAACAGATTTTTTGAAAATGAAAGAGCAAGGTGAGCCGATTACAATGCTAACGGCGTATGATTATCCATCTGCTAAATTAGCAGAAGAAGCGGAAGTTGATATGATTCTAGTTGGAGATTCCCTTGGGATGGTTGTGCTCGGCTATGATTCAACAGTACCTGTAACAGTAGAGGATATGATTCATCATACGAAAGCTGTACGCCGAGGAGCGAAAGAGACGTTTATTGTAACTGATATGCCATTTATGTCGTATCATGTGTCGCCTCAAGATACGATGGTGAATGCACGCCGCATCGTTCAAGAGAGTGGTGCTCATGCACTGAAGGTAGAAGGTGCAGGAGAAGTGATATCAACTATTCATTACTTGACGAGTGCGGGAATTCCTGTCGTGGCACACTTAGGCTTAACTCCTCAATCTGTAGGAGTGTTAGGTGGCTATAAAGTACAAGGAAAAGATGCTGAAAGTGCAAAAAAATTAATAGAAGATGCGAAGAGATGTGAGGAAGCTGGTGCGATAGCACTTGTATTAGAATGTGTGCCAATGCAGCTAGCAGAATTTATTTCGAAGCAACTAACAATTCCAACGATTGGAATTGGAGCAGGACAAAAAGTGGATGGGCAAGTACTCGTTTATCATGATCTTATCTCATATGGCGTAAATCGTGTTCCGAAATTTGTGAAGCAATATACGTCTGTTCAAGAGGAGATTGTGCGAGGGATTTCACAATACGTAACTGAAGTAAAGACAGGGCAATTTCCGGAAGAAAAACATTCATTCACAATGAAAGAGGAAGAATGTTTAGCGTTATACGGAGGAAAACAATAATGAAAATCATAAATACAGTGCAAGAGATGCAGCAAATTACAAACGAACTACGTGCAAGTGGAAAAAGTATTGGTTTTGTCCCAACGATGGGTTATTTACATGAAGGTCATGCGACTTTATTACGTAAGGCAAGAGAAGAAAATGAAATTGTAGTTTTAAGCGTGTTTGTTAATCCGCTACAGTTTGGACCAAATGAAGATTTAGATCGATACCCTCGTGATATTGATAGAGATGAAAATGTAGCAAAAGAAAACGGTGTAGATTATTTATTTTATCCGAGCGTAGAAGAAATGTATCCAGCAGAACAAACGACAACAGTAGAAGTTGTGAAGCGTACCGATGTGTTATGCGGAAAACAAAGACCTGGTCATTTCGCTGGTGTTGCGATTGTACTAATGAAACTATTTAATATTACATTGCCAACACGTGCTTATTTCGGTATGAAAGATGCACAGCAAGTTGCTGTCATTGAAGGATTTGTCGCTGATTTTAATATTCCGGTTACAATCGTACCGGTGGATATTGTAAGGGAAGAAGATGGATTAGCCAAAAGTTCTCGTAACGTGTATTTATCACCAGAAGAGCGTGAAGAGGCTCCTCATTTATACCGCAGTCTATGTATAGCGAAAGAAAGAATTGAGACAGGAGAACGTAATGCAGAAATCATTACAACTCTTGTGAAAGAGTATATTGAGACGTATACGAAAGGCACTGTAGATTATGCTGATTTATATGCGTATCCTTCACTACAAGTAGTGGATAAAATTGAAGGACGAATCATTTTAGCAATTGCAGTTAAATTTGACAATGTACGATTAATTGACAATATAACATTAACGGTTAGATAAGGGGGAGCATCTATGTTTCGCACAATGATGAGAGCGAAGCTACATCGCGCAACAGTAACAGAAGCAAATTTAAATTATGTAGGTAGTATTACAATTGATGAAGATTTAATGGATGCAGTAAATATTGTAGAAAACGAAAAAGTCCAAATTGTAAATAATAATAATGGTGCTCGCTTAGAGACATATGTTATTAAAGGGGAACGTGGTAGCGGTGTTGTTTGTTTGAATGGTGCAGCTGCAAGGCTTGTACAGCCAGGAGATAAAGTTATTATTATTTGCTACGGTCTAGTGGCAGAAGAAAATATTCATAAACAAGAGCCGAAAATTGCAGTATTAGACGATGATAATCAAATTATTGAAATGTTAGGTGCTGAAAAAGCGGGTACGATATTATAAGTAAGAAGGCTATCTCTATTATGGAGATAGCCTTTTTTGTGCATCTTTTCATTAAGATGAGATAAAACGTGGTATAGTAACATTATATAATTTTCTGTTTGATAGGTAAGAAATTGAGGTGTTACATATATGAGTAAGCGTTATGTCGTTGTGGATTTAGAGACGACAGGGAACTCCTGGAAGGATGGGAAAGATAAAATTACCCAAATTGCAGCTGTTGTAGTGGAAGATGGAGAGATATTAGAGATTTTTTCATCTTTTATTAATCCGAAGAGAGAGATTCCACCATTTATTACAGAGTTAACAGGGATTGATGAGAGTATGGTTAAGCAAGCCCCGTTATTTGAAGATGTAGCCCCGATGGTTGTTGAGCTATTACAAGGTGCAGCTTTCGTTGCACATAACGTTCACTTTGATTGGAATTTTTTAACGGAAGAATTAAGGCAGGCTGGATATACAGAAATACATTGTCCAAAAGTTGATACAGTTGAGTTGGCGCAAATTCTTTTGCCAACGGCTGATAGTTATAAATTACGTGATTTAGCTAAACAACACGAATTAGAGCATGATCAACCGCATCGTGCGGATAGTGATGCTCTTGCAACAGCGGAATTGTTTTTACAATTTTTAAATGAAATTGAGAAGTTACCCCTTGTCACCTTGCAATCGCTTTATGAATTGAGTGATGTGTTTCAAAGTGATATAGCGGATGTGCTTTCTGAAAATATTTTAAAGAAAATGATGCATGGTAAAAAAGGAGCAGAGGGATATGAAGTGTATCGAAATATTGCCCTTCGAAAACGGAATTATTCTTTAAACTTAAGTGAAACATGTGCATTTAAATTTGATGCTTTCTTGCATAAGACAATTGATAAACTTGAGTCGAATATGCCAAATTTTGAAAAAAGGGAAAGCCAACAGAGTATGATGAAGGAAATATATACAGCGCTAAGAGATTCTAGGTTTTCACTAATTGAAGCAGGAACAGGAACAGGAAAGACTCTTGCATATTTGCTTCCAAGTATTTATTTTGCAAAGAAAAAAGAAGAACCTGTCATCATAAGTACCCAAACTGTACAACTGCAGCAACAAATACTAGAAAAAGAAATTCCATTATTACAGAAAATAATGCCATTTTCATTTGAAGTAGCTCTTCTGAAAGGAAGAAAGCATTATCTTTGTCTACATAAATTTGAATATGCTTTGCAAGAAGAAGAGAAGAATTATGATATGGCGCTCACGAAGGCAAAAATTTTAGTGTGGTTATTGCAAACGGAAACGGGCGATCGTGATGAATTAAATATTCCTGAGGGCGGAAAGTTACTTTGGAACCGGATTTGTAGTGATGTACATAGTCCGGGTGGGATGCAAAGCAACTGGTTTAGTCGTTGTTTTTATCAACGAGCAAAGAATAGAGCATTATTTGCAGATATCGTTATTACAAATCATGCGTTATTATTTCAAGATTTTTCAAGTGAAGAACCACTGTTTGCTTCATGTGAACATATTATTTTTGATGAGGCTCATCATATCGAGGAAGCAGCGAGTAGAACATTAGGTGAACAGTTCTCCTGTATGTATTTCCAGCTAGTTTTATCTCGTCTTGGTACGCTAGAAACAGATGATGTACTTTCTAAAGTATATAAAATGATGAAAAAATCAGAGCAAGCCTCCCGTTCTACTTTCCGCATGGTAAGTCATAGTTTGAAGGAATTGAAATTTGATGCGGATGAGCTATTCCAAATGTTACGTGCATTCATCTTTAAACAAACAAAGCAGGAACAAGGGATAAGCAATATGCCACTCATTTATCGATATAACACGGAAGTAGAGAAAGGTAAGTTATGGGATAGTATTACCGAGTTAACAAATCGCTTTGTATATGATGTAAGAAAATTACTCTCTACACTTGAGAAGCAAGTTGACATATTGCAAAGTAAATTAGAATGGGAAATGCATGTTGTTACAGGTGAATTTATGCATTTAATTGAGTTGTTGAGAAAGATGGCGCATTCTTTACAAGTACTCATTTTAGAAAAAAATTCATATGTGACATGGATGGAAACTGAAACGAAGGGAACCATTCATTCAACTGTTTTATATGGACAACCTGTTCATATTGGTGAAAGATTTGCTGATGAATTTTTAACAGAGAAAAAGAGTGTTATTTTCACATCAGCAACGCTAACAGTAAACGATTCATTTGACTATATAAAAGAAGAGCTAGGCTTACATGATTTTGCTCCAAATACATTACAGGTCCCATCACCATTCCATTTTGAAGAACAGATGAAATTAATGGTTTCAACGGATGTGCCCTTTATTAAGCAAGCAAGTAATGAAGAATATATTGAATCTGTGTCGGCTCATATTGCAAAAATAGCGAAAGCTACAGAAGGTAGAATGCTTGTTTTGTTCACTTCGTATGAAATGTTGAAAGAAGCGTATAAGAATTTGAAAAATGATGAGGAATTAGAAGGTTATTTATTATTAACGCAAAGTGTGAATAATAAGAGCAGAAGTCGTCTCATTCGTAAGTTTCAAGAGTTCGATAAATCAATTTTATTAGGAACAAGTAGTTTTTGGGAAGGGATAGATATACCTGGAGATGCCCTTAGTTGTCTTGTTATTGTCCGCCTTCCCTTTACGCCTCCTCATCAACCGATGATGGAAGCAAAAGGAGAGTGGTTAAAAAATCAAGGAGAGGACGTATTCGCTAAGTTAGCACTCCCGCAAGCAATACTGCGTTTCAAACAAGGATTTGGTCGTCTTATTAGAACAAATACAGATACCGGAACTGTGTTTGTATTAGATCGTCGTTTGACAAGGGCTTCCTATGGAAAACGTTTTTTACAATCAATTCCAACTGTTCCGCTTTATGAAGGCCCTCTAGAAGAATTGTTAGAACAATTAAAGGAACGGCCAATTGAATAAAATTGGAAGGAAAAACACGCCTGAAGTGCATGTAAACTTCAGGCGTAAAAAATGTGGGTAGGAGGAATTTTATTTTTCTTACTTCTTGTATACAAAATGTATTGGTTTTCGACTTGAAACCTTTTTTTGCTGTACATGTCCTGCTATAATAGATGGGTGATGAAGCAGGGGTTGTAAAGAATGTACTCTTATTGTAACCGCATTGCGTTCTTCTATAATTAGAAATTTTTGTGTAACGGAGGAGTTTTTTCATGGATAAGAAAATCGAAGTCCTATCAACGACGCGTATTAAATATTCGTCTGACTTGTATAAAATCGTTGATAGTTTGAATCGTACGTTAAAAGAGCAGGACCTCATGTTCGGATTAGCATTAGACGAAAAAGATAAAGAAACAGCTGTATTTACGATTTACAGAACGTAGTGATACAATGAAAAAGTGGATCTTTGCAATCGTTATCGTAATCGTTGCTAACGGAATATATGGGGCGTATGTTTATAATAAAGCAATGGAAAAGAAAATCCCTAAAGAGGCAAAATCTGTAGAAATTGCAAAAGAAAAAGCAAAGCTTATAAAAGTAAAATCTGTGGATTATTATAACGGAGAATCTTCATATACTGTCGTACAAGGTACAGATGAAAAAGGAGAACAACTTATCGTTTGGGTGCCTGAGAAAAAAGGGGAAACTATAGTAAGGAAAAAGAGTGAAGGTATTTCTGAAAAAGAGGCTTTACAAAGAACGATTGAACAAGTCGGAGATGACAGTAAAGAGCACAAAAGTAAGCCTAAAGAAATTTTAAAAATAAAATTAGGCTTTGAAAACAATATACCATTATGGGAAGTTACATATATTGATGATGAAAATCGTTATAGTTATTACTATCTTGCATTTAAAGATGGGAAGTTTTTACGACGATACAGCATTGAAAAATAGATGTAGGGGGAACTACAAATGAAATTAGCAAAGCGAGTAGCTGCTTTAACACCATCTGCAACTTTAGAGATTACAGCAAAGGCACAAGCATTAAAAGCAGAAGGTCATGATGTGATTGGATTAGGGGCAGGAGAACCTGACTTTAATACGCCAGAACATATTATGGATGCTGCACATAAAGCGATGTTAGAAGGACATACGAAGTATACACCAACAGGTGGGTTACAAGCGTTAAAACAAGAAATTGTGAAGAAGTTTACTCGCGATCAAGGAATTGCGTATGATCCGTCTGAAATTATTGTATGTAACGGCGCAAAGCATGCATTATATACATTATTCCAAGTGTTACTTGATGAAGGTGATGAAGTTATCATCCCTACGCCATACTGGGTAAGTTATCCGGAACAAGTAAAGCTTGCTGGTGGTAAGCCAGTTTATGTAGAAGGCCTTGAAGATAATGAATACAAAATTACAGCGAAGCAGCTGCGTGAGGCAATTACAGAGAAAACGAAAGCAGTTATTATTAATTCACCGAGCAATCCAACAGGAATGATTTACAGCAAAGAAGAATTACAACAGCTTGGAGAAGTATGTTTAGAACACAATATTTTAATCGTTTCAGATGAAATTTATGAGAAATTAATTTATGGTGGAGCAGAATATACTTCGGTTGCCCAGCTTTCTAATGCATTAAAAGAACAAACACTTATTATTAATGGTGTATCTAAATCTCATTCTATGACAGGATGGCGTATTGGATATGCAGCAGGAAATAAGCAGCTTATTAAAGCGATGACGAACTTAGCGAGTCATAGTACGTCAAACCCTACTTCAATCGCTCAATACGGCGCAATCGCGGCATATGCAGGCTCACAAGAACCTGTAGAAACAATGCGTCAAGCATTTGAAGAGAGATTAAACATTATTTATGATAAATTAATTCAAATCCCTGGCTTTACTTGTATTAAACCACAAGGTGCATTTTACTTATTCCCTAATGTAAAAGAAGCAGTAGCTTTATCAGGATACGAAACTGTTGATGATTGGGCAAAAGCTCTATTAGAAGAGGAAAAAGTAGCTCTTGTACCAGGTACAGGATTTGGTGCTCCAAATAACGTTCGTTTATCATATGCGACATCTCTTGAACAAGTGGAGAAAGCATTAGAACGTATTCACACGTTTATGAAAAGTAAAGTGCAAGCTTAATTGTATATTTTATTAATGTAATACAAAAACCTTCCTACATAATAGGGAGGTTTTTTTGACGAATTGTGGCAAAAAGAAATAGCGAAAGGTGTGTTATACTAGAGAGCGAGGTGTTTGGTGATGAAAAAGAAAATGATGTTACAGTGGTTTGAGCAGGGAAGCATTGCAATTCCAAAATTACTTATGATGCATTATAAAAAATTAGGGTTAAATGAAACGGAATTTATGGTTGTACTTCATGTACATACATTTTTAGAATCGGGCAATTCGTTTCCGACTCCGTCAGAGATTTCAGAACGGATGACGATTACCGAAATGAAATGTATGGAAGTCATTCAGGCATTGATTCAAAAAGGTTTTTTATCACTAGAAGGTGGACAAAAATCAGAAGCGATGATGTGTGAAAGTTATTCTTTACAACCGCTATGGGAAAAAATATTGCATTTCTTAATGAATGAATCAATAGAGGAAGAACAAAAAGAAATAAAGCAATTGCAAGTAAATTTATATACAGTATTTGAAAAAGAATTTGGAAGACCACTTTCTCCATTTGAATGTGAAACGTTGGGAATGTGGGAAGATCAAGATCAACATCATCCGAATTTAATTCAAGCGGCCCTCAGGGAAGCTGTAATGAGTGGTAAGCTTAATTTCCGATATATTGATCGTATTTTATTTGAATGGAAAAAGAATGGTATTAAAACAGTAGATCAAGCCCTAAACCAAGGACGGAAATTTAGAGCAAATCAACAACGAGCGCAGCAAACGACAAAACAAGAGACGAAATTTACTGGAAAAGTGCCTTTTTATAATTGGTTGGAGCAGTAATGTAGGAGGAAGTATATGTTAAATAAAACGCAAATTCGCTATTGTTTAGACACAATGGCGGATATGTATCCAGAAGCACATTGTGAATTAATTCATGATAATCCGTTTGAACTAGTAATAGCGGTAGCGTTATCTGCACAATGTACAGATGCACTTGTAAATAAAGTGACGAAAAATTTATTTCAAAAATATAAAACACCAGAAGATTATTTAAGTGTTTCTCTAGAAGAATTACAACAAGATATACGTTCTATTGGATTGTATAGAAATAAAGCAAAAAACATTCAAAAATTGTGCAGAATGTTATTAGATGATTACAATGGGGAAGTGCCGAAAGATCGAGATGAGCTTACGAAGTTACCAGGAGTAGGTCGAAAAACAGCAAACGTAGTTGTTTCGGTAGCGTTTGGTATTCCGGCAATTGCTGTTGATACGCATGTAGAGAGAGTGAGTAAACGGTTAGCGTTTTGTAGGTGGAAAGATTCGGTGTTAGAAGTAGAAAAGACATTAATGAAGAAAATTCCGATGGATGAATGGAGCGTTACACATCACCGTATGATTTTCTTTGGACGTTATCACTGTAAAGCGCAGCGACCACAATGTGAAGAGTGCCCTTTACTAGAAGTATGTCGAGAAGGAAAGAAGCGAATGAAGGGGAAATAAAGGATGGAGCGAGTGATAGAAATACCGAGAGAATTTCGGTGCTTACCATTTTTTAAAGAAAGTATAAATTCGATTGCGTATTATACAGAACAGTCATTTGAAGAAACAATACAAAAGACTTATTTTATATATGATATGGAAAGACAATATGAGCCGTGGAATGAAATTGAAAACAGTATTCCTGTAATGTTGAATGTATGGAAAAATAAGCATGAGGACATTGCTACTTTATTTCGAAACAGAAAGAAACAAGAAGCTGAAGGTCCGATGATTCTTTTTGCAGCACATTTATTATCAATTGTATATTGGCTAAATGAGCAACCTGTTCATAGTTTGAATAAAATAGAAGATTTTACGAGTGAATTGGAAGTGCAACCAGTTAATTTTATAGAGCGATATTCGTTCATTATAAAGAAACCGAATAATTATCATTCTTATATTCAGTTAGCGCAGTTGTATATTGAAATAGAAAAGCTATATGTAAAGAAAATGATAACAAAAAAGAAGTCCTGTTCTCGTTAAGAGAAAAGGACTTCTTTTTTTGGTATTAAGACTCTGTTGTAACAACATTTCCGTCTGCGTGAGGTGTATCTCCTCCGGTATTTTGTTGTTGTTCTTGCTGATGCTGTTGCTCTTGTTGTTTCTTAGCTTCTTCTTCAGCTTTTTTTCTAGCTTCCTCATCAGCTTTCTTTTGAGCCTCTTCTTGCTGTTTCTTAGCTTCTTCTTCAGCTTTTTTTCTAGCTTCCTCATCAGCTTTCTTTTGAGCTTCTTCTTGTTGTTTACGTTGTTGTTCTTGTTGTTTTTTAGCTTCTTCTTCAGCTTTTTTAGTAGCTTCTTCTTGTTTTAATTTATCTTCATTGGCCTTTTTCTGAGCTTCCTCATCAGCTTTTTTCTTAGCTTCTTCTTCAGCCTTCTTCTTAGCTTCTTCTTCGGCTTTCTTCGCGTCTGGAGTTCCGCCAGGCGCAGTGAAGGATGCTCCAACTGCAGGGCTTGTTCCAGTACCTTTTTTCGCTACTACAGAGAAGCTGTAAGTAACGCCTGGTTTAATACCACCAAGAGTAGCTGTCGTACCTTTTACTGATAAACTACCACTTGAACCGTCAGTCGCTTTATAGCTTGCTGCATACGCATCAACTTCTGCTGGTCCAGACCAGTTTAGTGTAACTGTGCTAGCGCCATCGAAAGTGACATTAAGACCACTAGGTGCATCTACTTTAATTTGTTTAATTGCATCTTTCTTCGCACCTTTTACATATAACTCTCCGTTTATTTCTTGTACAGAAGAAGGACGTTCGAAACGGGATTTATCTGTAGCAAATTTGCTCATCATTATTTGGAACATTTGCTGTGCAATTCTAGTATAACGATCACTAATGTAGTTTTCTGGGCCGTTTTTTTCGTAACCAGTCCATACTGCCATTGTATATTGCGGTGTATATCCAGCGAACCAACTATCTCTGTTTGCATCAGCTGGTATACCATATTTTTTTATAACGTCTTCATCAAAGTTTTGTGTTCCTGTTTTACCGGCAACATCAACACCTGAAACGTATGCTGTTGGACCAGTACCGCCAGAACCAGGTTTTACGACGTCACGAAGAACGTCAGTCACCATGTAAGCTGTGTAGTCTTGCATCGCACGTTGTTCTTTCGGTTTAAAACTTTTCTTTTTCCCATCTGGGAAGGTAACTTCTTTTACGAAATGCGGTTTATTGTAGTTCCCACCATTACCAAAGGCTGCATATGCACCTGCTACTTGTAATGGAGAACTATCGTTACTACCAATTGCTGTTGATTCAAATGTTTTGCCGTCTTTAAATGTCATACCTAAACCTTCAGCAAACGCTTGTGACTTAGGAAGACCAACCGCTTGGGCTGTTTTTAAAGCTGGGATGTTTAATGACTTTTTCAAAGCTTCACGTAGTGAAACGTCACCTTTGTAACTATTTGTTGCATTTCGTATCTTTTTACCATTGGAATACGTATACTCTGAGTCATTTAATTGATGGTATGTAGACCATTGTAAATTTTCAATTGCTGGGCCGTAGTCAAAAATTGGTTTCATTGTTGAACCGACTTGGCGTTTTAAATCGGTGGCCATATTATGACCTTTGAAAGTAGACTTACTTCCTTTACGCCCAGCTCCAATTGCTCGAACTTCACCAGATTGTGTATCCATAAATACGAACGATCCTTGGAATTGATCATTCGGATACTTAATAAGATTGCCATCCATAATTTTTTCAGCATAATCTTGAGCATCTTGATCAAGTGTTGTATGAATCGTTAAACCATCTGAACCAATATTTACATCAGGATATTCTTTTTCAACTTCTTTTACAACCGCATCTAAAAATGCTTGATACTTCATCTCAGTTATTTCTGAAGACGGTTGAAGACCCTCTGTTACTGGAATCTTAACTGCATTATTCATTTCTTCTTTTGTTATATAACCATGTCGATTCATTAATGACAATACGACATTACGACGATTTGTTGCTCGTTCAACATTTTCCTTTTTAGTTGGATCATAAATGTTTGGACCTTGGGGTAAACCAGCGAGCATAGCAGCTTCATGTAACTGTAAGTCTTTTAAATCTTTACCATAATATTTTTGCGCTGCTGTCGCAATACCATATGAACGGTTACCTAAATTAATCTTATTTAAGTACATTTCTAAAATCTCATGTTTAGAGTATTGTTGCTCTAATTTGTAAGATAGGTACCATTCTTGTACTTTTCTCTTTGCAGTTTTGTCCATCGTTAGAAAATAGTTTTTGACTACTTGTTGTGTAATCGTACTACCACCTTGAGATCCGAAACCTCCAGTGACATTTTCCATAACTGCTTTTGTAGTTCGTTTAAAATCAATACCATTATGATCATAGAAACGTGAGTCCTCAGTTGCAAGGAATGCATTTTCAACTACTTTTGGAATTTGATCATACGTAACGTGGGTTCGTTTTTCAGCACCGTATTCATAGAAAAAGTTCCCATCTTTATCAAGAAACTTTGTTGATAAAGGATTGACGAGTTTTGATTTGTCTAATTTTGGAGCATCCTTCACCATAACAAAGAAAGCGGAAACGCCAGCTACAAGACCAACGATACCAAGAAGTAGACAACCTATAAGGAATTTTTTAAAAAAGGAGCCTTTTTTCTTTGGTTTTTTCTCTGTATTTGTTTCTTGCTTTTGATTTTTTACATGATTTCGTTCTGTACGAGAACGATAATTATCTGACATTATACTTTCTCCTACCTTTCATTCTCTCCCCAAAAGTCGAAAAAAGAGCCTTAGTGATGACTCTATCACGAAAAATAAACCGTGTCTAGTACACGGATATAATCAATCCGAGGGTGATAACCGCATGATAATAAAGATCCATGCTCTTCTATTTCTTCTTTCGTAATCGATTTTCTTCCACCTGTATTTTGACGATTCCAAAATGCAATAATATGTTTTGCATCTAATAAATAAAGTTCATCAAAAAGTGTAAATTTAATAATAACAAATGCAATTCCATTATGAGCGATTACTTGCTTCATATGCTCAATTTGATGAAGGTGGAAGTTTTGAAGTGGAAAACTTGTTTTATTTTTTGTTTCTTTCGCTTCAAAATCGATGTATTTCCCTTTATATACACCGTTGTAATCTGTTGTAGAAGGTTGTTTAAAATACGCTTCTTTTACCACTGCAGCACTTCGAGCGGGGTAATCTACTTTTACAATTTGAAGAGGGGTAGGTTTTTTATGTACGCATGCAATACTATGGGTTAAGTAATATTCATTCGTTTCATTCAATTCCTCTTCAAGGGACATACCTCTGTTACTATAAGTATGTTTTTTAATTGGTGTTTTATGAGGTTGTGAAGCTTGATTGTACCGTTTTCCATTTGGGTAACGAATGGTCATAGTGTGTCCACTCCCAACTTGCTAAGAATTACTTACAAAGGTGATTATAACAAAAAATGAAAAAAGATGTGACCTTTTTGAAGAAAGGTATGATGACTTATTCATGTTTACATGGAATGATTATGAAAAAATTAAACAACATCGTAAAAATATGGTCTGTACAGAAGGAGAAAAAGCAATCGTTTACAACATTAAGAAGGAAATAGAAATAGCTAATATGGACAACGTTTCTCGAACGCAGTCTTATCAAGATTATTATGTAAGAAATAGTGAAATTAGGTGGGCTTTTTTAGCGAGTATGGTCTCGAGAAATGCGGGGTGGAATATGACTGATTTACAAGGGAGGTATTATGCTACTGTTTTACCTCAAACAGTAAAAAAACATTTGTTTTTGACTTATGAAGAAGCGAATTGGATTATTTTTTTAGATGTATTTCCTCAGCTGTTGTTATACGAAGAAAGTAAGAGGAGGCAGATCCCACTATTCCATTTGTTACAATATTTTAACGTATCCATTTTTATGGAAAAAGAATGGATGTATTTTTGGGAGAAAAAAGATATAAATAGACTTATGACAGCGCTTATTATAAATGAACAAAATAAAATTCAAAAGCCAGTTATTGAGAATGCATACTTTAAAAAACATGTATTCCATACAGCCCTTTTTAAATTACAAGAAATGCTTCATATTAGTGCCGTTATATTCCCAACCGTTGAAGGGAAGGTGTATGGTTTTTCAGTTTATCAATTTGAAACGTTACAGAAGCGTATAGAATTAGGAAAGAAATTAGCAGCGTTACTGTTCCATCCGAATTACAAAAGCTTATTCCATAGATTTGCAGCGCAAACAATACACACAGGATCAAGAGCAGATTATGAATGTTATGTAAGTGAAGCTAGAAAATCTTGTACACCAGCTCTTAGAGAAGTTTATCCTGCTGTTGCACATGATGAAATAAGTATGAGAGATTGGTTTTGTAGAGATACGGAAATAAATGAACTATTTTTACCAGAAGAGTATACGGGTGAAGTTGATATAACAGAATGGTATAAAAGAAAGAGGGAGCAAATCTATATTGCTTCCACCGTAAATCGTTTTGTTAAAAGGATAGATGAGTTCGTGATATAATAAAAAAGAAGTCCCGTCTTCATAAATGAAGACGGGACTTCTTAATGTGAAGTAACCCTACTATGCGTGCTAAACATTTAATCTCAAAACGTAATGAATATAAGAGATTAAAGAAGTTTCACTTTACCCCGCATTAACGGGCAGTAAGACCCCACCTAAATTCAGCGAAAGCAAAGAATTTAGGTGGGGGATCAACTGCCCGTAAATGCCCGATTGGTTCAACTAATAATCATTGGGGGGTCACCCCCAATGATTAAAGTTTCACTTTATGTAGCAGGGAAGTTTGGACCATCTAATTTTGGATTGCCAGTTTCGGGTTTATTTTGTTTATTTTGTTTTTTCTTTTTTTCGTTTTTGTTCTTTGCCATTTTCATGCACCTCCTTTTTGTATTGTTACCATTTCTATAAATGACATACAAAATGATTTCTTTGACGAATAACAACTAGTTTTGTCATGTGGGCAGGAGTGAAGAATCATTCGGCGAAATTACATGACAAAGGAAAAGCAAAGAAGGAGGCGTTTTGTATATGGCGATGGTTCAGAAGGAAGATGTAATGAAAACAATGGATCAAATGTTAAGTTCTCTCGATTTGCTGGAAATGAATATAGGGATTAGAATGAATCATGCATTAAAGGATGAGAGTGAAAAAATATGCAACAAGATAGAAATAACAGAAATGCATATTGAGCATATGGAAAATAAATTAGTGCATCACGAAGAAAAAGGGAATTGGGTGAAGGCATTTCAAAACGTCGTAGTGAGTGCATAATAAGGTGGGAATAAAATGAAGTATGAAGCATTAATACAGTCTTCGGAAAAACTTATGCAACATAATAATGAAGCAAATGTGAAAAAAAGAGAAATGATTGAATACGATTTTTATAAGGATATGAAACCGTTTGTAGATATGGTAGATGAGGAATTAAAAGTGTGGAAAGAATTAGCTTATGAATGGATTAAGGAAGAAAAACCGAAGTATATACATGTACAGCAAATTGATCAAGTGTACGATAATTTACAAACAAATGTGTTGCAATGCTTTGTAAATAAAGGTAAAGGTAAGCGATTCTTTGAAACGCATCAAGCCATTTCGTATACTTTGCAAAATATAATTGAGCAATGTAAGTAACAAGAGGGGAAACCCCCTTGTTTTTTTATGCCTCTGTCACTGTTGTAGGTTTTGTTGCCCCGTTTATTTCTAGTTCTTTTATTACTGTTCGGTAATCTGAAATACATATTTTCCCTTCGAGATACCAATGTCTCGCAAAGTCTAACAATTCATTTACATTCTCTGTGTAATACCCCTTTTTTTGAGAAAACGCTTGTTTTAAATCCCCTAATACCATGTTGATTCCTCCCCCATGAGAATCTTCTTCTTTTTTATCATAGCATGGAAGGGTTTTCTTTTATAATTTTTTAAAAATTTAAACTTCCGACAAAAATAGACAGATACTCCGTCACACAAATTATTTTACAAGTACATATTATATATGTAGAAACTTATGTGAAGGAGGAGAGAATGCATGTTTCAACAATCTAACGTATATCAGCAATCTAATCCATATGCACAGCAAAATATGTACCAATATAATACGGATACATATTTACGTTATAATATGTATCCTTTCGAGCCTCATTATGGAAATCAAAATTATTACCAGCCATTTGAAGTATCGTTTATGAATCAACCGCAGCAACCGTATATGAATCAACAACCGCAACCTTATATAAATTCACAATACTATATGCCACCACCATCTCCCTATGGCAATCAACAAGCGATGTTTTATCCACCAAAACAACCGTATCCGACACAAAATAAACAAAAGCAACAGCAGCAACCAAGTCAATTTTCTAGTTTTGTTTCCCAATTTAAAAATTCAGATGGTAACTATGATGTAAATAAAATGATGAATACAGCTGGACAAATGATGAATGCGATGAATCAAGTGACAGGTATTGTAAAGCAAGTGGGAGGCTTTTTTGGTAAGTAATGTCAAAGGTTTGTCTATAAAAAGCATTGGATAGAAAATCAAAGACTAGACAAATTTCCTTAGAATAAATGGGTATATATAACAAGCGGCTTACCCTCTTTTCTCATACTGTAAAGTGTAATCAGATTTTTTTTATGAGAGAGGAGAGAAAAACTATGCATCATTGTCATCCTTGCTTTGGAGGGCATAAGCCTACAGGACCTATTTGTACAACTGCTCCTGTCATTCATCCGACGAAACAATGCGTAACACATTCTTTTTCAACAACGGTGGTGCCACACATTTTCCCGACGCATACAACACATGTACATCATCAACAAATTAAAAACCAAAACTTCTTCCCGCAAACAAATTCAAATGTAAATGTTGTGGACCCAATCGATCCAGGATTCGGCGGATGTGGACCATGTGGCCATGGTCATCATCATCACCACCACGGTCATCAAATATCCCCATTCGGACCAGGACCAAATGTATCACCATTTTTACCAAACAATGTATCACCAGTAGGTCCGAATATTGGACCAAACGTTGGTGGAATATTTAAAAAGTAAATGATATGTTAGAACTAGCGAAATGCTAGTTCTTTTTTTGTAATTGGAGTGTTGATATGAAAGTTATTGCAGTAACAGGCTATAAGCCCTTTGAACTTGGAATATTTAAAAATGATCATCCAGGAGTAGAATGTATAAAAAAGGCGTTGCATCGTAAATTAATTGCTTTTGTAGAAGATGGTTTAGAGTGGGTTATAATAAGTGGCCAGTTAGGTGTAGAATTATGGGCTGCTGAAGTTGTTTTTGAAATACAAGTAGAATATCCAGATTTAAAATTAGCGGTATTTACTCCATTTTTAGAACAAGAAGAAGGTTGGAAGGAAGATAACCGTGAATATTACGAATTTATTCTCTCTCAAGCAGACCATGTTGATAGTATCACGAAACGTAAGTACGAAAGCCCAGAGCAATTTAAATTAAAAAATCAATTTTTTATTGAAAAAAGTGATGCGCTTTTAGCTGTATATGATGAAGAAAAACCAGGGAGTCCTAAATATATTGTAGAAGCAGCAAAGAAAAAAGGAGAAATAGAAAATTATCACAGTTATTTCATTCTTTTTTCCGATTTACAAGATATAATAGAAGAGGAACAGTGGAATAATGCTGAGTAATATGTAATATAGTACTCGTATATATGATTGACAAAAAGCATTGTTTCTGAAAAAATTTAGTTAATGAAAGTTTTGGCAAAAATTTGAGGTGAAGAAAATGATTTCGGATAAAATTAAATTAACGGCGAAAGATATTTTAGAAAAAGAATTTAAAACAGGTATGAGAGGTTATCAACAAGAAGAAGTAGACAAGTTTCTTGATATGATCATTAAAGATTATGAAGCTTTTCACAAGGAATTTGAACAATTAAAGCAACAAAATGCTCGTTTAAAGCGTGAATTAGAAGAGCAAAAGCTAGCAGCAACGCAAGTTCCACAACAACCAGTTGTACAAACACCAGTTGCACAACCAGTATATAACAACACGAATACGGACATTTTAAAACGTTTATCGAATTTAGAAAAAGCTGTATTTGGAAGTAAGTTATACGAATAATTTCTGGTGATAAAAAGGTTACAGCATTTTACATAGAAAAAAACATTGCAAAATCTTTTTGTTTCCACTATACTAATGGATGTCATAACGTTTGGGTAATCGCTGCAACGCCAACGTTGTAGAGGAAAGTCCATGCTCGCACGGCCTGAGATGGCTGTAGTGTTCGTGCCTAGCCAATTCATAAGCTAGGGTATTCTGGCTGTAAGGCTGGTTTAACGGCAGGGAAAAAACCTAAGTCCTTTCGGATATGGTTTGACTACCTTTAAAGTGCCACAGTGACGAAGTCCTTGAAGAAATGATAGGAGTGGAACGAGGTAAACCCCACGAGCGAGAAACCCAAATAATGGTAGGGGAATCTTTTCCAAGGAAATGAACGATGGGAAAGGACAGGTTGTATAACCTGTAGATAGATGATTGCCACCGGAGTACGAGGCGTGGGCCGTTTGCAGTACAAAGGAACAGAACATGGCTTACAGAACGTTATGAACCAACTATGAAATAACTCAGCTCTCCTTTGTTAGAGGAGGGCTTTTTATTTGTATGAAGTTATAAATGATGAGTTAAAATGGTTAATGAGAAAATTCTTCGTAAAATGTAATAATTAATAGGAGAAATAGCTATTAATTATTGTTTGAATATACATAAGAGGTGAATGCAAATGGGAAAAGTTACTTTAATCGCAACAGCGGCAATGGGTATTGAAGCTTTAGTTGCCCGAGAAGTTCGTGATCTAGGTTATGAATGCCAAGTAGAAAACAGCAAAGTAACATTTGAAGCAGATGAAAAGGCGATTTGTCGCACGAATTTATGGTTACGTACTGCGGACCGTGTGAAAATTAAAGTTGGCGAATTTAAAGCGACAACATTTGATGAGCTGTTTGAGAAAACAAAAGCATTAAACTGGGGAGATTATATTCCAGAGAACGGTGAGTTCCCTGTTATCGGTAAATCATTAAAATCTGAGTTATTCAGTGTTTCGGATTGCCAGCGTATCGTTAAAAAGGCTGTCGTTGAAAAATTAAAAACAACATATAAACGTACAACTTGGTTTGAAGAAGATGGCCCGTTATTCCGTATTGAGATTGCAATGTTAAAAGATATCGCAACATTAACAATCGATGCGAGCGGTGTTGGACTTCATAAACGTGGATATCGTGTGGATCAAGGGGAAGCTCCTTTAAAAGAAACATTAGCTGCGTCTTTAATTAAATTAACAAACTGGAAGCCAGATCGTCCTTTCGTGGATCCTTTCTGTGGATCAGGTACAATTCCGATTGAAGCAGCATTAATTGGACAAAATATCGCACCAGGTTTTAACCGTGGTTTTGCATCGGATGAGTGGGGCTGGGTTGGTAAACAAAACTGGCGTGAAGCTCGTCAAGAAGCAGAAGATTTAGCGAACTATGATCAACCATTGCAAATCATTGGATCAGATATCGATCATCGTATGATTCGAGTTGCTCAAGATAACGCAGAAGAAGTAGGTTTAGGTGATTTAATTACATTTAAACAGATGCAAGTAAAAGATTTCACAACAAAAGAGGATTATGGCTATGTTGTAACGAATCCTCCATACGGAGAGCGTTTAAGTGAAAAAGCACTTGTTGAACAACTGTATAAAGAAATGGGACAAGTATTCCGTCCATTAGACACATGGTCGGCATATGTATTAACAAGTTACGAAGCATTTGAGAAGTGCTACGGAAAAGATGCATCGAAGAAACGTAAACTGTTTAATGGATTTATCCGTACAGATTACTACCAATACTTCGGAAAACGTCCACCTCGTAATTCATAGTATAAAACTCCTCCAGCGCGCATATACTGGCTATTATGTAATGCGTAAAGGAGGAACTGATATGGATAGTTTCCAATTATCAATGATTCAAAAAGCTATTCACCGTACGTATGATGAGCTCGGAAAAGAAGTGGATAACCAAGGTGCGATTGTAGATGAAATACAAAAAGCACAAGAAGAATATTTGTTAGCTCTTTCGCATGAAACAGCGATAGATAAACGGTATTTAAAGTCATTAATATAGAAGAAAATTTTCCTTTTTCGAAAGGAAAATTTTTTTTCGTGTATTTCCATGTATTACAACAGGGGAAAGTGGCTGCGCACATATGAGTAGCAGTTGCTATATCTTTTATAGAAAAACTTTTTGGTTGGAGGCTAAGGATGTTTACTGAGAAGAGATTACCATTTGAAGTAGGGAAACAAGACAATTTTTATGATAAGTTGAATGAGTGGATTGGAGATGTGTTTTATGACATCCTTCCGGAAAAAGGTTTTGAAGAGCGTGATGAACAAATTTTTATGGCGTTTCAATTAGAGCGTGCTTTCCAAGAAAAGAAGGTAATGTTCGCAGAAGCTGGTGTAGGAACCGGGAAAACAATTGTATATCTTCTATATGCAATTTGTTATGCACGTTATACTGGAAAGCCAGCGATTATCGCTTGTGCAGATGAAACGTTAATTGAGCAGCTTGTGAAAGAAGAAGGGGACATTGCTAAATTATCTGAGGCATTAGGCTTATCGGTAGATGTAAGACTTGCGAAATCGATGGATAATTATTTATGTTTACGTAAACTTGAAGATGTTATGAGTGGACGAGCTCCAGAAGTAATTGAAGATGTATACTACGAATTACCGCAGTTTGTATTTGACCATGGTACGATGCAAAACTTTACTCACTATGGTGACCGAAAAGAATTTCCGCTTTTAAATGACGAGGAATGGTCAAAAGTAAATTGGGATTACTTCCAAGATTGTTTCACTTGTGATTCTCGACATCGTTGCGGGCAAACTCTATCACGTGAACATTATCGTAAAGCAGCAGATTTAATTATTTGCTCTCAAGATTTCTATATGGATCATATTTGGACGTATGATGCTCGTAAGCGTGAAGGACAAATTCCATTATTACCAGAAAGTAGTTGTGTTGTATTTGATGAAGGACATCTTGTAGAATATGCAGCTCAAAAAGCTTTAACATATCGTTTAAAGCAAACGATGATGGAGCAACTTTTAACGAGATTATTACAAAATGATATTCGCGAGGAGTTTGCGCATTTAGTAGAAGAAACAATTTGGCAAACAGAGCGATTCTTTGATGTGTTACAAGAGAATAAAAAAGAAATTGCTGGTTCTGATCGTTTAGAAATTACTGTGACAGAAAAAGTAACGGCTGAAGCGAAGCGACTTTATGCGAAAATTGGTGAAGTCGGTGATGCATTAGTATTTGAAAGTGAAATGCATACAGTAAACACGTATGATTTAAATATCGTTGATGAACATTTAGATGTATTAGAGCATTCACTTCGTCTGTTTATGCACGAGAAAAATGTAATTACATGGGGTGAAGAAGGTGATGGAGCTTTCACGTTAGTAATTATGCCGCGTGCAGTTGAAGAAGTATTACAAGAGAAAGTATTCTCGAAGAAAATCCCGTATATTTTCTCTTCTGCTACATTATCTAACAACGATTCATTCGTATTTACAGCAAATAGCTTAGGGGTAAAAGATTACTTATCATTCTCAGTTGCCTCCCCGTTTGATTACGAAGAGCAAATGGCAGTAAACTTACTATCTCATACGAAAGAAAATGAATGGGAAAGAAAGTGTCAATATACACTTGAAAATATACAAAAAACAAATGGACGTACACTTGTATTATTCCGTACAACGCAAGAACTTGCAGCGTTTAAAGAATATGTAAGTAAAGAACAAATGTCAGTTCCGTTCCTATATGAAGGGGACCAAGAAATTAGTCAGCTTGTTTCTCGTTTCCAAAATGAAGAAGAGACTGTACTTTGTGCCGTTCATTTATGGGAAGGTTTAGATATTCCTGGTTCATCATTATCACATGTTATTATTTGGTCATTACCATTCCCTCCAAACGATCCTGTGTTTGAAGCGAAGCGTAAGCACGTAAATGATCCATTTTGGGATGTAGATGTACCATATATGATTTTACGTCTTCGTCAAGGGATTGGCCGTTTAATTCGTACGAGCGAAGATAAAGGTGCTATATCAATCTTCTTATCTAATACAGAAGATGAGAAAGTGGTAGAAGCAGTGAAAAACGTACTACCAGTAGAAGGTAAAGAATTATAAGGAGAAAGCTTGGCGCTTGCCAAGCTTTTTTTCTATTATAAAAGGAATTTAGATTTTCATGTCGAATTAAGTTTGAGGTAGAAAAAGGAGGTTTTTATATAATGACAGTAGCTACATATGAAGTAGAAAAACAATTTTTAACATATGTGAAGAAGATACAAAATTACGGAGAAGCATTAAGCTTAATGTTTTGGGACTTGAGAACAGGGGCGCCTAAAAAAGGTGTAGACCAGCGTTCAGAAGTAATTGGCATGCTTTCATCAGAAGTGTTTGCTATGTCGACTTCAGATGAAATGGGAAATTATTTAACAGAGCTTGAAGATTTAATACGTGAAGACAAGCTTTCTGAAACGACGAAGAAAATGGTGGAAGAGTGCCGTAAAGAATATGATAGAAATAAGAAAATTCCACAAGCGGAATATGAAGCGTATGTGAAATTAGAAGCGAAAGCAGAAAGTGTGTGGGAAGAAGCTCGCGAAAAATCTGATTTCGAAATGTTCCGTCCGTATTTAGAACAAATCGTTGAATTTAAAAAGAAATTTATTACATATTGGGGTTATGAAACATATAAATATAATACATTATTAGATATGTATGAGCCGGGCATTACGGTAGAAGTGTTAGACCACGTATTTGGTCAACTTCGTGAGCGTATCGTACCGCTCGTAAAAGAAATATCGGATTCGCAAAAGAGATTAAAGACAAGTGCTTTATCAGAACATTTTTCAAAAGAAAAACAAAAAAACTTTACATTAGAGCTATTAAAGCAATTAAATTATGACTTTGAAGCAGGTCGTCTTGATGAAACGGTACATCCATTTGAGATCACATTAAATAGAGGGGATGTTCGTATTACGACACGCTATGACGAAAAAGATTTCCGTATGGCTGTGTTTGGCACAATTCATGAATGTGGTCATGCTGTATATGAACAAAATATTGCAGAGAAATTTGAAGGTACACCGCTATGTAGTGGAACATCTATGGGTATTCATGAGTCACAATCATTATTCTTTGAGAACTTTATCGGTCGTAATAAATCATTCTGGAAGAAAAATTATGATTTATTAAAAGAGTATAGTGATGGTCAATTCAATGATATATCAGTAGATGAGTTTTATGATGCAATAAATGAATCGAAGCCTTCATTTATTCGCATAGAAGCAGATGAGCTTACATATCCGCTTCACGTTATGGTTCGTTATGAACTTGAGAAAGAGTTATTTGATGGCACATTACAAGTGAAGGATTTACCAGCGGCTTGGAACGATAAAATGGAAGCATATTTAGGAATTCGTCCGGCTAACGATGCACAAGGCGTATTACAAGATGTTCACTGGGCTGGTGGTTCATTTGGATACTTCCCATCTTATGCGCTTGGTTATATGTATGCAGCGCAATTTAAGCAAAGAATGGTAAAAGACATTCCGAATTTTGATGCATTATTAGAAGAAGGAAACGTAACGCCAATTCGTGAATGGTTAACAGAAAACATTCACCAATACGGTAAAACGAAAAAGCCACTTGAAATTTTAGAAGATGTAACAGGTGAAGGATTGAATGCGAATTACTTAGCAGATTATTTAGAAGCGAAGTATAGAGAGATTTACGAGTTATAAAAAAGGGCTGCTTACTTGCAGCTCTTTTTTTAAAGGGGATAGAAAAATGGAGTATACTTATACAGTAATGACGCAAGAAGAAGCAGAAGAAATTGCATACAACTGGCATTATGAAGGAGAATATTCCTTTTACGATATAGAGGCAGATGAAGAAGATTTAGCCGAATTTTTACATGATGAGAGTAGAGGGGATCATACATTTTCTGTGAAGGAAAATGGCACTCTCATTGGTTATTTTACTGTTTGTAAAATAACTGATGGAACGGTTGATATAGGTCTTGGAATGAGACCTAATATAACTGGGAATGGATTTGGTTTACAGTTCATAAATGCTATACTAGCTTTTAGTAAAGAAAAATATGGATGTAATTATATAACACTATCAGTAGCTACATTTAATAAAAGAGCAATTAAAGTGTATAAAAGGGCAGGGTTTGAAGCAGTTGGAACGTTTATACAGAAAACAAATGGTAGTTGTTTTGAGTTTTTGAAAATGAATTATATATGTAAAAATAACTAAAAAACAGAAGAGAGTTCTTCTGTTTTTTAGTTTAATGTTTTTTAAGCAACTGTATTAACTTTCAGTTGCTAGCATGTGTATAGCTGCTTCATGCATGTCTTTCAAACCGGATACTTGAGCGTACTCAGCAACAGTGATGCTACTTGTTGTTAGAAGTTCGATAATATGTTCGTCCATTCTTGACCAAGTTTTACCGCCAGCGTTGTCATAAGAGTGAATTAACTTTGTTAATCCATCTTTCCCAAAGAGTAGATAATGCGATGTGAAATCTATAGATACATCACCTATCCCTACTTCTGTCCAATCGATTAAACCAGTTACATTATTTTTCTTATCAATCAGAATATGACCTGGATGTATATCTCCATGCTTTACTCCCACGTGAGATGGCCAAAAAGAATCTTCAGCTAGCCATGCTTGCCAACGATCCCATAAGTTTTGATTAATATGGTATTGTTCCTTCACTCGATTCATCCTTTGTTGCATAGAAGTTCTTAATTCATTAGCAGTAAGAATTTCAACACCTATATTATTAAATTTTTGCTGAGGTAATGAATGTACATTCGCTAGAACTTTTCCTAATGAAATATAATATTCGGTTGGTACATTCTTTTCATTAAAGTTCCATACATATCTTTGTTGTTCTATATCGATAGTAGCAGCAGGAAAGCCATTTAGTTGTTTATAAGCAATTAGTTCTTCAGAAAATATAGACCAATCAGGTACTTGGAATGCTGCATGTTTTTTCATAATTTCTAACGCTTCTTTTTCTCGTAGGGCATGTCTCATGGATTCTGGTCTACGAGGAATTCTTAGTATCCATTTATCTCCGTTTTGTTCTGTAACGTGTGCTACTTGAAAGTCAACGCCAGATTCATTGATTTCTATTGAATCTTCTAAGATATTTAGTCCTTTTTTATTTGCTAATTGTTTCACTTTAAATGTATTCATTTTTATTTCCTCCAATTGTTTATTTTGATTTTAATGCTTTTATACGTTTTCTGTTACTAATCATCCTAAATACATCAATATGATTAAAGAAATGTAATCATAAAAAAACCACAGACGGGCTTCTGTCTGTGGTTAAGAGTAAACGAGGATATAAGGAATAAACGTCTCTCTTTGTATGAAAAATATACGAAAAAAAAGACAGATGTATATCTGCCTTTCTCCATGTGGAAAGTGTACTCTTCCGTTGAAGATTATTAAAAATGTGCAGACTAATCCCGTTTACTCTGCTTTATGAAAACAGAGCCTTTGAACATATTAAGTTACTTAGTGTCCAAAGTTTGCTGACGTAGTCTTCCTGCGTGCATCATCTTTAACAATCCTCCTTTTAATAGTATAGTAACAATATACTTTGTTTATAAGTAAACATCAACTAAAAATACTAGATGTAATATTAATTGAAAGTGTTGGAAGAGTATGTGTATCATTGAAATTTAGTAGCAAATAGTAGGTCTAGCAAGGAAGGTAGAGATAAGCATGATTACAATTAAAACGAAAAATGAAATAGATTTAATGCATGAATCTGGAAAGTTACTTGCTTCATGTCATAGAGAAATTGCGAAAATAATGAAACCAGGTATTACAACAAAAGAAATTAATACGTTTGTGGAAGCGTATTTAGAAAAACATGGTGCAACGTCTGAGCAGAAAGGGTACAACGGATATCCATATGCGATATGTGCATCTGTAAACGATGAAATGTGTCATGCATTTCCGGCCGATGTTCCTTTGACTGAGGGTGATATTGTAACAATTGACATGGTAGTAAACTTAAATGGTGGTCTTTCAGATTCTGCTTGGACGTATAGAATTGGAAAAGTTTCTGATGAAGCAGAAAAGTTATTACTAGTAGCTGAGAATGCTTTGTATAAAGGCATTGAGCAGGCGATAATCGGTAATCATGTAGGAGATATTGGTTATGCGATTGAAAGTTATGTAGCTGCTGAAGGTTTTTCTGTCGCAAGAGACTTTACGGGACATGGAATCGGTAAAGAAATTCATGAAGAACCAGCAATTTTTCATTTTGGGAAGCAAGGACAAGGGCCTGAGTTACAAGAAGGAATGGTAATTACAATTGAGCCAATTGTCAATGTAGGTATGCGATATTCGAAAGTAGATTTAAATGGATGGACCGCGAGAACGATGGACGGGAAATTATCAGCTCAATATGAGCATACAATTGCGATTACAGAAGATGGACCAATCATTTTAACGAAGTTATAATTGGGAATGAAAGAGTTTACAAAACTCGAACGAAAATGATGTTTTTATAAAATTTGTACGTGTTTTATGAATAAAAGCTTTTCAAAGTATAAAAAGTGCGTTATAATCCTTCTATAAAATAAATAGTTAGCTACACTCATATAATCGCGGGGATATGGCCTGCAAGTTTCTACCGAAGTACCGTAAATACTTTGACTATGAGTGAGGACGAATATATTTGCTGGTTTAGCATTCTTTTTTGCGAAACTCCAAAAGCGCGTCTCTCACTTGTAACGAGTGGTGGCGGCTTTTGGAGTTTTTTTATTGCATAAGAGGGGGAACAAACATGAAAGTATTACAAGAAAAGATTTTGAACGAAGGAAAGGTTTTATCTGGTGATGTATTAAAGGTAGATGCATTTTTAAATCATCAAATTGATCCAGTACTTATGCAAGAAATCGGAAAAGAATTTGCTAAACGTTTTAAAGAAGAGAACATTACAAAAATCGTGACGATTGAATCTTCAGGTATTGCACCAGCAGTTATGGCTGCATTAGAGCTTGGTGTAAAAGTAATCTTTGCTAGAAAGCGTAAATCGTTAACGTTACAAGATAATATGTATGTTGCAAACGTATATTCATTTACAAAACAAGAAACGAATGAAATTTCGTTATCTCGAAATCATATTGATGAAAGTGATCGCGTTTTAATTATTGATGACTTTTTAGCAAACGGTCAGGCTGCTTTAGGTTTAATGAGCCTAGTAGAGCAAGCTGGAGCAAGTATTGCTGGACTTGGTATTGTTATTGAAAAAGCATTTCAAGATGGAGGAAAGAAGCTTCGTGAACAAGGCGTTCGTGTTGAATCACTAGCAGAAATTGCATCACTTGATAATAACGCAGTTACATTTGTACAGCAAGAAACTGCGGAGGTGAAATAAACGATGAAGCAACATCCAATTAAAATCGCATCGCTTGGTATGCAGCATATGCTTGCTATGTATGCGGGCGCAATTATCGTTCCGCTTATTGTGGGGGGCGGACTTGGTTTAAATCAAAAAGAGTTAACATATTTAGTCTCAATTGATTTATTAATGTGCGGCGTTGCGACAATTTTACAAGCATTATCAAATCGCTTTTTCGGTATTGGACTTCCAGTTGTACTTGGTTGTACATTTACAGCGGTTGGCCCGATGATTGCAATCGGGAAACAATACGGCGTATCCTCTATTTATGGAGCGATTATTGCTGCGGGGTTATTCGTTGTTATTTTTGCGAAATTATTTGGAAAGCTTGTAAAACTGTTTCCTCCTGTTGTAACAGGATCTGTCGTTACCGTAATTGGAGTTACACTTGTTCCAGCAGCAATTAATGATATGGCTGGAGGAGTAGGAAGTAAGGATTTCGGTAGTCTTGAAAATTTAGCATTAGCATTTGGTGTGTTACTATTTATCATCATTATGTATCGTTTCTTCGACGGGTTTATTCGTTCAATCTCTATTTTACTAGGTCTTTTATTCGGTACACTTGTTGCAGCATTTATGGGGAAAGTAAGCTTGCAAGCGGTTGGAGAAGCAGATTGGTTCCATGGTATTCAGCCATTTTACTTCGGTACACCAACGTTTGAATTAACGCCAATTATTACGATGATTCTAGTTGCTTGTGTAGGGATTGTAGAAGCAACAGGTGTATACTTTGCATTATCTGATATTTGCAATAAAAAGATTGGTGAAAAAGAATTAACAAAAGGTTATCGTGCAGAAGGATTAGCAATGGTGTTAGGTGGTATTTTCAACGCCTTCCCATATACAACATACTCTCAAAACGTAGGGCTTGTTCAATTAACTGGAGTAAGAAATCGCGTGATTATTTACACGTGTGGTGGTATGTTAATCGTTCTTGGGTTCATTCCAAAAATCGCAGCTATAACAACAATCATTCCGAAATCAGTACTTGGCGGTGCGATGTTAGCGATGTTCGGTATGGTAATGGCATATGGTATTAAAATGTTAAGTAGCGTTGATTTTGGAAGACAAGAAAATTTATTAATCGTTGCATGTTCTGTCGGAATCGGACTAGGAGTTACTGTCGTTCCTACATTATTCTCACAACTTCCAGAAAGTATTCGTATTTTAACAGATAACGGAATCGTACTTGGAAGTGCGTCAGCAGTAGTGTTAAATATCGTATTTAATATGGTGCCGCAGCGTAAAGTGAAAGTAAAGGATGAACCAGTTCCGATGCAAAGTGCGGTAAGAGAAGCGTAAAAAAGCAAATAGGATACAAAAACATGTATTAATATACAATAGTTTAAACATTAGTATCCGACATATTGATGCCGAAAATAAGTTATAATGTTACCTATATTTTCTCCTATTTTATTTCGAAATATAGAGGAGATTTAAATTGAAAAAACGACGAATAAGTACTCGTAATGTAGAAGCGATAAAAGAAAACAAGTTGTATGATTTCGACTTTCAACAAGCGTATGATTATTTCTTATCAGCGAAAAAGTCGGAGGGGTTAAGAGAAAAAACGATTATCAGTCACGAAGAACATTTTCGTTTTTTCTGAGATGGCTAACTAAGTATTACCCAGGGATGCAGAAAATTTCAGAAGTAACTACGTACTTAATTCGGGAATACATGGTCTATATGAAAGAGGAACATGTGAATTTTAAAACGGGACGGCCAGGACTATCTACGCAAACGATCAACGCAAGAGTTCGATTTTTAAAAACTATGTATAACCTCTTATATAGAGAGGAGATAATTGATTCAAATCCTTTAGAGGCGATAAAATTCTTGAAGACAGAAGATACTCCGTTTGAACCATTAACAGAGGATGAGATGAGTCGCTTGTTTGGTGTGTTAGACTTAAAGCAGTTCCCACAATTCCGTGATTTTGTTATCATGAATCTTCTATATGATAGTGGTATGCGGATTAACGAAGTTATTGGACTAGCTGTTTCTGAAATTGACATAAAGACGAAACGAATCGTTTTACCAGCTAGTAAAGAGAAAACGAGAAGGTTACGTATCATCCCGCTTTCTAGTTGTACTATTAAGTTGCTCAGCGAATTAATGAACGAAAACAAAGCGTATTTCGAGAACGAATATGTATTCTTAAATTGGTATGGTGAGAAAATGGCGGAGGATACATTTCGAAGGAACTTAAAACGTTACGTAACTAAAGCTGGAATAACAAAACACTTTTCATGCCATGACTTCCGTAGGCAATTTTGTACAGAGTTCTTGGCTAATGGAGGTTCAGTATTTAGCCTACAGTCTATCGTAGGGCATAGTCAGATTTCTACTACGAGGAAATATGTTAGATTTGATGAGCAGATGATGAAGAATCAGCATGAACTATACAGTCGAGTAGTTAAATTGCGCAGAAGAAGAAAATAAAAAATGTAAGGATAAAACGTCACTTTGAAGTGAACCCGAATAGTGGTACATGAAAAAACACCTCCTGAATTCGCATACTAAGTATGCAAATTCAATGGAGGTGTTTTTCGTTTGAAGACAAGAGTTCATTACCCAGAAGAAACAAAGTGGAAAGTTATTGAAATGAAGAAAGACGGTTATTCAAATCGTACAATTATGGAGAAATTCGGAATTAAAAATGTTTCCCAAATTAAGACATGAGTGAAATGGTATCGTACAGATCAAACGTATCGTTTTCAACAACCTGTAGGAAAACAATATTCTTATGGAAAAGGACCAAAAGAGCTCAGTGAATTAGAACAGCTACGTTTAGAAAATAAACATCTCAAAACAAAATTACTTGTATGGGGAAAGGATCTGGAAATCGAAAGGGGCTGAAACCAGAAACTGTAGTTACTTTATGGAAAAATGTAGAAACAAAAATAACGGTAACAGAATTGTGTAACGTATTAGAATTACCCCGTTCCACATTTTATCGCTGGTTACAACGAACGGAAAATCTAAAAGATGATATAGAAGAGAAAGTAAAGGACGTCTGTCTTAGGCATAAATTCCGGTATGGATATCGAAGAGTGACCGCTACTCTTCGAAAAATGGGACTGTGTGTCAATCATAAAAAAGTATTACGAATCATGAGACAAAATCACATTCTTTCAAAAGTACGTCGAAAGAAAAAGAAATATATCAATGGTGCGGAACCAATGGTAGCCCCTCATCGGTTGGAGCGCCAATTCGATGCATCCAGACCAAATGAAAAGTGGTTTACGGATGTGACATATCTCTTATTTGGAGAGCGTACCTTGTATTTATCAACGATTATGCATGCCTTTAATCGTGAAATTATTAGTTGTGTCATCAGCGAATCACAAACACTGACATTAGCGATGAAGACATTGAAACAAGCAATGAGAGGGCGAAAAGTAAAAGATGTCCTTCTTCACTTGGATCAAGGAAGTATTTATACAGCAAAAGAATTTCAAGCGTATGCCAAAGAAAACGACATTATCACCAGCATGTCCCGGAGAGGAAATTGCCATGATAATCCCGTCATGGAAAGCTTCTTTGGGCATTTAAAAAGTGAAGCTTTCTATTCACAAAAGATAACAAAAGTATCCAACACAACTGTGCGAAAGATTGTGCTAGAATACATTCATTACTACAATTGTGTGCGAATTCAAGAAAAATTAAACCACCTATCCCCTAAAGAATTTAGGGAACAAGTGGTTTAGGTGTTTTGATTGGCGTCCCGTTTTCGGGGGTCACTTCATTTGAAGTGATTTTTTTATCATGACAGTACTCTGATTAATTTTGTTGCTAAATCTATTTCCCAACCTTCTCAATCGTTATATCCTGTTTTTCTTTTACTGAATCCTTGAGTGCGCTTTCTAGTAAATCAAGGAAGGCTTTTCCTCTTTCGGTAGTGTGATATTCTGCTAAGTTAGTTATATCGTCAGGAATCTCATCTCCATACGGAGGTTTTTTTGTTAAGTCTTCAATATCCCAAATTACCTCTGAAGGAGGTATTTTGCTTAAAATTCCTCTAATTTCTTCAACATTTTTTAGAGCCTCAGGTGCATCTTGCCATTTTAATTTATCAAAATATAAGTTCTTCACTAATAGAGGGTATTTAGTCCCCCATCCATCTGGCTCACAATGGTATGACACTGTTGAGAAAAAGCTGTGTAAAAAATCAGGGTGTCCTGCTTCATAAAAAAACATATCTACAGAAAATCCTACTGCCATTTTTATCAGTCCTCTTTAATAAATTTTATTTCTGGTAAGGTATTAGCTTTATTACTTATTCCTGTCTTTATTTCCTTCAACATCTCATTAGTAACAGTTTGTCCCCTCGTGTCAATAACAACAGTCTGTCTTGTTCCTTCGGGTAAGTGAATATCTCTATCATTGAGTTGTTTGACAATTACATTCACTAAATTAGTTCTTTTTGATTTTGTAGATATATCATAATTTTTAAGTTCTACACTATGACCTTCTATATGGAAATCAGGTCTAGTACTACCTTTTGTATTCTTAGATACTTCTACCCCATCTTTGAAAGCCACTTGATCATTGTACTTAGGATGCATTTCGCCATACTCAGTTTCAGTTGTTCTCCAGGATGGTCTAGCAAACATAAGATAACCACTTAAATAATTACCCCAATGTCCTGATGGTGGGAGCGCACTAAGTATTGCTTCACCAGTAAGACCACCACCAGCAAAAGCAGGTGATAAACGTGGTGGGAAAACTTCCGTTACTTTATATACATTTACCCCTCTAGCAAGTTTAGAAGCCTTATCAAGACCCTTTCCTCCAATAAGTCCTGTCGCAATGGATGTTAGAAAGTAAGAACCCCAATGGAATCCGCTTTTAATATCCCCATGCCAAACTTCATTCATAAACGAGTCTGAGAAGGTGTTCCACATAGCAGGTAAAGTTTCATCTATATTGACTACAGCATCCCACATGTTTGACCATGTTTCACCGTCACCTAATGCTTTGAATCCTTCAATTGCATCTCCGACTGCTTCTCCTGCTCCATCGTATAGTCCGTCCCACGCTTCGGCAATATCATCTAATATATTACCAGAATCACCTGATTCAGATGTATTCCCATATGTTAGGTCTGTATTAGTTGAATTGCCTTCATAACTTTCATCTGTATTACGGAATTTCTCAGCAGCTTTCATTAATTCATCTGAAACTTTATCTAATTCCATTAAAACAGTAAACATTTTTGGTTTTGCTTCGTTAAATCTCTGATAAAATTGTTCTCTACTCGCTCCATTCCACTGAGAAGCGATATTTTCAATTTGATAGTATAAGTCATTATGTAAATACTCTAAGAAGTGTCTAGTGTTACTTACTGTCTTTGCAGCCTGCTCTAACATCTCAGGTGTTACTTTTATTAATACCATACCATCCCTTCTTTACATATTGATTAACATGTAAATTATACCATATCCCTATAGGGGGAATTATTAAGAAAATAAGAGTAAAGACAATAAGGTTCTTTTATTAATAATAATTTACTACAAATCTACCATTATCAATAAAAGGACCTTAGATAAAACCTGAATTTTATTTAAGGGCGATATTATTTCGGCATTTACTTAAATACATCTGGCAAACAACAATTAATAACTAGCACAAAAAATGGCTGCAATGTTATTGCATGTAGGGAATAGAAGTGTTATTGGGATATCGTAGGAAATATAGGGCTTATTACTGGATGGTAAGTATTAATAAAGAGGAGAATATATATCTGTAAAGAATTGTTAATTAACGTTGAGGGATTTGTGGGAATTTATGGAGGGGGAAATGATGAACATTAATAGAAAAAAGATACAAATCAAAGACAAAACAATTGATTATACACATATAAAAGTTGATTCTAAAATCATTTGTTTTATGTTTTCTGGGGCAGGATATAAGTACGATAGCCCCTTATTTTATTATTCGACGAGAGTGATGCTTCAAAATAATATCGACATTGTCCGTGTTCATTACTCGTATGATGAGAAAACTATGAAAAAAAACAATGAAGAATTAGCTAAGATAATGATGGATGATATTAATCCTGTCATGATGGAAGTTTTAAAAAATGGTCAATATAGTGATACGATTTTCTTAGGGAAATCACTTGGGACAATTCCAATTGCAAATGAGTTAATGAAGAGAGAAGAATTTTTAAACTCAACAATGATTTTACTTACCCCATTGTTGAGATCTGCTTCGATATTTGAATCTATTTTAAATAGTCAACATCGAGGATTACTAGTTATTGGGGATAAAGACTATCATTATAATTCAACTCAAATTACTCAATTAAATAAAACAAATTTAAGGATTGATGTTGTTCAAAATGCAGATCATTCTTTAGATATTGAAGGGTTTGAAGTAGCAAATTCAATTGTAGCTTTATCAAAAATAATGGAAAGGCTCCAAGAAATCATTAGTTCAAATGAATAATAAATTAGATGGCGGATGTATTCGTAAAACAAATAGAAAGGAGATGCTAATGTGCATCTCCTTTTAAATACTTCAACATTGATTCTATTACGAGACCTTGCTTTTCTTTTTAAGTGGCATCATCTTTCCGTACGTACCAAGGCGCCATATATACTCAAGTGGTCCGTATTGGTAACGTGACAGCCACCAGCGGCTAATAAAGATTTGCAGCGTGTAGAAACCGATGCAAAATAGTGGTCCTACCCATAATGGAGCAAGATAATCATTTTTGAACAATATTCCGAATACAAGCAACGTAACAATTGTATGCGAGATATAATTTGTTAATGCCATTCGACCAACGTACTGGAACGGACGTAATATCTTTTGCCATTTTTCTTTTTGTAATAAACGCATGAGCGTGAAAATGTAGAATATGAATAATGTCTTTCCGCTTATCATCGTAATACCCATAAGTGAAAATGGTGTGTATGGTTGATTGTTCATAAAGAAGTAAACCATAATAAACCACATCGGTAATGTTAAAATGAACATAATGATTTGCCATTTCTTTAGTTTTGGATCTAATTCTTTCGCACGGCGGAAAATATCTTTTTTACCGGCATATAATCCGAGTAAAAACAATCCTAGTGTTTCAGGAAGCATAATAAGACTGTTACTTATTGCTTCAGAGTAGAAAGAATAGAATCGGTCTGTGATTTGTAAGCCCCAGTTTTCTAACGGCATAATTGCTGTGGAAAGGCCTAACTCCTCTACTGGCACGATTAACATGACAAGAGAACCTAATAATGTGAACAATTGCATGAAACTTAATAGTACAACTGACCATATTAAAATAGTACGTGGCTTTCTTTTGTAAAATAAAAATAAGAAAAACCCGGTAATTGCATAAGTATGTAAAATGTCTCCGTCCCATAAAAGAACGTAATGTAAGAAACCAAATAATAATAAAATAAGTAAGCGACGAACAAATAAAGTTTTTGGTCGATCTGTTTTCGCCTCAGCACGATTCATAAAAATATAAAAACCTAATCCGAATAAAAACGAAAAAATGGTATAAAATTTCGTTTGAATAAACATATCGTAAAATAGGCGAATGTAGCTGTCTATCCCTTCGTAAATTCCTGTAATATCACGGGAGTCGACTCCGGCGATAACAGGCCAGTTAACAAGAAAAATACCAAGTACAGCTATTCCTCTAATAATATCGATGGAGTGTATCCTCTCGCCTTGTGAAATATTTTGTGTCATTATTTTCCTCCTTGTTAAGTAATTCCCTTTTATTATACAAAATGTAAGATGGAGGGTATAGGGTGGATTTCCATTTTTTTTAACTATTAAGTTATGTAAGATGAGATATAATAAGAGTGCACAACAAGTTTTAATCTTCTTCAAAACAGGCAGTAAAGCTCCTTCTTATAAGGGGCTTTCTTTATGAAAAGTGTTGATAATGATTCTCTTTAATGATAAAATGTATTCAAAAGTGATAATCATTATCAAAAAAGGTTGGTGCACGAGTATGGTATATGCATTAGTAGCAGGTACAGTCGCTGTATATGCAGTTATTGCAAAGTATGTTTTAAATGGAGTAGGAACAGCAAAATGAGTGATATTACATAAAATCCCTTTCATTTGTAAAAAGAATGAAAGGGATTTTTTATTTTTAATGAGAATATGCTGAAAATTTAGTATGATAGTAAAGTGAAACGGTAATCAATGAGAGGATGTATCTCCTGTTGATTATGAGCTCGCAAATAGCGGGGAAAAGTATATACATCTTGGATAAAGGGGAACAAGGGGATGACAAACATAGTACAGACAAACGGTATGAAAAAACTTGTTTGTTTTTATGAAGAGTGGCAAAAACACGGCGATGCAGAGAATAGCTTAAAGTTGTTTGAAGTAATTCAAAAATATAAACGAGAGCAGCTTATGATAGCATTCTGCGGTCACTTCTCAGCAGGGAAATCTACGATGATGAATCATCTATATAAAGCGCAGTTGTTACCGACAAGTCCAATTCCGACAAGCGCTAACGTCGTTAAAATTGAAAAGGGGTCTGATCGTGTTGTTGTAACGATTAAATCTGGAGAGCAGTACGAATATGACGGTGCATATTCAGCAGAAGAATTAAAACAAATTTGTAAAGATGGCGATGAGGTAATTGGTGTTCATATTTATCGAAATGATGCGCCAATTCCAGAAGGTGTTATGTTAGTTGATACACCAGGGATTGATTCAACAGATGATGCCCATCAACTAGCGACAGAATCAACGCTGCATCTAGCAGACGTAATTTTTTATATGATGGATTATAATCACGTCCAATCGGAAGTGAATTTACAATTTGTTAAAGAATTGAAACAACGTAATAAAACGGTTTATCTCGTTGTCAATCAAATAGATAAACATAAAGAAAATGAATTATCATTTGAGGATTATAGAGACAGTGTAAAACAATCGTTCTCTAACTGGGATATTGAAGTAGATGGAGTTTATTATACATCATTACGAATGATGAACCATCCACATAATGAAATTGGAAACTTGGAAACATTAATTACTTCTATTATGAAAGAAAAAGAGCAGTATGTAAGAGCTGGAATGGAGCGAGAAACAGAATATTTAATGGGAGAACATGTCTCGTTTATTCTTTCTGAAAATGAAAAAGCTCTTTTGAAATATGAGGAAGAGTTAGCATCACCGCTTTCCATTTCAGAAATAGTTGAAAAGAAAGAAGAGCTAACGGAAATGAAACATCGCGAGGCTAATAAAGAGTCTCAAATGAGAAATGAATTTATAAAAGGCTTACAAGCTATATTAGATAACGCGTATTTAATGCCGTTTGAAATGAGAGAATTGGCAAATGCGTACTTAGAAACGAAATTAACAAAATTTAAAGTTGGTTTGCTATTTGCGAAAGGAAAGACTGAGCAAGAAAAACAGAGACGTTTAGATGCTTTTTATTCAGCTTTGCAAAAGACGGTTGAAACGCAACTTGATTTTCATGTGAAAGAATTTATTGTTGCCTTCTTAAAAGAAGAAGGGTTGTTTACAGAGGAAATTGGGAAAGACATATATGATTTAGAAATTGCTTTTGGACCAGAAATGTTAGCAGAAGTAATTAAACAAGGTGCAGGTTTCACAGGTGATTACTTACTTCTTTATACAGCGGATGTAGCGAATGAATTAAAGAAACGTTATTTTATAAAAGCACAGCAAATTTTTGATAAAAGTGCAGTCGTTTTAAAGCAAAAGGTAAAAGAAGCAGTTGATCGTATTGAAGAAGAGATTGAAACATATACGATGTTGCAAACGGCGAAAGAAACGAAATTGCAATACAGTAACAATTTGGAGGCATATGAAGGCTATTTACAAAATGTTTGGCATGATCGTGTTGCTACACCAGAAGGGTTGCAAATAGAAGAGATATTGCAAAGTAAAAAACAAATTGTTAGTGAGAAATTCACACTACAAGAGCAGGAAATTGTAAATGATAACGTAGCGGCTCGTGAGGAAGAGATAAAAGGAACGGCAGCTTTAAATATTCAGCGTATATTAGAGAAAGTGAAGAAAGCTGAAACGATATTAGAACCATTGCCAGCGCTAAAACATGTACAGCAAGAGGTAATAGAAAAAAGGCGCCGTGTGGAAACGAAACAATTTACAGTAGCGTTATTCGGAGCTTTTAGTGCTGGGAAATCATCATTTGCCAATGCATTGCTTGGTGAGAAAGTACTTCCAGTGTCACCAAATCCGACGACGGCAACGATTAATCAAATTTTGCCAGTTACAGAGGAAAAACCACACGGAACAGTAATGGTTCAATTTAAATCAAAGCAAGCCTTATTAGAAGATATGAAAGCTGTTTATAAGCTGTTTCATTATGAGATTACTACGTTAGATGAAGCGTTAGCACAGATTGATAAAGTTATGAAATACCCTTCACCAACTGGGAAGCAAAAAACAACATTTAGCTTTTTACGAGCAGTACAAAAAGGGTATGATACAGTTTCTGCACATTTAGGTGAGAAAGTACAAGTTACATTAGAAGAGTTTTCTGATTATGTAGCGAATGAAGAAAAATCTTGTTTTGTTGAGTACATGGAGCTTTATTATGATTGTGCATTAACAAGGCAAGGAGTAGCGCTTGTAGATACACCTGGAGCGGATTCTATTAACGCCCGCCATACAGACGTTGCGTTCCAGTATATTAAAAACGCAGATGCTATTTTGTTTGTCACGTATTATAATCACGTGTTCTCTCGTGCTGACCGTGAATTTTTAATTCAGCTTGGTCGTGTAAAGGATACTTTTGCTCTTGATAAAATGTTCTTCTTAATTAATGCGGCCGATTTAGCAGAGTCTGAAGAAGAACTTAAAATGGTAAAAGGTTATATCGCAGACCAGCTACTGCAATACGGTATTAGAAATCCACGTTTATTTGCAATTTCAAGTTTATGTGCGCTTGAAGAGAAACAAGGAAAAAATATTGAGAAAGAGAAGTACGGTATTTTACAAAACTCTGGGATTGCTAAGTTCGAGGAATCATTTACATCCTTTATGATGAGAGATTTAATGCTCGTATCTGTTCATGCTTTATATGGTGCATTGCAAGGGGCAGATCAGCTGTTAGTAAATATGATAAATGGTGCAAAGCAGGGGAATGAAGAGAAAGAGAAGCAAACGAAAAAATATGAAGCAGAGCGTGATCAACTACTTCATATTATTTCATCATATAGTGTGCTTGCTGAAGAACAGGCGATGCAAAATGAAGTGAAAGAATTGCTTTATTACGTGCAACAACGTCTATTCCTACGCTATAACGATGTGTTTACTGAATTTATTAATCCAGCATCGCTTCGAACGGATGGAAATGTGAAAGTGCAGTTGCAGCAGTGTGTTATGGAATTAGTAGCATTTATTCAGCATGATTTATTACAAGAAATGCGTGCGACATCATTACGCCTTGAAAGATGGATAGATGAAGCGATGAAGCGTGCAAAGAATGAAATTGTGGTGAACTGTAAAGTAGAAAATGAATCAATTTCTATGAATGGAACAGTGGAATATGAATATAAAGATATTACACATAAAGAACCGTTCCCTTCAGTTGAAATAAAAGATTTCAAAAAAGCATTGGCACACTTTAAAAACGAGAAAAGCTTTTTTGAAAAGAATGACAAAGCCTTTATGCAAGAAGACGCTAAATCTGTATTAGAACCTCTCGTATCAAACTATGTAGCTGATGAAAAAGATTTATTTGTTCATCATTATAAGCAAGAGTGGGATTTGAAATGGAACTTATTCCAAAAAGTGATGCAGCAAGATGTGATGAATTATTATGAAAGTGTATTATTTGCATTGGCTGAAACGATTGATGTATCACTATATGAACAAAGTAAAGAACAATTGCAAAAGCAATTAGTAGAGATTGAAAAAGAAATGTATGTGATGTAGTCGTTATGAGAAAAAGATTCGTTCGATTTTCTTTTGTAGTACCGTATCTAAAGATTTGACAAATCCAGCAAATTCATCGGTAGAAATCATATGAGTAAGAACGAGTCGTCTGCCGTCTGGTGTTTCACCGCATAAGACGAACGAAGAAAATTCATATGTTTTATTTTCTACTACTAATTTTGGATAGGAATACGTGTCGCTCTTCTTCTTCTTTCCATCAATAGAGATGACGTTGCATTTTTTCTCATTGTTGTCCATGGTGAATCCCTCCTTTCTATTACTTATGGTAGACAAGGAGGGTTTAGAACAATAGAGAAGGGGGAATTTTTTATGACTGTTGTAATAGAACGTATTTCAAAAGAAGCTATACCGAAGTCTTTATTACTACTTGCTGATCCAAGTGAACAGCAAATTGGTGCATATGTACAAAGAGGATTAACATACGTAGCTAAGCAAGAGGATAATGTAATCGGTATATATGTAATTTTGGAAACAAGGCCGAAGACGATGGAAATTATGAATATTGCGGTTGTAGAGCATTTGCAAGGAAAAGGGATTGGAAAGAAGCTAATAAGTCATGCTATAGAAACTGCTAAAGGATATGGTATGTCAAAACTTGAAGTTGGTACAGGCAATTCTAGTGTTTCACAACTTGCTTTCTATCAAAAATGTGGATTTCGTATTTTTTCTATTGATTTTGATTACTTTTCGAAGCATTATGAAGAAGAGATTATTGAAAATGGGATTGTATGCCGTGATATGATTCGGCTTGCAATGGAATTAAATCAGAACGTATAACTTATTTAGGGGGAAGAGAAGATGGAAGTACATAAAGCAATTACAGCACATTCTCGTAAACAAAATGAAAGTGTAAAAGCATGTTTACAATTAGATGCGCAGCGTGAAGCAGCTATTGAAGCAGCCGTATCTCTTGCGTCAAATGGGAAAGAATTTTCGGTTGATGTCATTAATGTTGTAACGAAGCAAATTAATGCTCTTGCAAAAAATGGTGTTACACTAGAGCGTAAATATGTTACAAAAGAAATGGTTATGGAGTATGTAAGTCGTTTGAAAGAGAAAGAAGGTCGTTAAAGATGTTAGTTACAGTCGAATGGTTACGTGAGCATATAGAAGATGAGAACGTCCGTATAATCGATTGTCGTTTTGATTTAGCGAATCCTAATTGGGGTAGAGAAAAGTATGAGGAGGAACATATTCCTCATGCATTATATTTTGATTTGAATGTAGATTTATCAAGTCCTATAACAGAACATGGTGGTCGCCACCCGTTACCAAATATTGAGGAGTTTGCAGACAAGCTGTCGCGGGCTGGTATTGATGAACATACGACAGTGATTGCATATGACAGTGAAGCGGGTGCAAATGCTTCTCGTCTTTGGTGGTTATTAAACTATGTAGGACATGAGAAAGTATATATATTAGATGGTGGATTTCCAGCATGGAAAGAGAATGGACTACCGGTAACAACAGAAATTTCTGTTGCTAAACGAAAAGCATTCAAAGCAAATGTACAAAATCATATGCTTGTAACGATGGAAACGGTGAGAGAGAATATCTATGCAGGTGCAGATGTTACGTTAATTGATTCTAGAGAGCCAAAACGTTATGTTGGTGTAGAGGAACTTGTTGATCCGAAAGCAGGACACATTCCAACAGCAGTAAATTATTTTTGGAAGGATGGAATGCTACAATCAGGACAATTTAAGAATGAAGCTCAGCAACAAGAACGATTCCAAAACCTTTCGAAAGATAAGGAAACAATTGTATATTGTGGTTCTGGTGTTACAGCATGTCCAAATATCGTTGCATTGAAATTAGCTGGATTCCAAAATGTTAAATTGTATGCAGGTAGCTGGAGTGATTGGATTTCTTATCCAGAAAATCAAATTGCAAAAGAAGAAGATTAATCACTTGCATGCAAAAATAATTTGTATTAAAATAAGGTCACAAGCAAGAGATTGCTCGAAAAACTTTGTATTTTACACATTGGAAACAATGTGATAATATAACGACAAGTAAATAATACATCCTGCGGTGTGCGTAACTTATTTATGTCTAAAACCGATGTTAGTTATACGGAAGCTCAATATTTAGCGACCATCATCAAGCCTTCCTTGTGGAGGAAGATGTACGGTAACTGTGAGGGCATCCACCTGCGAGTAGCGGGTTTTTGGACATTTACGAGGAGCGGCACGTGCGGGGGGCTTATTTCAACTAACATTATATAAAATTCCTACGGTGTACGTAGCTTATGCATGTCTTAAACCAATAAGTTTAATATGGAAGTTCAATATTTAAATGTAGCTAACATGCCATCTTTTTAAGAAGGAAGTTACAAACATTTGTGAGAGCATCCACCTGTGAGAGCAGGTTTATGGACATCTAGAGAGAACGGCATATGTGGGGCTATATAAAAACCTTACGTTTTATACGTAAGGTTTTTTTGTTGTATACATATATCCATGTTATCTTGATTCACCTGTGAAGTTTCCATAATAAATATAGCATTTTCTGTCTTCATCAATTTCTCTTGAATCTAAAGTAAATTCCATATGCTTGCCGTCTTGTTGAATATATATAATATCTGAATGCAGATATGGCAAGATTTCTTCATAGTTCCATACATCTTTACTTTCAATCAAGTTTGAACTTGTATCCTTTAGCTCTCTAATTTCAAAACCGATGTGGAAGTAAGTAGGATCTGAAGGATCGTTAGAGAAAGTTTCTTGTTGAATATATATAACTGCTGTTCCGTCTGGATCTACTGAGGTTGCAGTGACAACATATGTATTTTTATCTTTTATAAAATATTCACAAGTCATGCGTGCAATGATTTCAGAATTAGAAATATTTGCATAGTTCCATAAAGCTGGATACCCTTTCGTTTCATCATTAAGTCGGTATTCTAAGCGCATTTCATCACTCTTCTTCCTTTTTCTTCTACTTTATCATGCCATCCTATATAATAGGAATAGAATTTAAAAAGGGGAGTGCGAAGGTGACAAAAACGAAATGGTTAGTAGGTGGTGTCGTAACGTCTTTAATGACTGGCACCTTATTTGGCTGCGCACAAGATCTTCCCCCAAAACCGAATGATAAAAGTTGTGCAGATTGGGATTGGGATGATGAACTTGGGGTATGGCAGTGTGATGATAGTAGTTCAGGATATCGTGGGCATTATTTCTATGGCGGGAGATACTATCAAAATAAATCCACTTTCAAAAATTCATCGGCGTTTAAATCTTATCAATCGTCTGCGGAATTTAAAGGTGGAATTGGAAGCGGTTCAAAGGGAGGATTTGGGGGCTAACATATGTCGCAATACATAAAGGATCGAAAAGAGTTTTATTCAAAATATCAGGATTTCTGGTCGGATTTATATGAATGTGAGTATAGTTTGTTTCATGTTTTTCCTATAACAAATGAGACTATGAAACAATTACAAGTTGCAACTGAACGAATGGGGAAAATATTTTTTAAGACTGCTAGACTTTTGCGTAATTTAAGTGACGAACAGCTTCTTGAACTTGGATTTCCCCCCGCAAGCTTATCGTTCATTAGAATGAAAGGATTATATCCTGAATCTGTTATTTCGCGGTTTGATTTCGTTTTAACAGGCGATAACCAAATTAAAATGCTTGAGTTTAATAGTGATACACCTACCTTTATTATGGAATGCTTTCAAATGAATGGGGAAGTTTGTAAAAAGCTAGGTTATGATGATCCAAACTTAGGCCAAGAGCGATTGCTATCCTCTGGTGTTACAAAAGCTGTAATGGAAGCGACAAAGGGAATAGATAACCCAAATGTTGTTTTTACAGCGCATCATGAGCATATTGAGGATTGGAATACGACTATGTATTTGAGTCAGCTATGCCATGTTGAAAATAAAGTCGTGCCAATGTCAGAACTTAGAATTACAAAAGATGCTTTAGTGGATAGGGATGGAGTGCAAATTGATGTTTTATACCGCCAAACATATCCGATAGAAGATTTAATTGAGGATCAAGATCCTGAAACAGGAGATTTGGTAGGTGTGGAGTTGTTGCAACTTGTAAAAGCCGGAAAGCTTTTTATCATCAATCCTTTGTCAGCATTTTTACTTCAGCCAAAATCAGTTCAGTGTCTTATTTGGGGGTTAGCAGAAGAAGAGGCCTTTTATACAAATGAGGAACGGCAGTGGATTAAAGAATATATGTTACCTACATATTTAGAACCAGATTTATTTTTAGGAAAAGGTTCTTTCGTTCAAAAACCTTCATTTGGTAGAGAGGGAGACACGATTACCATTCGTGATAAGGACGAAAATATTATGATTCAAAATGCACACCAAACGTATAAAGCGTCACTGCCGATATTTCAAAAGTATACAGAACTTCCAGTCATATCTTTGGAAACAGAGAAAGGGATGGAGAAACTGTCGTATGTGTTTGGTTCGTTTTTAATTGCAGGAAAAGCAAGTAGTATCGGTATTCGTGCTGGTGAAAAAATTACGGGGAATGAATCGTACTATTTACCAGTAGGTATAAAAAAGGAGGAAGTATATGATTAATTTTTTATTATATTTAGCAGTAACACTTGGTCTTTTATGCATAGGTCTTTTCCTGATGGAAGTGACAACGAAAGTAAAAGAATTTAAGTTAATGGCCCAAGGGAATAAGGCAGTAAGCTATGTACTTGGAGGACGATTACTTGGGTTAGCTATTGTTTTATATTCAACAGCAGCTAATTCCATTTCACTTCTTGATATGGTTTCGTGGGGAGCGGTTGGGATTTTGGCTCAAATTATCGTCTTTTATTTAGCTGAGTGGCTTACACCACGCTTTAATATAAATAAAAGTCTTGAAGAAGATAATCAAGCGGTCGGTCTTTTTCTTATGTTTTTATCGCTTTCAATTGGGATTGTAATTGCTGGTTGTATAACTTATTAAAAACTTTACGTTTAAACGTAAGGTTTTTATTTTTACTAATTTTAAAATATGTGCTTCATTCATTTGATACGTAGAAAGAGAAATCGTATGTATATGAGAGGGAGTTGTTGTAATAAGGAAAAGATTCCATTCAAGGTGTTGACATCTATTTTAAATAAGAGTAACATTTTCTATGTAATAAAAATAAGTCTCTGTTAGGTGAGGCTCCTGTATAGAGAAATGCTACTGCCCAAAAATGTCGAGAGACGCCAATGGGTCAACAGGAATGATCGAATTAAGGTTTTTCTTAACGTAGCTGGTAATGTACCTATGCTATACAGTGCTAAAACTCGGCGAGGGAGAGGTCCGTAGATTTCTAATTGTATTAGGAATCGTTTATTTGTGTATGTCATGGCCTTTACTCTTTTCGGAGTAAGGGTCTTTTTGTTACAAAGCTATGAGTAATTTCATAGTATAAACTATAAAATAAAACGAGGAGGTGAGGAGCATGTCAAATTCTGACTCGGTTCCGTTACCCATATACTTCAAATCAAAAATATATGATGTAGGCAGGAAACGACTTGTTCCTCCCTCTATATTTATCATCATGTAGCGTTTATATGTATGTTTAGGCGCTAGACACTTTCACCGTAAAGTGGATAAATTGAGAAACAAAGCGTTTCTTCCTACGTTGTAAAGGAGGAGACGATAATATGTTATATGCAAACAAAACTGTGGGTAACACGTCATATAAATTAAGCAAAAAATCAATGAAAGAACAAACGATGCTTCAAAAAAATAAAGATTTATTAATTGAAATCGCAACGAGAGATGTAAAATCTGTATTTGCGTATTTTAAAACAACAAGAGATGGATTGTCTATGAAAGAGGCACAAAAACGTATTCAAGTATACGGCCGAAATGAATTAACTTCAAAAAGAGCTCGTATTGCAGAAGTGATGATGAAGCTAGGTGGAATGATCCCAGGTTTTTCAAAACAACATGTGAGAGATGGATTACAATGTGAGAAGATTACTGTGTCTCGAGTAGAATGTTCTAGTGTAACAGGTTTAAACGGTGAATTAAAAATGATGGATTTGCCAGTACAAGAGCTTGTTCCAGGAGATATGATTTTCCTTTCAGAAGGTGATACAGTACCAGCAGATGTACGTATCATTTATGCAAATGATCTATTAGTAAATGAATCTGTGCTAACAGGAAACGATGCAAGTGTTGAGAAATTTGAAAGTTGTTATCATCTTGAACGCAAACGATTTATTCCTTTGAAAAGAATGAAAGACTATAATCCACTTGAACTTGAAAATGTATGTTTCAAAGGGACGTATATTGTTAGTGGAAATGCAAAAGCTGTAGTAGTTTCAACTGGGAAAAATACGTATACAGGGATTCTTCATACTTGTTGTAGTAAAACGTCTTAATGTGTAAATGATGCTAAATATACAAAAACAATGTATAATAGACAAAGTTGAAAAACGTAGAATGGTAATCTATTTATATAACCTTACGTGATGACGTGGGGTTATTATTTTTTTTGGTAGGAGAGGAATTATGAAAAAAGTATTATTAGTTGATGGTATGGCACTATTATTTCGTGCTTTTTATGCAACAAGTGTCTACGGGCAGTTTATGAAACGACAAGATGGTACCCCTACAAACGGGATTCATGGTTATATGAAACATTTATTAACGGCAATGCAAGCAATTGAACCGACACACATCGTAACATGCTGGGATATGGGAAGTACAACATTTAGAACAGAGTCGTTCTCAAATTATAAAGCGAATCGTGCAGCGCCACCTGAAGAATTAATTCCGCAATTTGATCTAGTGCAAGAAATGACTGCGAAATTATCTGTTCCAGTTATCGGCATGAAAGGGTATGAAGCGGATGATTGTATCGGTACACTAGCAAAACAATACTGCAATGAAGCGGAAGTTTATATTTTAACAGGTGATACGGATTTACTTCAACTTGTTGATAAGAACGTTACAGTTATGCTTCTGCGCAAAGGAATTGGAAATTACGAGTATTACACACCGGAGAAAATTATGGAAGAAAAAGGTGTAGAACCGTGGCAAATCGTGCATGCGAAAGCTTTCATGGGAGATACGAGCGATAATTACCCAGGTGTAAAAGGTATCGGTGAAAAAACAGCGTATAAGCTTATTCAAGAACATGGTACAGTAGCAACTGTACTAGAAAATGTGGCAGCATTAACGAAAGCGCAACGTACGAAGATTGAAAGTGATTTAGAGAATTTAAATATTTCATTACAATTAGCGCAAATTCATTGTGAAGTTCCTATTTCATGTTCACTAGAAGAAGGATTACACACAATAGATGAAGAAAAATTACGATTCGTTTGTGAAGAAATGAATTGGGGAAGACCTGAAATATTAATCAATATGCTATAAGTACTAGGAAGACCGATTAAAAGTAAAATGAATCGGTCTTCCTTTTTTGTTCACAAAGTTGTCAGAAAATAAACGTAATTTTCATGTAAAGTTCAAATGGAATTCACAACAATCAATTATTATAAGACAAACAGATAAATACTTATCTTTTATATAAACCATCCCCCAAGGAGGACAATGAAAATGAGAAAAAAAGTGAGAAAATCTTTTAAACAACTATTAATTGAAAATAAACAATCACTATTAAATAATAAAGAAAATATGAAAGAAATTGAGGAACGGATTGAGAAACGACATGTAGCATATAGAGCTGTTAGTAATTGAGTATTATCATTTTGCTTATGAAAAAAGTTTGTAGTTTGGATGCTATCCAAAACTACAAGCTTTTTCTTTTTTATTACTGCCACCAAATCCAAGCCCAAAAGTAATTTCGTATATTTCGAGGAGGAATGCGTATAAAACGTTCACCGTCAAAGAAGCAATTAAAATTTGGAAGTGTTTCATCCGGATTTTCTGGAACAAAGGTGACAATGTTTTCGTTACTTGTAACGGTTACTGTAATTGGTGGATCGGTAGGTGAGGCTTGAAGTTGTAACGAAATATTAGCCGTATTTTTAAACTCATTAGTAACAGGTGGACTTATCACTTGTACGGTGAATAACACGATAATTGTTTCGCTTGGTTCTAAATTAGTAGCAACTAGGAAACCGATATTCGGATTCGCTAGTGGAGAGCGTTCTCCGTTAATGGAGACGGTGCCGTTCATAAATTGTAAACCTACTGGAATAGTATCCTGTAACGAAATATTTAAGAGTGAAATCTCGGAAGTATTCGTAATACGCACCGTATAATCAAAATATTGATTTAAATAAGCTGAGCTGACGGAAGCGTTTTTCGTGACTGTCGCAGTTACGAATTGAACTGGTATACGAACAATATTCGAATTAACAACGAAAGTAATAATCGGATCCTGTGGTGTCAATTGGAAAGCGGCTGTAACTGTTGCAGAATTTATAATTGTACTGTTTGAAGGAATAGAAGTTACAAGAACTTTAAATGTTATCGTTGCTACTCCATCTGCAGGTAAAGAGCCGATATTCATACCAGTGTCTGGACGGATATTTGGAACTTGAGTACCATTAATTGATACGCTGTTTTCTATAAATGTTGTACCGGCTGGAATTATATCTAGGACGGAAGTACTGATTGTAGGAATTGGTGAATGATTTATCACCTCTAATGTGAAAGTTATGATGTCCCCTGTCGCCACGATAGATTTATCGGCTGTTTTTTCAATACTAACCATTGGATCAACTATTATTGTTGTAACAGTATTTGTTTGCTTTGTAACGGTATTTATTTGCCTTGTAATCGTAATAGGAGGTTCGGTTGGACCGACAATAGGTGTATAGGAAATAGTAGCATCGTTATTGATTGTAGATTGAAGAGTAGAAGAAGATATTGTCACTTGGAATGTAATAATAAAAGATTCGTTTGGAGCAAGGTTGCCTAGCGTAATACCATTTTCAGGATTCGCATTAGGTTGATTGATTCCGTTAATCGTAACACTACCAAAAACGAATGTCGTATCTACTGGTGCCATGTCTACTAGAAGAAGATCTTCAATAGTGGTATTTCCATTATTCGTAATGGAAATGGTGTACGTTAAAGTTTGACCAGGTAAGGCGTTCGTTACATCAACAGACTTGATAGCAAAGACGTTATCGTTTTGGACAGTTGTTGTGACGGTATTTGTTGTAGTTGTATTTGTAACAGGTACGTTATTTGGGTTGACTATATAGTTAAAGGTAGTGATTGCGTTGTTGTTGAGTACATTTGGTGTTGGGATAGAAGTCACTAAAACTTGGAATGAAGTGCTAGCATTTCCGCCAACAGTTATAGTACCAATTGGTATACCACTTACTGGATTAACTCCCGGAAGAGCTTCGTCGTTTACAATAACGCTATTTTCTATAAACGTAGTACCTTGAGGAATAATATCTTGAATGATTACATCATTTGCTGCAAGATTACCAGTTTGGTTCAGTGTAATCGTATATGTTAGCGTGTCACCAACTGTTGCAAATGCAAGATCAACAGTTTTGTTACTAGTCAAATTCGCGTGATTAATTTCTGTTAAAGCAGCTGATGAATTAATAATTTCTGTAATAGGTGGTTGATTTGGTAATGTGTATTCATACTCAACTGTACTCGTGTTAGAGATTGGATTTGTTTGTGGAATCGAAGTAACTCGTACTTGGAATAGGACAGTTGCGGTCGTATTAGGCGGAATGTTATCAATTTGTATCCCGCTAAGTGGGTTATCATTTGGATGAGCGTTTCCGTTCACAATAACACTATTCTCTATGAAGCTCGTATTTGCTGGGATGGTATCTGTAATGATAATGTTTTCTACTTGTATATTTCCGTTATTTGTGATGGAAATGGTGTAAGGGATAATCGTTTGTAGGTCAGCATATTGAATAGGCGTTGTTTTTGTGGCAATTACATTAGCAGAAATAACTTCAGTGAAGGTAATATTACTAGTTGATATTTGTTCTTCAATATTTATTGTATAACGAGAAGTTGATTGATTTTGAATACGACCGCTAGCTGGAAGGGCTACGATGGTAACAGAAAATGTGACTGGGATCGAAACATTAGCAGCAATCGTTCCTACAAGTATACCCGTACTTGGGTTCGCGTTAAGCTGAGGGATATTATTTACTAAAACACTACCGTCTATAAAGGCTGTTCCATCAGGAATATTGTCTGTAAATACAACAGAAGTAGCGTCCGTATTTCCTGTATTCGTTAAAGTTGTAGTGAAGGTTAAAATGTCACCAATCGTTACAGAAGTTAAATCAACAGTTTTCAGTGAAACGATATCAGCGTCATTAATTTGAACGAAAGTAGTATTGGAAGTAGTAGATTTTTGAATAGGTGCAAAGTCAGGGTTGAAAATAAATTCGTAGACGATGTTTGCGGTATTAGGTGTTGGATTTACAGCAGGTAAATTCGTAACGGAAACTTGGAACGTTATTGTAGTTACTTGACCTGACGTAATATTAGGAATGGAAAATCCGATATTTGGATCTGCTGCAGGAAGTACAGTGTTGTTAACTGTTACACTCCCCGGAATAAATACGGTTCCATCTTCTATAATATCAGTAAAAAAGATGGAGTTAGTTGTAGTGGATCCGTTATTTTGAATGAATACTGTATATTCAATGGTTTCATCAATATTTGCTAATGCTGTATTAGCGGATTTTGTAGCGATAAGAATAACATCGATAAATTGTATGTTTGTAGTATTGGAAGAGATCGTTTCTGAAATTGGTGGTAAGCTTGGGGCTGGTTGATACTCATAGTGAATGACAGCGATATTATTAATGTTATTTTGAGAAGGCATAGAGACTACATTTACTTGGAATGTAACAATAATCGTATTGTTTGGAAGAATTATATCAAGATTGATGCCGGTAATTGGATTGTCATTAGGCCTTGGTATGCCATCTACAAGTATGCTATTTGGAACAAATGTGGTGCCAGCGGCAATTGCATCAATTAGGAAAGTATTTGTAATAGGTACTGTACCAGCGTTTGTAACTGCGATTGTATATGTGATGATTTGACCTACGCGTGTAATAGATCTGTTAGCGGATTTAATTGCACTTACATTTGCCGTCCGCACTTCAGTATTTACTGCATTTGATAACGATCTGCGCTGAATAATAGGAGAACTAGGATCAATTTGGTATTCATACGAAGTGTCTGAAATGTTAATGACTGTGTTGCCCGCTGGTATACTTATAAGTTGTACTTGGAATGAAATAGTGACTGTTTCATCTGGTTGTATCGTGCCAAGAGTTACTCCATTTTCAGGGTTCGCACCAGGCTGAATTACATTATTTATTGATAAGCTATCTTCAATGAATATAGTACCTTCTGGAATGTTGTCAATGAACACCGTATTGTTAGCCGGAACAGTTCCTATATTTTGTAGTGTATTTGTGTAGGTGATATTTTGCCCGGTGGATACGAAAGTAACATCCGCCTGTTTAACAGAAATAATATTTGCATTTTGAAGTGATGTTGTAACGATATTAGAATTTGCAGTGCGATTCACTGGTGGAGCTGTAGGAATACTTACATATTGGTAATTTACAGATGATTGATTTACAATTTCGGTTTCAGTTGGTGGGTTATTTGTTTGTACTTGAAATAGTATTGTTTTAGAACTGTTTGGTGGAATCGTTCCAAGTGGTATGCTGTTTTCTGGATTTACACCAGGCTGAAGTACACCATTAATTGTGACACTGTCTGGAACGAATGTAGTCCCAGCTGGAATAGCATCTGTAAAAGTAATATTTATTGCATCAACATTGCCGATATTTTTCACTTCAGAAATATAAAGTATAGTTCCGCCAATATCTACAGTTATTGGATTGGACGTTTTTGTAATTGTCAATTGTGCCTGCACGCAATTTGTAATGACAATATTACTTGTAGATGTTTCAGTAATAGGCGGTTGTCCTGGGTCTGGTTGAATTGTATATGTTGTATTAGAGTGATTTGTAATCGATTGTTGCGAGAATGAATCGTTAATAAGAATTTGGAATGAAATAAGGTGAGTAGCGTTTGCTGCTAGGTTAGGTAAAGTAACACCTGCATTTGGATTTGCACCAAGTATAGCTGTTCCATTAAGTGTAAAACTATTTTCTACGAATGTAGTCCCTTCTGGAATCGTATCTGAAAATATGAGATTAGTAGCTGGAATATTTCCGGTATTTTCTAGCGTTATCGTATAGGTCAAAATATCACCTGTTGTTGCTTGCTCTACATTGACTGCTTTTAAAGAAAGAACATTTGCATCTGAAATTTGTGTGAAAGCAGGGTTAGACGTAATGGTTCGAGAGATGATAGGAGCAGTTGGATCGGCGATAAAAGTATAGTCAATACGAGCTATATTAGAAATTGGATTCACGCTTGGAATGGATTGAACGATAACTTGGAATGTGACGGTGACGATTTCTGTAGGTGCAATGGCGTTTAAGGGGATTCCTACGTTTGGATCAGTCCCTGGAGCTGAAACGCTATTAATGGTCACGCTATTCGGAATAAATGCAGTTCCTTCTGGGACCAAATCTGTTAAAGTAACTGTATTTGCAGTTGTATTCCCGTTGTTTTGAATGACTACAGTGTAAGTGATTGTACCGTCAGTAGACTGTACGAGGGAATCTGTATTTTTCGTTACAGATAGCGATGCATCAACGACAGCTATATTTACCGTATTAGATGAAGATGTTGCTGTAACTGGAGGTTGACTTGGGTCGACAATATACGTGTAACTTGTAAGTGCTTGATTTATAATTGCTCCTTGGGGAGGAATAGAACTTGCAAGAAATTGGAACGTAATCGTAGCAGAATCACCTGGTGCGATAATACCAACTGGAATACCGAGAGTTGGACTTGCATCTGGAAGTGGAATCCCGTTAAGCGTAACACTATTTGGAACAAATAATGTCCCTTCAGGAACTCCGTTAATGAGTAATACAGAATTTGCAGGGAAGTTTCCAGTATTCGTTAATGTTGCTGTATACGTAATGATATCTAAGGTAGATACGATTGATCGATTTGCTTCTAAAACAGTTATAACAGTAGCGTTATTAATTTGTGTGGAAGCACTATTAGAATTTATTGTGCCTGTAACAGGGGGAGAATCCGGATCAACAATGAATTCGTATTGAATAGATGCAATGTTTGTAATTGGATTCGAAGGCGGAGTAGATGTAACTACGACTTGGAAAGTAACAGTTAAGGAACTACTCGCGTTCACGGTTCCGATATTCACTCCGCTATTTGGATTTGCACCTGGAATGGTACTTCCATTTAGAGTAAAGCTATTTTCAACAAAGGTGGTTCCTGTTGGAATCAAATCTGAGAAGTTTACGTTTGTCGCATTTGTATTACCACTATTTTGAATTAGAACTGTATAAGTGATCGTGTCTCCGATATTCGCAAAGGCTGTATTAGTAGTTTTTACAGCTGAAAGTATAGCTGCATTAATAGCAGTAACGAAGACGTTTGTTTCCACGTTGCCAGGCTGAGCTTGTAATGCATTTCCTACGTTATATTGGAAGTTTACAAACCCTAAGTTTTGGAGTTCCGGTGTGAACGTTGTTGGATTGCTTACGATTTGAACTTGGAATACGATTGTTACAGTTTGATTTGGAATGATCGTATTTATGCCAATACCGTCAATGATAGAAGCAGATGGTAATGGAGTGCCATCAACAATAACTGATCCTGTAACAAATTGTGTCCACGATGGTATCGGGTCTGAGAAAATAACGTTATTGGCAGGGATATTTCCTGTATTTGTAATCGTAGTGGTATACGTAATCGTATCACCAATCGTTGCAAAGGCTTTATCTCCAATTTTAGTAGTAGTTAAAATAGCACTTTCAATTGTTGTTGTAACACTATTTGAAGTAATGTTTTTTGAAACAGGAGGATTAGCTGGATTAACGATATGCTGGAAGCTAACGCTAGCTTGGTTGGTAATTGGATTTATAGGCGGAATTTCATCGGCACTAATATGAAATGCTACAATGACAGATTCGTTTGGCGCGATATCACCAATTGGAACGCCTGTAATTAGGTCTGCATTTGGGATGGTAGTTCCGTTAAGCGTAAAACTATTCGCTTCAAAGGAAGTTCCCTCTGGAAGAAGGTCGGTAAAAATAACATTAGTCGCACTAACATTTCCGCTATTTGTAATTGTAACGGAGTAGGTAATATCTTGCCCAATATCTACTGTTGACGCATTTGAATTTTTTTGTGCAATAAGGATAGCGCTATTAATTTGTGTCGTCGTTGTATTAGATTGATTAGAAGTTGAAATGAACGGCTGATCGGGATCAACGATATAACGGTAAGTGGTAAGAGCCGAATTAGGAATAGGATTGTTGATTGGGAGCGTTGAAACGATTGCTTGGAATGTGACAATTGATGTGCTTCCACCATTAATGGAACCAATATTTACACCAGTAGATAAATCAGCGTTTGGAATGGTTTGCCCATTAACTGTGAAACTGTTCGGAACGAAAGTTAAATTGCTGTCAAGAATATCGATAACAGTTACGTCCGTTGCAGCCACATTCCCGGTGTTAGGGAGGTTAAGTGTAAATGTTATTGTATTACCAACATCCGCAAAATTAAGATCTGTTGTTTTTGTACTATTAATAGTTGCGTTGTTTATTTGAAGAAGCGTCGTGTTAGAATTAGCTGCACTTGATACTGGAGGGTTAACAGGATCAACAGTAAACTCAAACGTCGTTGATGTTGTATTTGGTACAGGATTAATAGGTGGGATGCTGTTCACTGTAACTTGAAAGACGATACTATATATTTCATTAGGCGGAAGTGTTGAAAGTAATACACCGGTATTTGGATTCGCGTCAGGTTGTAGAACACCATCAACAGTTAATGTGTTAGGAACAAATGTGAGTCCACTCGGTAATACATCCATGAATACAATATTAGTCGCATCCGTATTTCCTATATTTGAAATAGAAGTAGTGTAAAAAGCAGTTTGCCCGATATCTGCAAAGGAGACACTTTCATTTTTCGTCATGGATAATATAGCTTCTTTAATTTGCGTTGAAACAGGATTACTAATTGAAGTTTCTGCATCAGGCGGTGAGACTAATTGATACGATGTTGATGAGAAATTTACAATAGGGTTTTCGGTTGGTAATGACGTTACAGTAACTTGGAACGAAACTGTTACTGTAGTCCCAGCTGTTATAGTCCCAATATTTACACCGTTCGATGGGTCCGCACCGCTTTGGGGAATGCCATTAATAGAAAAAGAGTTTGTAATAAATGTAGTTCCGCTTGGCATTGTATCAGTGAATATAACATTTTGTGCGGCGGAATTTCCGTTGTTTGATAGGGTAGCGGTATAGGTGAGTGTGTCTCCAATACGACTAAAGGATTTATCGACTTGTTTTAATGAAAGAATGGTAGCGGTATTAATTGTAGTAAATGTTGTGTTTGAAGTAACATTCCTTGAAACAATAGGGGCATTAGGATCAGCGATAAATGTGTAAGAAGCAGTAGCGGAATTGGCAATAGGATTTTGAACAGGAGTAGAAGTAGCGGTAACTTGAAATGCTATTGCTATTGAGCTGTTAGGAGCAATTGCTCCAATTGTTATACCTGTATTAGGATTAAGCCCAATTTGTGTAATGCCATCTATTGTAACGCTATCAGTAATAAACGTTGTACCATTTGGTATAAGATCAGTGAAAGTAATATTCGTAGCGTTTGTATTACCGGTATTTGTCAAAAGTGTCGTATAGGTAATGGTATCACCTAGTGTTACAAGTGTTTGATCTACAGATTTCACCATCGTTAGCATAGCATCTAGTACCGGGTTTGTAACGATATTCGTTGAAGTAGAAGTTGTAATAGGAGTTCCGTTTGGATCGACAGTATAAGAATATAAAATTGTGTCACTACTCATAATTGAACTTGAAGGGGGAACAGAAAGAACAGTTGCTTGGAAAGTAACGGTTACTGTTTCACCAGGCGCGATATTTGGTATGTTTACTCCAAGTGCTGGTTGCACACCAAGCTGCTGAATTCCATTTATTGTGACTGAATTGGGTATAAATGTAGTACTAGCTGGAATGGTGCTTGTAAAAGTTACATTTGTAGCGGGTGTATTTCCTGTATTCGTAATAGTCGTTGTATACGTAATGGTATCCCCGACGGAAATAATAGATTTATCAACACTTTTTGCTGTAGTTAATATTGCACTATTAATGGTTGTTGAAACTGTATTTGATATCGTTGTTTGTAATGCAGAAGGTTGGCTAGGATCAACTACATGTTCAAATTGTGCGGAACTAAAATTAGAAATTGGATTTATACTTGGAATGTTTGTTACAAGCACATTTATCGTAATGTTAGCCGTACTACCGGGATTTATATTTCCAATTTGAATCCCGGTAGCTGGATTTCCAATTTGCTGTGTACCAGAATCGTTTGTAAGTGTTCCAGAAATAAAAGTTGTTCCTTCAGGTAAAACATCCGTGAAAATTATATTTTGTGAAGTGACATTTCCAGGGTTACTTAATGAAATTGAATAAGAAAGTGTATCCCCGATCGTTGCGAAAGTTTTATCTACAGATTTAACAAGTGCGATTTCCCCAGAATTTATTTGTGTCGAAACAGGATTAGATGTTGTACTTCTTGAAGCGAGTGGTAAATTAGGTCCTGTCATAAATTGATAATCAATAGAAGCTCCATTTACAACCGGTGAGTTTGGCCCACCAGGTCCAATTGTGAAAATTGGATTTGGAATGCTGACTACTTGCACGCGGAAGGTAACGTTTATAAAATCTCCTGCAATAATATCCCCAATTGGTATCCCGTTTGCCGGATTTACTCCAGGTAATAAAACCCCGCCTACTCGAACGCTATCTTCTATAAATACTGTATTATTTGGAATCGGATCTGTAAAAATGATATTCGTAGCAGTTGTATTCCCTATATTTTCTAATAAAACAGTATACGTTAAAAATGAATTTCCAGGTGCGATGTCAGAAAATAGTCGATCCACACTTTTTGTTGCTTGAATAATGGCTTCGTTAATTTGAACTAAAGTTGGATTGCTTGTAGCTGTTTCTGTCACCGGCGGCTGGGTAGGATCCACAATGATAGAGTATGTTGTGCTAGATTGGTTCAATGTTGGATTTGGAGCTGGTATTGAACCAACGATAGCTTGAAAGCTAATTGTTGTCGTTCCCCCAACTGAAATTGGGTCTAAAGGAACACCAGTATCAGGCCTAAATCCAAGTTGTGGGGTGGAATTAATTTGCACGCTATCAGGAACGAATGACAGTTCAGGTGGTAATATATCGATAAAAACAGGTGTATTTGCAGTAGTATTACCGCTATTAGTGAGAGTAGTTGTATACGTAATTGTATCTCCAACAGCAGCAAATGAACTGCTAGCAGTTTTTGTTGCTATAACGGAAGCAGAGTTTACTTGTGTAAAAGTTGTATTGGATTGAACGGTTCGTGAAACAGGCGGTTCATTTATATCAACAATAAAGCTATATTGAAGCGATGATTGGTTCGGAATTGGATTAGGGTTTGGAAGAGTTGTAATGTTCACTTGAAAACTAAGTGTAACCGATGCATTTGCATTCAAGTTACTAATATTAATACCGTTTTGTGGATTTGCATTTGGTAGTATGACACCGTTTATTTTAAAACTATTTGGGACAAAGGTAGTACCATTTGGAATTGAATCTGTAAAAACAATGTTATTCGCAGTAGTATTTCCTATGTTTGTAACAACTGAGGTAAATGTAATCGTATCTCCAATTGTAGCGAAAGTTGTACTAGCATTTTTGTTTATTACTAAAGTAGCGTCAATAATCGGTGTAACTGTCGTATTTGTAACAGTACTGCCAACAGCTGGTGTTTCAGTTGGATTCACCGCATATTCGTAGTTTACAAGAGCATTATTTGTTAAAGTTCCACTCGGTGGAATGGCGAGGATTTTCACTTGGAATGTAATGAAAGTAATGCCGCCGGGTGAAATATCGTCTAAATGAATACCTAATGAAGGATCTAATCCAGGTTGGGAAACGTTATTTATCGTAACGGAATTTGGGATGAAGGATGCACCAGGTCCAAGTCCATCTGTTAAAACTGTAGCACTGGCAGGGATATTTCCTGTGTTCGTAACTGCAATCGTATAAGTAACGATATCCCCAATTGCAGCATTCGGTGTATTCACTGACTTCGTAGCGACAATAGTAGCATTGTTAATTTGAGTTGTTATTACGTTACTTAACGCATTGGCGGATGTTGGAGGTAAGTTAGGATTTACGGTATATTGGTATGTTGCGTTACTTTGGTTCGGGATTGGATTCGGACTAGGGATTGAATTTACAATTACTTGAAATGAGATTGTCGTATTTGCATTCGGATTTATTGGATCAATTGCAACACCACTTGCTGGATTTACATTAGGGAGTGTATTCCCGTTTACTGTTACACTATTAGGAATAAATGATGTCCCGTTTGGAATTACATCTGTAAATACTACATTTGATGCAAGGGTGTTCCCGTTATTCGTTAGAGTAGTCGTGTACGTAATAATATCATTTACGTTAGCAAACTGTTTATCTGCAGATTTTACAGCGGTAATCGAGGCATTATTAATAGTTGTTTGTACAGTGTTAGAAGTAACCATTTGCATGACAGCTGGTTTGGACGGGTCGTACGTGTATTGGAATGTAGTGCTCGATTGATTCGCAATCGGATTTGCACTAGGAATGGTTGGTACAAAAACTTGGAATGCGACAGTACGTGATGAATTCGCTCCTATCGTACCAATTAAAATGCCGTTAGCAGGGTTTGCATTAGCGATAGGGACACCGTTAATCGTTACAGTATTAGGAAGGAAGATAGTACCAGCTGGAATGATATCTGTAAACGTTACATTAGAGGCAGGGATATTGCCGTTATTCGTTAAAATCGTTGCATAAGTTATGATGTCGCCAACATCAGCAAAGTTTGTGCTTGTTAGTTTCGTAGCAATAATATTAGCGGTGTTAATTTGTGTAGTTACTATATTACTAGCAGAGTTTCTTACAACGGGAGGTGAATTTGGATCTGCGATAAAGTTATATTGAAGTACAGCACTGTTTTGAACTGGATTTGGTGAAGGTAAACTATTTGCACTAATTTGGAAAACAATTGTTGTAATGCCGCCTGCTGGAATCGTACCAACTTGAAGACCGACACTTGGATCCGCCCCTAGCTGTAAAGCACCGCCTATAAAAGTGCTATTTGGTACGAGAGTTGTGCCAGGAGGGAGTAAATCGGTAACGACAACATTATTTGCTGGACTATTTCCAGTGTTAGCTAAAGCAATGGTATATGTGATTGGTTGCCCAACATCAGCAATAGTTATATCTACCTGTTTGACAATAACGACATTTGCTAAGTTGATTTGTGTACTTACAGTGTTGCTTAAAGATGTTTCGATAGTTGGGGGATCGCCTGGATTTAAAATAAAACTATACTGTGTACTAGATGAATTTATTGTTGGGTTTTGTGTTGGTAAAGAGGTGACAGTTACTTGATAAGAGACGGTAAGTGAGCCGTTCGCAGCAATGGAAGGTAGTGGAACACCTATATTTGGATCTGCGTTATTTTGGAGTACACCATTAATAAGGAAAGTGTTTGGGATAAAGGTAGTACCGTCTGGATTCGTATCAACGAAAGTAGGACTATCAGCAGAAACACTTCCTTCATTCGTTAAAACGACGGTATAAGTTAATACATCCCCTACAGTAGCGAACTCTTTATCCACTGTTTTTTCTGAAATAATATTTGCGTCATTTACTTGAGTAAATGTAGTAGTTGAAGTAGTGTTCTTACTTACAGGCGAAGCGTTTGGATCAACGATAAAGTTATAGGAAATAGAAGCACTATTTGAAATAGGATTTGGGTTTGGAATGCTAATGATTACTACTTGGAATGAAGCTGTAATGGTAGTGTTAGCATTGATGCTACCAATATTGATGGTAGCTGGTGTTGCACCTGGTTGAGTAACACCGTTAACTATAACACTGCTCGGTACAAAGGCAGTGCCATTCGCAATTGAATCGGATAGTACTACATTGTTCGCCGCAACATTTCCATCGTTTGTAAGAGAAAAGGTATAAGTTAATACATCCCCAACTTCCGCAAACGTTTTATCTACAGATTTAGTAGCTTGAAGGTTTGCTAGTCTAATTGTTGATGTAACAGAATTAGAATTTACTGTTTTTGAAGTTGGTGGCAGATTTGGATTTACAGTATATAGATAAGAGGCGAAAGCATTATTAATGATAGGATTTTGGGTGGTAATATTGATGACAGTTACTTGGAAAGAAAGTGTAAAAGTAGCTCCGCCAGGAATTGTGCCGATAGGTAAAGCAACGAGAGAATCTACATTTTGCAAAACGCCGTTGAGTGTTACAGAACCAGGGGTCAATATTGTTCCGTTTGGAAGTGGGTCTGTTAGTTGTACATTAGTTGCAGCTGTATTTCCGCTGTTTGTAATAAGAATTGTATAACTTATCGTTTCACCAATTGTGGCAAATTGTTTATTTGTTGATTTTGTTAATGCTAAATTCGCATTGTTAATTTGAGTGGAAACGAGATTCGAAGAAATGTTTTTTGTAACGGGTGATTGGCTTGGGTTGACGGTATATTGATAAGAAGCGCTTGAACCATTAGATACGACATTCGACGCTGGAATTGTATTTACTACTACTTGAAATGAAACATTTTTTGTTGTGCCAGTTGGAATAGAACCTATATTCACACCAGTAGCGGGATTTGCTCCAACTTGTGTCGTGCCATCTATTGTTAAACTGTTGAGAACAAAAGTTGTTCCAGTAGGAATGACATCTGTAAAAATAACGTTGTTCGCATTCGTATTACCTGTACCTGTAAAGGAAACGGTGTACGTTAGTGTATCACCAATATCTGCAAAATTTTTATCTACTGATTTTGCCATAGTTACAGTAGCGTTATTCACTTGAGTAGATACAATATTGGTCGTATCAGTCCCACTTATTGCCGGTTGATTTGGAACAGGAATGTATTGATATGTTGTGGTCCCGCTATTTAATATTGGATTTGTTTGGGGAATAGAAGGAACGAGTACTTGAAATGAAACAATAGTCGTAGAATTAGCAGCAATAGCGCCAATTGATATACCAGTAGCGGGATTTGCTCCAGCTTGAGTAACCCCGTTAACAGTTACACTCCCTGGAATGAAAGTAGTCCCGCTAGGAATCGGATCCGTATATATAACGTTCGTTGCCGCGATATTTCCTATATTAGCTAAGGCAATACTGTAAGTTAACGTTTCGCCAATATCGGTAAAGATTTTGTTAACTGATTTTGTACCATTAATATCTGCAAGATTAATTTGTGTTCCAGCAGAGTTGCTTGTTGCAAGACCGTTAAAAGTCGTTCCCCCAGCAATTGGTGTATATTGAAATGTAATATTCGCAGTGTTAGAAATCGGATTCTGATTTGGAAGGGAAACGACAGTTGCTTGGAAAGTTACTGTACGAGAAGCATTGTTATTAATTGTTCCAAGAGATATACCAGCAGCCGGGTTTGCATTTGTTTGAGGTACGTTATCTACCGTTACAGTGCCAGGTATGAAGGAAGTGCCGTTAGGGAGTATGTCTGTAAAAGTAACGTTATTAGCAGGTAGAAGGCCGGTGTTAGGGATAGTAACGGTATAAGTGAGGACATCTCCAATTGATGCGACGCTTTTATTCACGCTTTTCGTTGCTTGTATGTTTGGTGAGTTTATATTAATTTGTAACCCGACTGTATTTAACATATATGCATCTCCGTTAGTTGTTAAACGGATTGCAGCTGAGACTTGGGAATTTGTTAAATAAGGAGAAATATCAATAGAAGTAATGTCCCAACCTTGCCGGCCTGCGGAAATATTTGTGCTTGTAGAAGCACTTTGATTTCGCGTTCCAAATGTCCCAGTTGTATCTAAGTTTCCAGCGGCATTATTGATTTGAGAACCGAAGAAATTATTTACAGCATTATTTGGCCCAGATAAAGCATTTAATGAACTGAAATTTGGTCCAAATAACGCTTGATCCCCTGTTATATCTGCATCTCCTTCAATAGAACTTAAAAATAATCGCCCGCTTACAGGTCCTCCTGCAGGTGTTAAAAATCCAGAAACAGCTACATCTGCACTACCAGTATCAGCAGAAACACGGTTACCAGCTACATAAATGGTTAAGTTTCTTGCAGGCAATGTCCCGTTTTGGTAAGCGACGATAAGTGTCCATCCAGCTGAATTAATTGTTCCATTAGAAGCATCTATAGGATCTACAAGTCCAGGGACAGAGCCGGTTGTATAAGAGCCAGATCCTCCCGCTTGAATGAGGGATGTTACATCTGCAGAACGTGTATAGAATCCAAATGTGATAGATCCAGAAACGAATGTTTGATTGGAAGCTGTAACAGCTGAAGGAGTAATCGAGTATGTTGAAACAGGTGTTGTAAAAGAAACGGGGTTTCCTAAAACACTTGTAATGTTTTGATCACGAGATAAGTAGTTGCCGCCCCAGATGAGTTCTGCATAAAGAATTGTACTACCAGCAGGGATATTTAATATAGCAGTAGAACTATTTTGTGTATAGTTTAACGTTGTACCAGCAGGAAAAGTAGGTACTTGTAAAGCAGTATTCGTAGTTACGAATGCGCCAATTGCCCCGATTGTACCAGCACGGTTTTGATTACTGATTTTACTTAAACCGAGTGTGTTTCCTGTAATCGCAAGTGCGCCGTTAGTGGTGGTAGAAAATCGATTCGTAATGGGCATGTTGTCACCTCACTTACAATATAGTCTTGGTCAAAATAGGATATGTGTGTAACAGATAAAGTGAAACATGTACAAGTTGATTCGGGAAGAATGGTTTAAAAGTCTAGATAAAGAGATGGAGAATGATTGTCTTGGAAATGAGAGTGGAGCGTCTTAAAGAAGAAAATATAGAGGATATTGTAGTGTTATCTTCCTATATTGGTTGGGATTATAATAGAGCAGAAGTTGAAACGATTTTTAACTCAGGTATTGTATATGGCGTATGGAATGAGAGAAAAAAACTGATTGCGAGCGCTGCAATTATATTATACGGAGAGGCGTTAGCGTCAATAGGAATGGTAATTGTACATCCTGATTATAAGGGAAAAGGAATTGGAAAGATGATAACGAATTCATGTATTAAGAGTGTATCGACTCAAAATCCAATTATGCTCATTGCTACGGATGAGGGAAAGCCTTTATATGAAAAATTAGGATTTAGGTCTGTTAGTTATGTTTCTAAATACATATGTAACTCGTACAATGTAAATAATCATTGTGTAGGAAATGAAGATTATATGATGAATTATGAAGTAAATGATTTAGAAAAAATAATAAAAATAGATGAAGATGCATTTGGAACAAATAGAAAAGAGTTTTTAAAGAAAAGAATTATGCAAAGTGAACAGTGCATCGTTGTAAAGGATAAGGAACAAAATATATTAGGTTACGGTTTAAGTATACAAACGCCAGAAAATAAAATAATAGGACCGGTCTCTGCTAAAAATGATGAGATGGCAATGAGAATTGTACATGATTTAGCAAGAGGACATCATGGTAAATTAAGAATTGATGTACCAGAAGGAAAGAAAGATTTTATGAAAGAATTACAGATTATTGGTTTTCAAAAGGTTAATACACCACCAATAATGATGAAAAATAGCGGTCAATTATTAAAAAGAAATAATGAGTTATATAGCATTGCAGCACAAATTTTTGGTTAAAAAAGAATCCTTTTCACGTAAGGATTCTTTTTTCGTTCATTTAATCACGATATTGGTCATGAATAGGTTGAAAAAGATTTTCCTCGACATCTCTAACAACTGAGAAATGATCAACATTATAATGACCATGGAGAATTTTATTGTGATGGTCAATAATTTGCTCTGCAGACAACACAGTAGAATCAGTTGTGGAATGACCGTTTTTAATTAATGTAACATCAAAGCCTTCTACAGTTGCTGTTCGAACTGCGGTGTCGATACAATGCTCTGTTTTACATCCACCGATAACGAGATGGCCAATCTTCTCTTCTTTTAAAAGTTCAAGTAAAGAAGTGCCATAGAATGCGTTTGTTGCTGCTTTATTAATAAGGACTGCAGACTGAGGTACGTTAATCTCATTATGTACTTCAAATCCTTCTCCGCTACCAGAAGCAACATCAATATCTCTTACGAAAACAATAAGGGCATTTGCATCTATTGCTTTCTGCAGGGCTGTATTTAGTGTAGATAATAACTCGTTTTTACGAAAAACTTCATTTTCTTGTTCATTTCCATCCATTAATTCTTGCTGCGCATCGATAATTAATAGTGCTTGTTTCATTTTATATCCTTATCCCCTTTAATATAAAATAAGTTACCAGTTACATATTCTTTTATATTGTAAGGAAATCCTCTATCGTATACTTCGGATAGATTTACAAACTTGTCAAATAAATTTCATTCTCATGGCGTGTAAAAACATGTATGATAGGAGATGGAGAATTTTTGAGTAGGTGGGAATAACATGCAAACAGTAGAAGATTATCTTTCATTCTTACATACGAAAGGATTTAAACTATCAGAGGAAGCACAAGGGTTTATTATGTTCGGACAAGGATATACGGGTGCATCTGATGGAATTGTGAATGCGGCAATAGAAGCGACAATTAAACATCAATTACAGTTTGATGGGAGTTATTTTGTTGCGTTATTAGAACGATTGAAAGAAGAAGAGATTACAGATAAAAAAAGCGCTAAGGCTTTTATGCGGAAGTTACAAGCGTAACTTCACGCAGCCTGCGCTTCTTTTTTTGTTTTGGAAGGTAATTCAACAAAAACCATGCCTAGGAAAATACAGAGGCATCCGATAATAGCGGAAATAGAAAGTTGTTCGTTTGCAACGAGAACGCCTGTTAAGGCAGCGAAAACGGGCTCCATTGCAAAAATAATTGCTACTCTCGTTGGAGACGTATGTTTTTGCGCTGAAGTTTGAATAAAAAAAGCAATGGATGTTGCGAATAGGGAAGTTAAAAATAGGGCGAATAAAAAGGAAGAATTCGTCCATAGTGAAACTGAAAATAATTTTTCCCAATCTTCAAACAAAAACGCGCAAATAGAAGAAAACATACCGACAGCTAATACTTGCGATGTACTTAACAATAAAGGTGATATTTTCTTAGAGAAGAAGCCGTTAACAAGAATATGAGCAGCGAAAGCAACTGCACAACCGAGAACGAGTATGTCTCCAATGTTTAATTGAAAAGAATCACCAGCTGTTAATAAGTATAAACCTGCTGTTGCGACAGCAATGCCCGTTACGATAAAAATGGTAGCTTTTTGTTTTAAAAAGATAAAAGACAAAATGGGTACCATAACGATACTAAGCCCTGTTAAGAAACCTGCTTTTGAAGAAGTTGTATAAAGTAAGCCGAATGTTTGTAACACATAGCCAACACATAAAAAGAACCCAACGATTAATCCAGCGAGACTACTTTGTTTTATATGTTGTTTTGAAGTTTTTTTTGAGAAAATCATTTGAACGAATAATAAAATAATTCCAGCGAATAAAAAGCGAATACCATTAAAAGTAAATGGACCAACGAAAGACATAGCATTTTGAACGACGACAAACGTAGCTCCCCAAATAAAAGAGACAAATAATAAAGCAAGAGGAGCGATCCAATCTTTTTTCACACTCATACCCCCGTTAATTTTGTAAGATAGCCTTTCTAGCTAACTCATCAGCAACTTTATTTTGACTACTTGGAATCCACTTAATAAAAAAGAGATCGAAACTTTTTATGTACTGCAGTGCTTCCTCTAATAGTGGTGCAAACATTTTATTTTTTGCGTATTCTTTTTCGACAGCTCGCTCGACAAGTTGCGAATCTGTACGAAAAGAGACAATGTTATAATTATGCTCCGTGCAATATTTTAATGCCGCAAGTAAAGCGTGGTATTCTGCTTCATGATTGGACATTGTCCCAAGGGGTAATGATAATTGTACAGCTGGTTGAACCCCTTTAATAAATACGCCTGCACCAGAAGGACCAGGATTTCCTTTTGATGCACCATCAATATATACTTCAATCAAAATGAGAAACCTCCAAATGATAAGATGATCCCCTACTTATATGTTTTATTGAAGTAGGGGATAGAGTAATTAGCCAATTGTAATGCTATAACGACATGTAAATGTTTCATTCGCTTGTAAAGATTGAATTCCTTTTTTTTCCTTAAAATCTTTTGCTGGAGTTACTTCATCAGCAATTCCGTACCAAGGTTCGATACATAAGAAAGGAGCATTCTCGCCTGGTGTCCATACGCCGGCAAATGGGAATCCGTCAAATTCTACTTTTACAAATTTATTATGTTTATGAGAACGAATAGAGATTTCATCCGTATTCATATTTTCAAAAATAAGTGCATCGTTTTTAAATAGGTCGTATGTAAGTGGCAACTCATTCGTACTTTCAGCAATTAGTTGCTTCTTATTTGAAAGGTAAGGTCCTTCTAATACGCTCGTTTCTAAACGCTCTGAACCATTAAAAGATAGGTGGTAATCTGTAAATGACTCGCCCTCTAATAACGGGAAATTGAAACCAGGATGTGCTCCGATTGAGAAGAACATCTCTTTTGAAGCAGGGTTATTCACTTCGTATGTTACATGAACGGTTTGTCTGTCTAGTTCATAAGAAACGAGTAATTCGAATTCGTATGGGTATTTTTTTAATGTTTCTTCATTACTAGTTACAATGTAAGTGATTTTCGTTTCACTTTGTTCTTCTACAGAGAATGTAAGATCACGAGCAAAGCCGTGTTGTGTTAAAGAATAAGGTTTACCATCTACGTAGTATGTATTATCTACTAATCGGCCGACGATTGGGAATAAAATTGGTGCACGGCGTCCCCAATAAGTAGCATCACCTTGCCATAAGTATTCTGTATTGTCTTCTTTTAAGAGAACGCTTTGTAATTCTGCACCTTTGTCAGAGATGGTAACGATCACTTTTTCATTTTGAATTGTTGCAGTCATGAAGTAAAACCTCCTAAATCTTTCATATATTTCATTATACGTTGTCTAAAAGAAAAAGGGTAGTTCATGGTAGGAATCTATTGACGAAAGGGGGGCTACCGCGTAAAATATAGTCTTGTTGCTTAAAAAACGAATAACGTGGTTCGAAACCATCCCACGTAAAAAAACTAAGGAGATTTTGTCATGAATATTAGAACATTAGTCGGTAATGGTATTTTAGCGGCATTATATATTGCTGTTTCTATGCTTATTCAGCCATTTGGCTTTACGAATGTACAGTTTCGTATTTCAGAGATGTTTAATCATCTCGTTGTATTTAATAAGAAAGCAATTTACGGAATTGTATTAGGTGTATTTTTAACGAATCTCTTTTTCTCACCTATGATCGCTTACGATTTAGTATTTGGAGTAGGGCAATCTATTCTTGCATTAGTTGCAACGATTATTTCTATGCGATTTATTAAAGGTGTTTGGGCTCGTATGATTTTTAATACAGTTATTTTTACAATTACAATGTTTATGATTGCAATTGAACTTCATCTTGCATTTGATTTACCATTCATGTTGACTTGGTTAACATGTGCAATCGGTGAATTTGTTGTTATGGCGATTGGTATGCCTGTAATGTACTGGATTAATAAACGAGTACAATTTGAAAGATTTATGTAATAGATGAAAGAGCTATTCCTATAGGGATAGCTCTTTTTGCATGTGATAATATTGAATATAATTCTTTGACTCTTGATAAAATATAATAAAATAAAGTGAGGCTTTCATTAGCTGGATACATATAAGAAGTCTTACATAAGGGGAATCTAGTATGAAATATAAAATTCATTGGTTGTATAAAACAAAGCGCGGTTTGCAGACGGAATTAACGACAGATTATATGAACATAGAAGAAGCACTTCAATTTGCGGAGGATTTCGAGAAAACAGGAAGAGTGAAGGAATTATTATTTTACGATGAAATGGATACAGAATGGTTATTAAAGGAAATAAAAAAGCTGAGTAAACAAGTGGAGGAAGAACCCCAAGAAATACTCGTTTATTTTGATGGTGGTTATGATGTACAGACGAAAGAAGCTGGTATAGGCATATGTGTATACTATAAAAAAGGAAATAAAAACTACCGAATTCGCCGTAATGCATATATAGAAGGTATATATGATAATAATGAAGCGGAATATGCATCACTATTATATAGCATGAATATACTCGAGGAATTAGGGATTAAGTATGAAGCGGTCACGCTTCGCGGAGATTCTCAAGTTGTACTGCAGCAATTGGCTGGAGAATGGCCTTGTTATGATGAACATTTAAATCATTATTTAGACCAAATTGAGCAAAAGGCGAAGCAAATGAAATTAAAACTTGTATGTGAGCCTATATCAAGAAAACAAAATAAAGAAGCACATCAATTAGCTACGCAAGCATTAGAAGGAACAGTGATTGATAGTCATAAAGAAATAACCGAATAGAGAGGTGCAAAGGTGGATAAAAAGCAACTCATTACAGAGGTAAATGACTTATTAGAAACGTATTGTGAAGGATGTTTTTTGCGAGAACATAATCGAAAGACAAATAGTAAGTATTATGCTCATTCCTTTTGTATAAGACAATGTACAGTTGGAGAAACATTGAAAAAATATGGGGAACAGTTGTCATGAAAAAACATCCAGAGAAAACTCTCTGGATGTTTTTTAGTGCTTCGCTTCATTTAATTGATGCTCACACTCGCTTAATTTCTTTTCCTCATTTATTAAAAATGGCTCGTCTAAATCTGTTGCAACAGATTTCATAATTTCAAGCTGAGAGCGAGCTGCTTCTACAGCAGTAGTAGCATGCTCTAATGTATCTGGATCCATTGAAATTGTCGCTGATCCTACCATTTTTTGTGCTGTTTCTACACGGAATTTCACTTCTTCAAAATCATTTACTTCTGATCCCATTAATAATTCCTCCTTTGTATAGTGCGCATTTCACATAGTTTTTGCTCTGGAAAACGGAAATATACAAAGGAATAACAAAGGAGGTTACCAAGTAAGGTAACCTCCTGTCATATGTTGGATTAAAGTTTTACTACGTTAGCAGCTTGAGGTCCACGGTTTCCTTCAGTGATATCGAAAGATACTTCTTGACCTTCTTCTAAAGCTTTGTAGCCTTCGCCTTGAATAGCAGAGAAATGTACGAATACATCGTCAGCGCCTTCAATTTCGATAAATCCAAAACCTTTTTCGTTGTTAAACCATTTTACTTTTCCTTGCATGTTACAATTCCTCCTAGAAAACATTTACGTTTTTTCATTTAGTGAAATTCATTTGAAAAGATAATATAAACTAAAAATGCTATAATCTTGAATATTCTGCTAAATGATTAATTTAAATATACACGAATTGGGAGAATTTAGTCAAGTAAGCGATTTTATTTTTTTGTATTTTTAAATAATTTTTTAGCCAAATTTTTTAATAGGTATAGGACAGGCCGAGTATGTAATAGTCTTAATTGAACGCTATACATAATGAGGTGAAAGAATGAATGAGTCTTATTTATTAGATAATGAAGGAATGAGAACGAGAAACGACATACCGAATTGGGTTGCAAAGGAATTTCAAAATTTTTCGAGTGTTGTGCTAGAACCAACTTTTCCGTGCTATTTCGGCTTAACAGCTTTAAAAAAGAATGAACTTCGTTATTCATTTCTCTCTCATAATGATTGGAGTCATTTGCCACATACAATGTTATCTTTTTTAGAGCTAATGAAAGAGCGTCCAATTGTAAGAAGAGGCTTTTTTCTTTTTGTAGAACCGGAATGTGAGGAGCAATCACTGGAATATTACCGTGATTACTTTTGGAAAGTACTACAATATTTACATGAAAACGATAAGGAAACATGGCCAAAGCAAATTCCTAAAGACCCAGACCATTACTTATGGGAATTTTCATTTGGCGGGGAACCGATATTCGCATTTGGAAACGCACCAGCCTATAAACAACGAAAAACTAGGCATTTAGGAAATTCTCTCGTTATTGGATTTCAGCCACGTACTATATTTGATGGATTAGAAGGGGATCGTCCTAAAGGAGCATATTCTAGGCAAACGGTCCGTGAGCGAGTTGAAAAGTGGGATCAGCTGCCGAAACATCCTAACATTAGTCACTATGGTGACCCGGATCATCGTGAATGGAAACAATACTTTATAGGAGACGATGTAGAACCGTTAAAAGGAAAATGTCCTTTTCTTCATAAGATAGAAAAGTAAGAGTCATCATCTGGATGGCTCTTTTGCATATTTTGGATAAAAAAGGGTATTTTAGTAGTAAATATTTTGAGGGAAGCTAGTCTATTTTTAATTATTACATCATTACTTAATAGTAAAGGAAGTAGAAAGGATAGAGTGATGTTTGGAGCGATTATACAACAAATTGTATTAGGTATTTCATTAGCTGCGCCAGTAGGTCCGATTAATATTGAAATGTTAAAACGAGGAATTGAACGAGGTTTTTGGCATGCGTGGGTTGTTGGAATTGGTGGAATGACAGCAGATATTTTGTTTATGCTTCTCATCTATTTCGGTTTATCTTCTCTGTTTATGTATACATATGTACAAGCTTTTATGTATTGCACAGGGTTTTTCTTATTATTTTATTTAGGATTTCAAAGTGTAAAACAAGGAATTTCTCAATCGAATATGGAATATAAAAAAGAAGAGGTAGGCGGCCTTAAACAATCGTTTATGGCAGGTTTTTTAATTGCGATATCCAATCCATTAAATCTTGTTTTTTGGTTTGGTATATACGGAAGTACACTTAGCTCATTGCTTACGAAGGTAACGAAACAAGAAGCCTTTTTGTACAGTCTTTGTATTATCGTTGGTATTATTTTATGGAATGTAAATATTGCTTTTTCTGTCCATTTTGGCAGAACTTTATTAAAGCAAAAAGCACTTGGCTATATAACAGCCGGAGCAGGTATTATTTTAGTAGGATATTCTATCCATTTTGCATACAAAGCTTTACAGTTGTTCACATAAGATTGAAGGGGAGATTTTTATGTATCGAACCACTATTGACGGAAAAGAAATCATTATTACGTTAGCACCAAAAATCAGAAAAGAAATTACTGATAGAAATCCACTATATGAAGCGGTATTTCATAATGCAGCAAGATTACTACAAACAAAGCAACCAACGTTTGCTGTAAATCATGAAATATTTGGACTTATCATTGGAGAGGTACAAAGAGGAGAAGTAACAGTGTTTGCGGTGGAACATATTATTCCAAAGCAAAATATATTTGGACCGAACAATTTTTTCTCGACAATAGAGCAACAGGCAAATTTGTAAAGCGTATAGAATAAGATATAGAAAAGAAATAGTCGTAACGATATGTTGCGACTATTTCTTTTGAAAAGGGGGAAGGAAGATGAAGAGGGTGGGGAAAGAGTTCTTTTTACAACATGATATCGTTATTATGTATAGTATTTTATTTGTTTTTATTATTATTTTAAAAATGCAATTTTTCACATGGATCGGTTTGTTAGCATGTTTGTTTGGGATTATTTTTTATACGCTAAACGAATATATGACACACCGGTTTTTATTTCACTTAAAACCACCTAAAAACGTATTTTTATTAAAAATGCTAAGAAGATTACATTATGACCATCACGTATATCCAGATGATTTAAAACTTTTATTTTTGCCTGTATGGTTTAGTATACCGAGCTTTACTATATATTTACTTATATCATACGTGATAACAAAAAGTGTTACCATTACACTTTCATTCGGAATCGGAATGATTATTATGCTTCTCGTTTATGAATGGAAACATTATATTGCACATAAGCCAATTCGTCCCGTCACCAAGTTTGGTAGGTGGCTAAAAAAACAGCACATATTACACCATTATAAAAATGAAAAATTTTGGTTTGGTGTTTCAAATCCAGTATTCGATTTCATATTTGGAACGCTTAAAGATGGAAAAGACGTTGAATTAAGCGAAACAGCTCGTAATTTAGAAAAAGAGAAAAAAACAGAAGTGGTGCGATAAGCACTACTTTTTTATTCTATTTTAATGAGTATGAAAGCTTCACTGGTGCGTAAATTTTATGTTGAAAAAGTATATTAAAAATTTAGGGGAAAATGCCGAAAAATGTCTATCGAAAAATCTTTGCAGGAATGTATGGATTGTCTAAAATGAAAATAAGTTTCTGAATATTTATAAAATTTAGTTTTTGGTTATGCAAGGGGGAATTGTACTTTCAGTAAGAGAGGGGATTAGAGAATGAAACGAGATGATACGTCAGCACGTAAGTTACAAAATGAGGTGAATTATACAGAGGTTGTTCAGTCAGAAGAATTTCAATTGTTATTAAATACGAAAAAGAAGTTCATCGTTCCAATGAGTATTTTCTTTTTAAGTTTTTTTATTGCGTTACCTATTTTAACATCGTATTCAAAGGTACTCAATACACCGGCATTTGGTGATGTTACGTGGGCGTGGGTATTTGCTTTTGCACAATTTATTATGACGTGGTCATTATGTATGATTTACAGCAAAAAAGCTGAATCCTTTGATAAAATTTCACAAAATATTCTGCAAGAGATGCAAAAAGGGAGGTGCTGACTTTGAATACAACCGCTTTTGCACTATTTTTAATCATCGTACTTGGTACACTTGTCATAACTTATTTTGCATCGAAGAGAACGAAAAATGCGAGTGAATTTTATACAGCTGGAGGGGGATTAACTGGTTGGCAAAATGGTCTGGCCATTGCGGGAGATTATATGTCTGCTGCGTCTTTTCTTGGTATAGCAGGAGCGATCGCGTTAACTGGGTTTGATGGTTTCTTCTATAGTATCGGTTTCTTAGTTGCTTATTTAGTTGTACTATACTTAGTTGCAGAGCCGCTTAGAAACTTGGGGAAATACACATTAGCAGATATGATTGCGGCGCGTTTTGATGCGAAAAAAGTTCGCGGAGTTGCAGCGCTTAATACGATGACGATATCCATTTTTTATATGATTGCACAATTAGTTGGTGCGGGTGCACTTATTAAATTACTATTAGGAATCGAATATACAACATCTGTATTAATCGTTGGTACACTTATGACTGTGTATGTTATTTTTGGTGGTATGACTGCGACGAGCTGGGTGCAAATTGTTAAGGCAGTATTACTTATGGCCGGTACATTTATTATTTCTGTAATCGTTTTCGCTAAATTTAATTTCAGTGTGACGGAAATGTTCGCGCAAATGAAAACAGCTACTCCGTTAAAAGAGTCGTTTTTAAATCCCGGTGTAAAGTATAAAGATGGTCTTGATACGCTATCTTTAAATTTAGGACTAGTTCTTGGTACAGCAGGGTTACCACATATTCTTGTCCGCTTTTTTACAGTACGTGATGCAAAAACAGCACGTCAATCTGTAGTATACGCTACGTGGTTAATTGGCGCATTTTATATTATGACAATTTTCTTAGGGTTTGGGGCAGCGGCGTTTGTAGGGAATGAGGCGATTATGAAAGCAAACCCTGCTGGTAATATGGCAGCACCTTTATTAGCGAAAGCATTGGGCGGAGATTTCTTATTTGCTTTCGTATCAGCAATTGCCTTTGCAACGATTTTAGCTGTAGTGGCAGGCCTTGTATTAACAGCAGCATCCGCATTCGCACATGATTTTTATAATGAAATTATCCGTAAGGGGAAATCAACGGAAAAAGAGCAAGTATCCATGGCTCGTTATGCGTCTATTGGAGTAGCTGTATTATCTATTATACTAGCGTTATTTGCTCAAACGTTGAACGTAGCATTTTTAGTTTCGTTAGCATTTGCAGTTGCAGCGAGTGCAAACTTGCCAGTTATATTATTCACAATATATTGGAAGCGCTTCAATACAACAGGTGCCATCTCTGGTATGATTGCTGGTCTTGTATCAGCTATTGTTCTTGTAGCGTTAAGCCCAAATGTATGGAACCCTGTAGCTGGAAAAGCTATATTTGTTGGGGAAGCGATATTCCCATATACGACACCTGGAATTATTTCGATTCCGCTTGGATTTCTTGCAGCGTATTTAGGAACTGTTTTATCTAGTAAGAAAGAAGATGCAGCGAAATTTGATGAAATTCTCGTGAAATCTAATACTGGGCATGGTATTAGTGACGCGTCTTCGCATTAAAAAAGAGGAGCTTTTCGATAGATAAGAAAAGCTCCTTTTTCTTTTGTCATTTTCTTGTAAATAATACTGCTTTGTAAGTAGGATTTGTCTTAATTTTGTGGAATGAAAATAAGCAGGGAGAAATTTAAATCATCATGGTACCAGCGCAGCTTTTGTGAAAAATAAGTTGTTATGGAAGGTGGAAGAAATGATGAAAACGAAACAGACTGATGAATTATTAGCAAAAGATGAGCAATATGTTTGGCACGGAATGCGTCCCTTTAGTCCAAATAGTACAATGGTAGGGGCAAAAGCAGAAGGGTGCTGGATTGAAGATATACAAGGAAAAAGATATTTAGATGGTATGAGTGGTCTTTGGTGTGTGAATAGTGGATATGGCAGAAAAGAGCTTGCAGAAGCGGCATATAAGCAATTACAAACATTATCATACTTTCCGATGTCACAATCACATGAACCGGCTATAAAGCTTGCAGAAAAATTAAATGAATGGCTTGGAGGGGAGTATGTTATTTTCTTCTCTAATAGTGGTTCGGAAGCGAACGAAACAGCTTTTAAAATAGCAAGACAATACTATGCGCAAAAAGGTGAACCACATCGTTATAAATTTATGTCACGTTACCGCGGCTATCATGGGAATACAATGGCAACGATGGCAGCGACGGGACAAGCACAGCGTAGATATCAATATGAGCCATTTGCTTCAGGATTTTTACATGTAACGCCGCCAGATTGTTATCGTATGCCTGGAATAGAAAGAGAGAACATTTATGATGTAGAATGTGTAAAAGAAGTAGATCGGGTCATGACATGGGAACTAAGTGAAACGATTGCAGCTTTTATTATGGAACCAATTATTACAGGCGGAGGCATTTTAATGCCGCCACAAGACTATATGAAAGCTGTTCATGAAACGTGTCAAAAACACGGTGCATTGCTCATTAGCGATGAAGTGATTTGCGGTTTTGGGCGTACAGGAAAGGCATTTGGATTTATGAATTATGATGTGAAACCAGATATTATTACAATGGCAAAAGGGATTACAAGTGCATATTTACCATTATCAGCAACAGCTGTGAAAAAAGAAATATATGAAGAATTTAAAGGAAAGGGAGAATATGAATTCTTCCGTCATATTAATACATTTGGTGGAAATCCTGCAGCTTGTGCACTAGCACTTAAAAATTTAGAAATTATGGAGAATGAAAATTTAATTGAGCGCTCTGCACAAATGGGCTCGCTTTTATTAGAACAATTAAAAGAAGAAATTGGAGAGCATCCACTTGTTGGAGATATTAGAGGAAAAGGTCTACTAGTGGGAATTGAACTAGTAAACGATAAAGAGACGAAAGAGCCAATTGATAACGACAAAATTGCAAGTGTGGTAAATGCTTGTAAAGAAAAAGGGTTAATTATAGGTAGAAACGGTATGACAACGGCAGGATATAATAACGTTTTAACGCTAGCACCACCGCTTATTATTTCAAGTGAAGAAATTGCCTTTGTTGTTGGAACGTTGAAGACAGCGATGGAACGCATTTAATGAATCGAGCGAGCTGTGATTACAGCTCGCTTTTGTTTATCTCACTTTAATGAGCAGTAAGACCCCCACCTCAAAATGCAGCGAAAGTAAAGAAGTTAGGTGGAGGCGGGCTGTCCATAAAAGTCCGATTGGTGAGGGCTGATTAAAGTTTCACTTTATTAGGTGAAATATGGTAAGTTTTCAAAGGGAGGGGAATTATTATGGAGAAATATGATCCTAGTCAACATTATCACATCGGATATTATGAAGATGGACATGATTTAGAAGTGACGGCGTACAAAAGAATAAATGAACCAGTTTGGGATGCTTATATTCCGCACTATGAGGTAGATGATTTTTACAAGAAAGTAGAGAAAATGAACCTAGGTGAATATATAGATGATTACGGTATTAAGGTGTATTCATTTAGTGATGATGCGGATGATGAAGAAGCACACAATATTTTTGAAAGATGGTTAAAAACGAATGGAATTGTTTAAAGATAAAATGAAAAAAGAGATTACTATCTTATAAGATAGTAATCTCTTTTTATTGTAGAAAGCTTATTTACTTGCTTTCATTGCTTTATCTTTTGCACCAAAAGTGTATTTTAACATTGGTGGTGTAATCATTGTAGTTAAAATAACGACAATAACGATAGCTGTAAAGTAATCTTGTGCTAGTAGACCTGAAGAAAGTCCTGTTCCTGCGATGATAAGTGCAACTTCACCACGAGAAACCATTCCAGAACCGATAATTGCAGAAGACTTAGCATCAAATCCAGTCATTCGTGCACCTAAGCCACAACCGATTAGTTTCGTTAATACAGCGATTACTGTTAATGCTAGGATGAACCAAATTTGATCGCCAATACCGTCAAATGTAATATTCATACCGATACTTACGAAGAATACTGGAACGAACATAGCGTAAGCGATTGGCTCTACTTTCTTTTCTACTTCATGTTTGTAGTTCGTTTGAGAAATCGCAATACCAGCTGCGAAAGCACCGATAATACCAGCAATTCCTAATAGTTCGCCGAAATATGCGAATGAGAAACAGATGATAAGAGCCGCGCTCACGATAGACTCAGATACGCGTAGCGGTGATAACCAGCGCATAATCGCAGGAACACCTTTCCATCCGATTAAAATAATAGAAGCGAAGAATACAACTTTCTTCAAGATAATCATTGTTAAGTTAACATCGTCTGTACCTAGGAAACTCATTGCAAATGCTAATAAAATAACGACAAGAATGTCATCAAATACAGCTGCGCCCAGCATAGTTGTACTTTCACGTGTTTTCATCTTTCCTAAATCGCGAAGTGTTTGTACGGAAATACTAACACTTGTCGCACATAGAAGTAATCCTAAAAATACAGCATTTCCTTGTTCCATTCCCATAATAAGACCAGAAACGTAACCACCTACGAATGGAAGAATGATACCTCCGAGTGCAACAGCTAAAGAAGAATTACGATTTGCGTTTAATTCCTCTAAGTCTGTTTCAAGTCCTGCCATAAACATTAAAAGAATAACACCAACATTACTTAATTGTGTTAGAAGTTCTGAGTTTTCAATCCAACCTAATACAGCTGGACCGATAACGATACCGACAATTAATTTACCTAGTACAGAAGGTTGACCTAATCTGACACTAAGATCACCAGCAAGCTTTGTACTTAATAAAATAAGTGCGATTTGAAAGAAAAATTCGAATTCCATCGGATCCTCTCCTTATCATTTTTATTTTTATCATACGATTTCTCGGAATTTGCCTAATGAAAATATGTAAAACCCATTAAACAAAGGGTCTGATTACAAGTTCTTTTGAACTTGTAATTTGAACCTGTAATTAATATATAATAGATTTTACAAAAAATCAATGGAAAAATGGGGGCTTTTTTAGAGAGAGACTGTGTAATTGGGGATATACATATAAGAGTAGCGTGTGAATTTATATATGTATGAAATAGTATGAAGTCCTTTTTCATTACAAATAATAAAGCCTAAATGTTATTTCACGAATTATAAATGTGAAAGGGAGGACTTATCATTTGAAGTCATTAAAAAATAACTTGTCTATCGTTGCTTTAGGTGGAGTAAATGAAATAGGGAAAAATATGTATGTTATTCAATTTGAAAATGATATTGTTGTTATTGACTGTGGATCAAAATTTCCAGATGAAAGTTTATTAGGAATTGATTTAATCATTCCAGATGTCACCTACTTACAAGAAAATAAAGAAAAAATTCGCGGATTAGTCGTGACGCATGGACATGAAGACCATATTGGGGGAATACCATATTTTTTAAAACAACTAAACGTACCAATCTATGCTACGAAGTTAACGTTAGGTTTAATTGAAATTAAATTAAAGGAACATAACCTTCAAGATGATACAGAATTAATCGTTATTCATTCAGAATCAGAAATTGATTTCGGTGCTATTAAGACAACTTTCTTTAAAACGAATCATAGCATTCCAGATTGCCTCGGTATTGTTTTTCATACACCAGAAGGTACTATAGTACATACAGGTGATTTTAAATTTGATTTAACACCAGTTAATAATCAACATCCTGATATTCATAAAATGGCTAAAATAGGTAGTGAAGGTGTATTAGCTTTACTATCTGAAAGTACAAATGCAGAACGACCTGGATTTACCCCATCAGAAAGGTCGGTAGGGGAACGGATAGAGGAAATATTTATGAAAGCAAATAGGAAAGTGATTATTTCTACTTTTGCTTCTAATGTGAATCGTGTTCAGCAAATAGTTGAAGCTTGTATAAAAACAAATCGAAAACTGGCTTTGCTCGGCAGAAGTATGGTAAATGTAGTAGAAGTTGCTCTAGAGAAAGGGTATCTAAATATTCCAGATGGTATGCTAATTGAAGCAAATGAGGTAAATAATTTAGATCCAAAGCAGGTCGCAATACTTTGTACAGGAAGTCAAGGAGAACCAATGGCAGCTTTAGCGCGTTTAGCTAGTGGAAACTATAGGCAAGTAGATGTTTTACCAGAAGATACAGTTATTATAGCTGCGACTCCTATTCCAGGAAATGAACGTAATGTTTCGCGAATTATCGATAACTTATTTGCATTAGGGGCAAGAGTGATTTACGGATCAGGCAGTTCTACTGGAGTCCATGTATCTGGCCATGCATATCAAGAAGAATTGAAGTTAATGCTCACATTAATGAAGCCAAAATATTTTATCCCCATTCATGGAGAGTTTAGAATGCTACATCACCATAGCTTGCTAGCGGAATCAATTGGTGTCGAAAAAGAAAATATCTTTATCGTTCGTAATGGAGATGTTGTAGATATAAGTAATCAAGTGGCAATTCAATCGAGAAAAATACAAGCAGGAAATATATATGTAGATGGATTAGGAATTGGTGATGTTGGAAATGCATTATTACGTGATCGAAAACAACTTTCAGAAGATGGAATGCTCGTTATAGTTATTACTTTTAATAAAGTGGATGGAGAAATAATTTCAGGTCCTGATATTATTTCTCGTGGATTCGTCTATGTTCGTGATTCAGAAGAATTTTTGAAGGAATTAAATAAATTAGCTGTTATTACGATTAATAATGTAAAGAAAGAGAAAGTGAATAGCTGGGGTATTTTGAAAAGAGAAGTAAGAGAAGCTTTAGGGAAGTATATATATACGAGTACGAAAAGAAAACCGATGATTCTTCCTATAATTATAGAGGTGTAATAATGAATAAAAAGAATTCTCTTACGGGAATTCTTTTTTGTTTTGAAGGCAGAATGAACATATAATGAAATAAATAGAAATGAAAGGGAATAAAAGATGTTATTAAACAAACGCTTTACAATTGGAGAAATGGCAAAAATGCATAATATAGCGGAATCTACTTTACGTTATTATGATGAAAAAGGAATTTTTCATCCGTCCATTGTGGACCCACAAACAAATTATCGCTATTACACAATCGATCAATTTTCACTATTAGATACGATTAAGTTTTTACGTCAATTAAATATTCCATTAAAGGAAATTAAGAAATATATTGATGAAAGAAATCCAGCATACGCACTCAATTTGTTGGAAAAACAACAAGAAATGATGTTGAAAAAACAAAGAGAAATTGAGTATGCTTTGGCGAAAATGGAGCATAGAATTCATTTGATTAAGGAAGCAACAAAAGCAAAAGCTAAACAAATGGTAATAAAAGAGATCCCGCGGCGAAAAATAACAGCCATTGCGGTTGCTCCGAATACGACGGATGATATGTTTGAGTACTACATCCATTCGTTGCAAAAAAATATGAGGCAAATGGATGATAGTTTATTTTCTGGAGATATTGGTGTAACAGTGGCGAAAAAAGGATTCATGCAAAATGAGTTTCAAGCGTATAGTAGCGTGTTTATTCTTTTGGATTATATGCCGTATGAAGTGCATAATTCAGATGAGATTAAGGAAGGTTTATATGCTTGTTCTTATCATCATGGACCGTATGAAGAAACAGATGCAACGTACAAGGAGTTACTTACATACATTGATAAAGAAGGTTATGAAGTACATGGAGATTCGATTGAGATTGGATTAATCGATTGGTCTGTAACAGAAAATCCAGAGGAGCAAGTAACAGAAATTCAAATTCCTGTAGTAAAAAAAATAAGATGAAAACCTTTGAATTGATTACAAATTTACATTCATTCATATAATTCAGTTACCTATTTTTTTAATTCTCTATTGACCTTCAAGTTACTTGAAGGTTTAAACTAAGAAAAGAGAGTTGAAAAAAGGAGCATAATAGTATGGAAGCAACAGAAAAATTAAGAGAAAAACCGATAAAAAGTTTATTTATTTCTTATTTAATACCAGCCGTTCTTGGAATGGTATTAATGTCAGTGAATATTGTAATTGACGCGGTCATGATTAGTAGAGGAGTTGGGGCGAACGGTTTAGCAGGAGTAAACGTGGCTATTCCAGCGTTTTCAATTTTCTTCTCTATTTCATTATGGATTGGGATGGGCGGGGCAACGTTATATTCCATTGCATTAGGTGAAAATAAAATTGAAAGAGCAAGGTCTATTTTTACTCAATCCATGACGGTAGCAGTCATTATCGTAGGCGTTTTAGCGGCGATTTGCTTATGGAGAATAGAAGACTTAGCATACTTATTCGGTGCAAACGAAGTGATTTTACCGTATGCGTTAGACTATTTACACGTATTATTAACATTTGGAATGATATACGTTTTAGAAAATATTTTAAGTACATTTATACGAAATGATGGAAATCCTAATTTAGCAATGGCAGGTTTAGTTGTAACAGCTGTATTAAATATAGTGTTTGACTATATCTTTATTTTCATCTTTAAATGGGGCGTAACAGGGGCTGCTTCAGCAACTATTCTTTCAGCAGCGATTGGTTTCCTTGTATTATTAACGCATTTCTTTAGAAAAAGTAGTATTTTAAAATGGACGAAATTCCATTTTGAATGGGATACAGTAAAACAAATTATGATAATCGGTTTCCCGAGCTTTACAGCAGAAAGTACAGTAGCGATTGTAACGATTGGTTTTAATATTGCATTCGTTCAATATGCAGGAGAAGTAGGAGTCGCTTCTTATGCGATGGTGAATAGTATTCATGCAATGACATTACTATTATTCTTTGGGGTAGGTGCTGCATTACAACCGATTGCTAGTTTCCATTATGGTGCCAATTTAGCAGAGAGACTTCGTGAAGGATTGCAGTTTGCAGTGAAAATTGCAGTTGTACTTGGAGGCGTTGCAATAATTGTCGGATTATTCTTTGGGAAATATATTATTGGTCTATTTGATGTCCAATCTCCAGAGTTATTGGAGTTAACATTAACGGGTATTAGCTTGTTCTTTATCCAATACGTATTTTTAGGTTATAACATTGTATATGGAGAGTACTTCCAATCAGTGCGACAAACGACAAAATCAGTACTTATTATAATGAGTCGAGGGTTACTATTTATTATTCCATTATTATGGATTATGCCGAAATTATTTGGGATAAACGGAATTTGGCTCGTTATGCCAGTAGCTGAAGTATTGACAGCTATTATCGTGTTTACGATGAATCGTATGAAACATCCTGTGCCATTAAATATGGTAGGTGAGAAAAAAGTAATATAATGAAGAAAATCCCCTTGAGCAAGTGAGGCCACTGAAAAAGTGATTACTTTGAAAAAGCAACACGCGTTTTATCAATATGTTGAAATCAAAAAGGATCCCGTCACCTTTATATAGTAGGTGATGGGATCCTTTTTCTTATGAAGTGGAGTTTTTCAGTGCCCTCGAGCAAGTAAGGGGATTTTTTATTTTTTTAAACTGATAGCAAAAGATCCATCAATTTCTTGAACAGAAGCAAAGGCAACGTTTTTAATATTTGTAATTCCTTTTTCTTTTAACTCTTTATATAACCACTTTTTGTCTTTATGAATTAACTTTAAGTTATCGTATTGAATTTGTGAATCAACGATAAGGGCAATTGGTAATCCAGCATACTTAACATCTATGTTCAAATCTTTCGGAGTTAATGGGACAAGTTCACGCTTTGGTAAAATGCTAATGGCTCCATTCGCTTCTAAAATAGCGTATTCAATTTCATGAACACTTGGGTATCCTGCGACGCGAAGATTAGAAAGTAATTCAGCAATGGGATACCTACTTTTTTGTAAGTTCTCAAAAATAATATCACCATGTTTAATTAAAATAATCGGGTGCCCGAGAATAAAACGATTTAGTTTGTTGAATAGGCTTAATTTTGTAAGGATTAAATGTAAACATGTAATAACAACCATACCGAGAAAAGCTTGCAAAGCACCAGAGACTGGTATGGCTTGAAAAGCTAAATAAGATAAAAAGATAATAGCACCAAAATCATGAGGAGTTAGTTGTGCTAAAGCTGATTTACCGAGCATCTTAAGTGATAGTAAAAATAAAATAAAAAAGAACGATACGTTACATAAAAAGAGAAGCAATAGAGACACTCCTTCGTGCAAAGTTGTACTTACTGTTCCCGAAAGAAATATAAATATTACTTTCTAGAGGATAAATTAGGTTGAATTGGAATTTGTCTGTATACAAACAAATAAATGGATATTATCATGAAAGAAGCAAAGAACATAGGAGTATATGGATATGAAAAAGAAAAAAATAATGAAGTATATGATAGGAATTATAATGGTTTGCGCCGTTTATGTGGGATTTTTACAATATAACATTTATAAGCATGGGCAAATGAATGCGACCTATGAAGCTGATTATATCATTGTATTAGGATCGAAAGTGAACGGAACGAAACCATCGTACTCATTGCAATATCGTATTGATAAAGCAGCTGAGTATTTGAAATCACATGAGAAAGCAATTGCTATTGTATCTGGAGGGAAAGGAAAAGGGGAAGATATTTCAGAAGCATTAGCAATGAAAAATGGATTAATGAAACTAAAAATTGCAGAAGACCGCATTATCATGGAAGATAAGTCAACGAGTACAGATGAAAATATTAAATTCTCAAAACCTTTAATTCCGGACAATATGAAAAAAGGAATGATCGTAACAAACGATTTCCACATGTTTAGAGCGAAAAAAATAGCAGCTAAGCAAGGTTTACAATTAGAAGGTCTTCCGGCCGAAACACCGAAGCGAATTGTCATTCCATCGAATATACGAGAGTATTTAGCTATTACGCAATATTGGTTTATGAATCGAATATAGTGAAAGTGATCCCGCCTAGCATTATAGGCGGGATTTTTTGAGGGGAATCTTAAAAATATGTCATCTTAATGAAAGGTAAAGCGATAGTTTCTAGAATGGATTCCTGACATAATGAAGATAACAAAAACTATTTAGAGGTGAATCGGATGAAAGGAAATAATATATTATCTTCACTATGTTACTTTAGTATCTTTTTTGCACCATTTTTATTACCAATTATCGTGTACTTCGTTGCAGAGGATGAAGTGAAATATCACGCGAAAAAAGCATTTTGGTCACATATTTTCCCATATGCAATTTTATTCGGAGGGATAGCGATATCAGGAATATACGGTTTAGGATTCAATCAATCTGATGGTGCTGGAATTGGGATCATGATCACATATGCAGTATTCATTCTTGTAGGGATTTATTACTTCATTTGGAATATCGTAAAAGGTGTTAAAGTGTTGAAAACAGCGTAATAAGATAAGGAATAATTCGGAGTGAGTTTGTCGTTATTTGTCGGTAAGTCGATATAGTGCAGGGAATCGTTGATATATTGAAAAAATCGACGATATAATTTCATTTACCGTATTAATAGATCTTTTAAAAAGAGCAATTCAAAAAGAATTGCTCTTTTTGTGCTTATAAGTTGTGAATATTGGAAAAGATATGTTAATTTTTCATTAGGAAGAGAAAAAAGGAGTGATTTTCATGAATGAGATGATACATAAAATGGAGCAACACGTTTCAGTTCGTAAATATAAAGAAGAATCCATTCCGAAAGATGTAGTAGAAAGAATGGTGCAAGCTGCGCAGCATGCTGCTTCCTCGCATTTTGTACAGGCTTATTCTGTTATATATGTAACAGATCAAGACTTAAAGGCGAAACTAGCAGAGTTATCCGGAAATCGTCATGTGAAAGATTGCGCAGCATTCTTTGTTTGTTGTGCAGATTTAAAACGACTTGAAATGGCATGTGAAAAACATGGTACCGAGATAAAACATGAAGGAGTAGAAGACTTTATCGTTGCGACAGTAGATGCTTCACTTTTCGCACAAAACTTGGCGTTAGCAGCAGAATCGTTAGGATACGGTATTTGTTATATTGGTGGTATTCGTAATAATCCGAGAGAAGTGAGCGAATTGCTTCATTTACCGGATAAAGTATATCCTGTATTCGGAATGACAGTCGGTGTACCAGATGAAGATCACGGAGTGAAACCACGTTTACCGATAGCAGCAATCCTTCATGAAAATGGATATGATGAAAAGAAATATGATGAATTATTAAATGAATACGATGAAACGATGAGCGCGTATTATAAAGAAAGATCATCAAATCAAAAAAACGTAACATGGACGGAATCGATGAGTTCGTTTATGTCTAAAGAAAAAAGAATGCATATGAAAGAGTTTTTAAGTGAAAAAGGATTTAATAAGAAGTGAGCAAAGAGAGCAAAGAGGCAAATCTGTGATGCAGGTTTGCTTTTTTTTTGGAGGAGAAAGGTGATTGTCTTCGAATAAGTATAGGGGGAGGAGATAATATGAAAAAAGCTTTAATTTTTTTGTTTGATGGATTTGCAGAATTTGAAGTGAATATAGCGAGTTTATTTTTGATAAGTAAGCAATTTGAAATAATAACAGCAACTGTAGACGGAAAAACAGTTACAGGAGAAGGCGGTTTTTTGTGTCAACCACATGTCTCTATTGAGCAAATTAAAATAGAGGACTATGAAGTGTTTATCGTACCAGGCGGACATATTTTTGATCATTTAGAAAATGAACAATTGTTATCTATTGTGAACAAATTACATAAGCAAAATAAATGGATAGCGGGTATTTGTGCCGGAACATCTTTATTACATGCAGCAGGGGTGCTGAATAAGAAGAAATTCTCAACATCATTAACACCAGATGAAAAACAATTAGCTCATTTACATGAATGGGAATATAAGCAAAATAAAGATGTAACTGTTGATGGAAAAATCATAACAGCGGTAGGATCTGCATACGTTGAATTTGCTGCTGAAATAATGAAACAGCTCAATTTATTTAATGAAGCTGAAGCGAAAGAGAACTTGCAATATTTTAAAAATGTAACAGAGATTTGTGATGAAACGTTAGTATAAGTGAATAATTTAATTGTTAATACCTAAGTTCAGAATGTAGATACTCCTTTCTGAACTTAGGTATTTTATTTGTTATCACGTTTAAAAATATTGAAAACTTATCCGCCGTTATGACACATACTAAAGCACCTTCTATAACGAATGCAAACTTTCAATAAGAAGATATATGCCCGTGCAACTTAAAAGGATGTACGTAAATATTTTAAAAATCCGTTGATTAAGCCATTTGAAAATAATTTGACCTATATACAAACCTAGAAATACGATTGGAATAGCGTAAAAACTTGATTCCCAAATTGTCTTGTTTGTGCCAGTAAAGAGTATTTGCGTTAGTAGACTAATGAAATATATAAATAGATAAAAAGCTAAAGTAGTTGCTCTCAGCTTCTCTTTTTTTGTATCAGTTCCTGTAAAGTACAGTAACAGGGGTGGTCCTGGCATACCGATACTTGTCGTTAAAAGACCGGATAATCCGCCAACCATGAAATCTCTAGATTTTGTTGATTGAATCTTAAAGTTACAGATTAGCATCAAAGTTAATAGTAAGAGTAGGATGCTAATTGCTAATTTAAATGTGTTGATGTTAATAGAAGTGAAAATGATAATACCAAAAGGAACACCAACTATACTGCCGAAAATTAATCTTTTCAGTAGAATACAATCAATGTCCATTCTTATTTTCCAAATGAGTGATATAGAAATAATGAATGATAAAATGATATTTATTTGTATAGCTTCTTGTGGTAGAAATAACATGAGTAAGAAAGGTGTTGCCATAATAGAAAAGCCAAAACCGGTACTTGTTTGTAAAATAGAAGCTACTAATATAATACAAATGAACATGAATATAGTATTCAAAAAAGCCCCCCCACATAATCAAGTTTCATTAATATTTTAACATAAAGTAAAACTTTAATCAGTGAGGGCTTACTACCTAGCAAATCGCCGCTTGTTATGTTGCGGTTAATATTCCAATGATGATCCTGTAGCCTTAAAATATTTTTCTCGTGAAGGCGTCATTACTCGGATTGCTAATAAACAGGAAAGGAAAAGGATGAGTAACGAGCTACTTATTACAGTCATTTGAACGGAAAGAAATTGTGCGGATGCTCCAATTGCTAAAATGAAAAAGATTTGGATAAAACTTTTTATGGAATCAAATACGCTATCGATACGTCCTATCATATGAACCGGGATGTTATTTTGATAAAATGTAAAAAAGCCAGTACCAGCAAATGATGAAGAAATGCCAAGTAAAATGAAACCGCCTGCCGCGACGATAAATGAATTTGAAAAGGCGAAAATTACATAGCCTATTGCTGTGAAAATTGTCCCTAATCCGATACAATATTGAATTGGTAAACGTTTGGCAAAGAGAGAGACAAGAAATGAACCGGAAACGTAAGCAGCGCCAGTTATACTAACAAGCATACTGTATTCTATATCGGTTAAAAACAGTACTTGTCTTGTAAAAACAACTTCTTGTGAATCAAGTGCCATGGCGACAAGCATAGTCGCTTGAAATAAAACGAATATGAGAATAATGTACGTTTCAGTTCGAGCGAAGGAAAAAACTTGTTTCCAATCACTTCGTAATGTTTGTACGAAAGTATTTGCAACTTCTTCGTTTTGCTTTGTTTGTAATGCAATGTTTGGCAAGAAGTAAATGAAAATGGTAGAAAGTAGAAAGGAAAGTGAGTTGCAGTAAATAACAAAGGTTGCTGAGTGCGTGGTGAGAAGTATTCCAGCAAGAGCTGGACCGATAATGAAAGCTCCGCTTGTACAAAAGTTACTCCAAGCGTTGAATTGCGCGCGTTCTTCAGCACGTATAAGCATTGTTTTATAAGAAAATGAAGCCGGATCGAAAAATGATGTAGCAATGCGAGTCAAAAAGATAAAAATGTAAATGGCCCAAATAGAATCAAATAGTGGTATACAGCCAATGAGAGCTGCCCGAATGATATCTGTGATAAGCATAATGGACCGTTTGTTTAATCGATCTACTATGCTACCAGACCAAATTTTTGTAACAACGGTCGCAATTGGACCGACAATCCATAATCCTGCTACAGCAGCAGGAGAGTTTGTGCTATGTAACACCATTACGTTTAGGGCGATGAGATACATAAAATCACCTAAACGAGAAATTCCTGTTCCCGACAATAATAATAATTTATTTTTCATGAGCAGATGAACCTTTCTTTCATTGTTTTTTTATCCTGCAGGAAATAGCGTATTCCTCTTCAGAGTTTGATTGACGAGCGGTTTTGTTTTCCCAGCGTAATAAAACTTGTGTAAGCTCCCAAGTAAGTTGTTGTAATTCCTCTGGCGTTAAAAATAAATGAGAAACAATATGACTACCTGTATTCGTTCCCTCTGTGCCGCTTTCTTCAATATAGAAATGAGCAGATTTTGCCTTGTAATATTTTTCAATAATCCCTCGTTTTTCCTTCGTGTCTACTAATTCAAGTAACCCTCCATCATATAAAATTTGAACGTGATAATGTACGCTACCAGTAGATTTGTTTAGTTTAGTAGCTACTTGTTTTGCAGTGAGTGCTTCGTCTTTTAAAAGGTGAAGAATTTGAATACGAGTTGCGTTGGAAATAAGCTTCTGCTGTTCAGCTGAAATAGTAAGTCTATCGTCAAACATTATGGCATCCCCTTTCTTATAATCTAAATTTATTGTACATTCTAAAAAATTAGAACGTAAGGAAAATAAATCGTCTTTTTCCTTTATATTTCGACATAAATAAAAATAGCATGTACATAAACATGCTATTAAGTAATAGTAGATTCTTCATTAAGTTTCCCGCGATAATACAAGAACAACCATATAAAACTAACAAAAATACAACATGTAGCTAGAAAACTACCAATCATTTGAGGAGAAAGGATTTCTAATAGCCATCCTGTAATGAACATAGATAACTGTATGAGCGAACCATAAATTGAGTAATGAAAGGAAAAAACTTTACCAATCATATTTTCGTGCGTGTAAGTTTGAAGTAATGTCGTATCAAGTGGAACGATGATTCCTCCTGCTATGCGCATACATAGTAATGTAATGATACCGAAAGCTCAACCCTTATGTAATGATGATGCTTGAATTTGTTTTTTCCATTCACTTAAATACACTTTCTTTTCTGAAGGAAGTCCAACAGGTAACTGTGCAATCAATTCTAAACTATTTCCGTCAGGATCGTTAAAGTATACAGCGGCATGTGCTAATTCTGGAAAAACAATCGGTTCAATTGGCTCCATTCCAAAGTCTTTTCGTGCTGAAATTCCTTTTTGATTTAGCCAATGTATCGCATGTTCTAAATCATGTAAACTTACTTGAAAGGCGATGTGTCGTAAAGAGGGATGATAATTTACTTTGTATTCTGTACCTTCCCAAAGACCGAGCCAACTTTCATTTTCCTTAATCCAAAAGAAAGCAATATCGTCTCCTCTTTTATATAATTTTAGTCCTAGCGATTCGTAAAAAGGTATAGACACTTCTAAGCTACGGACGGGTAAATGTGCTTCGTAAAGACCTTTAATCATGGTAATCCTCCTAAGTAAAAATATTTCTTATTTCATAGTAAACGTTTTTTTATTAGTTGAAATCAGAAAAAGGAGGGACATAACTTCATACGAAAGTATGAAAAAACAGCTCAAATATGAGCTGTTTTCTTATAGTTTTTCGTTCATTTGTTAAGGATAGGATATATTAGTATCCGTATCCGCCGCCACCCCAACAGCTACATCCGATGATGATTAGAAGGATGAATAGTACGATAAGCAAAGCAAATCCACCGCCGAAACCAGCGCAACTTCCACCATAACTCATATGTTTTCCTCCTTTTGAGTAAGTTAATCTATATAATTCATGGACTACTGTATACAGTATGTTTTTCGTATGGAAAAGGAGCCAGTCTCTTTTGTAATTAGACAAATGCCTGTATGGTCATTTTGATTGTATATGGAGCTAGGTGTATGTGAAGAAATCGTTATATATTTCGCGATTTGTTCATAAAAAAATATAAAAATTGTAAAAAAAACCATTTTTATATTTTTTTATGAGAGGATTTGTACTATAATTTTACAAGTAATATTATGGGAAAAGGGAGTTTTAGTGAAGAGATGGAGATGGGACAACTACAAAATAAAATAGAAACTAAAAAGAAAGAGCTAATTCAACTTGTTGCTAGACATGGATTGGATCATGATAAAGTTTTGTTATTTAGCCGAGATTTAGATATACTTATTAATAAGTTTATGAATGTGAAAGATAAAGTACATAAATAAATAATTTGTAGTTTTTTATATTAAGATATTCAACAAAGAGGAGAGAGAGATATTTGGAACATTTACAAGAAGAGCTATATAAACAAATAAAAGAAGAAAAAGGTATTGTTACAATTTTTTTAAAGAGTGGCGTTAGAATAGTAGGAGAAGTTGTTGCCATAGACAAATTTACCGTTTTAATGTTAGTTGATGGAAAACAACAACTTATTTACAAGCAGGCTGTATCAACAATAATGAAATAAGACACTCGTACTGAGTGTCTTATTTCATTATTGCTTGCAGGCTTCAACGTCAATGCCGGCAGCTAATAATTTTTTTTCACCATCTTGCTCAATGATTTTTTGTAATTTAGATAGGAAAGAATCAAAGTTTGTATGCTTTGCTACTTGGAATGTCATTTTATGCTCAATTGGCAGCCACGTATCAATATCAGCTTCGTTATGCTGAATTTTTACCTCAAGCTTATCAAGTGCGTTAGCAACTTTTGCTTCATACGTTTCTTTCGCTTCAAACTCCATCCATAAATCATATAATTCCTCGCCGAGAGAACCTTTTAATGTTCGTTTAATATTTGAAATTGCTTCTTGTTCATTTATTTGTTTTTGTAATTGTAATTCATGACTATTCATTGTATCAAAAGCAGGAATATCACCAGCTTCTGCTTCGACTAGATCGTGAATAATCACCATTTTAAGTAATTTTTCAATGTTTACTTTCTGATCTAAATAAGGTTCAACTAAAATGGCCATTAGAGACATGCGCCACGTATGTTCAGCAACACTTTCTTGACGTCCGTTAGAAAGCCAGCTATGTCGCATTTCATATTTTAGTTTTTCTGCTAGTGCAATGACTTGTAAAATGTTATGTTCCATCGTGATCCTCCTCATATTTCCATACTATAATTCTAATATGGAAATGAAATGTGTCAATTTTATGAGTATATTGCGATAAATAGATGATGAGCGTATAATAAGCATTATATGTGAAAACGCATTATTAAAATAAAAAAATGTTTTATAAAAATGAAAAGGAAAGGGCAGGAATATGGGAGACGAAAATCAAGGATTTGCTAGACCAGAAAGAAAAAAAAGGAAGTTTGACATTTCTAGCCCATTTGGCATTTTAGTAGGTTTTGCCATAGTGATAGCGGCAATTATGCTTGGTGGAGGCGGAATAAAAGCTTTTAAAAACTTTTTAGATGTTTCATCTATTTTAATTGTCATAGGGGGAACAACTGCGACAATTGTTGTGGCATATCGATTTGGAGAAATAAAAAAATATACGAAAAGTATTTTTACTGTTTTACATAGAAAAGAAGAGGATTTAGAACAGTTAACGGATTTGTTTGTTGATTTTTCGAAAAAATCTAAAAAACACGGTTTACTTTCTTTAGAGGTTGATGGAGAGCAGGTGGACAATCCTTTTATTCAAAAAGGAATTCGATTAATGTTAAGTGGTTACGATGAAGAGGAATTAAAAGAAGTGTTAATGAAAGATGTTGAAACGGAAGTGTATGAATTAAGAAAAGGGGCAGTATTATTAGATAAAATTGGCGATTTCGCTCCGGCTTGGGGTATGATAGGGACTTTAATTGGTCTTATCATTATGCTTCAAAACTTGCAAGACACATCGCAAATTGGTACAGGGATGGCAGTTGCGATGTTAACGACATTGTATGGATCAGTACTTGCAAATATGATTGCAATCCCTCTTGCTGAAAAAGTGTATCGTGGTATTGAAGATTTATATACAGAGAAGAAGTTTGTTATTGAAGCAATTTCAGAATTGTATCGTGGACAAATTCCGTCTAAATTAAAGTTAAAACTCGATACGTATGTATACGAAACAAAGATAAAAAAAGTAAAACGAGCAGCCTAATATTGCAAGGAGTGGTATGGTGATGATAAAACGACCGCAAAAGGGATCGCCTCGTTGGATGACGACTTTTACAGATTTAACGATGTTATTATTAACTTTCTTTGTATTACTAGTTGCTACTTCAAAGCAGGATGCAGTAAAATTGTCAAAGATGCTTGAAAAGTTTAGTGATACGGAGCAAGTTGATGCAAAAGTAATGGAAAATACTATACCAGATATTTCACATGAAAAAAATGATGAAAAAATGGTCTCAAAAAAGCGAATGGACGACTTGTACAAAAAGTTAAAAGCATATGTAGATAATAACGGTATTAGTCAAGTGAATGTATATCGAGAAGATACAGGGGTAAGCGTTGTTATAGTAGATAATTTAATATTTGATACAGGTGATGCGAACGTTAAGCCTGAAGCAAAAGAAATTATTAGCAAATTAGTCGGATTTTTTCAATCCGTACCAAACTCAATTGTTGTGGAGGGGCATACAGATAGTAGACCGATCCATAATGAAAAGTTTCCTTCTAATTGGGAATTATCTTCAGCACGAGCAGCTAATATGATCCACCATTTAATTGAAGTGTATAATGTGGAGGATAAAAGGTTAGCTGCCGTAGGATATGCAGACACAAAGCCAGTTGTACCGAATGATTCACCGCAAAATTGGGAGAAAAACCGTCGCGTTGTCATTTATATTAAAGAATAGTATTTTAGTATTTTAGTAATAAAATACTAAAATGAAGAAATTCTTTTAAAAAAATATTAAATTTTATCGTTTTATTTTGTATAATGAGTGAGAATGATAAGGTGAAATATTAAGATATATTTATACATAGAAGGAGAGAATCAAAAAGAATGGCACATAAAATTTTAGTTGTAGATGATGCGATGTTCATGCGAACAATGATTAAAAACTTATTAAAAAGTAATTCTGAATTTGAAGTAATCGGAGAAGCGGAAAATGGAGTGGAGGCAATTCAAAAATATAAAGAACTTCAACCTGATATTGTAACATTAGATATTACTATGCCAGAAATGGACGGACTTGAAGCATTAAAAGAAATTATGAAAATTGATTCAAGTGCAAAGGTTGTTATTTGTTCAGCAATGGGACAACAAGGTATGGTATTAGATGCAATTAAGGGCGGGGCAAAAGACTTTATTGTAAAGCCATTCCAAGCAGATCGCGTAATCGAAGCTTTAACAAAAGTAGCAAATAGCTAATATAAAAGGGGTGCCACAAGGAATCAAAACAGTGATAACGGATAGATGTGTGGCCCCTTTTTTCTCATTTTAAAACACTAAATTGTTATACATAAATGAAATGTTTGTTAGACAGGTAGGGGATGAAAATGCAAACAGATCTATTAAATATATTTTTTGAAGAATCGGAAGAACATTTACAGTCGCTAAATGAAAATGTGCTAATTTTAGAGCAGAATCCTACAGATATGGATGTAGTAGGAGAAATATTCCGCTCAGCTCATACGTTCAAAGGTATGTCTGCGAGTATGGAATTTACGGAAATGGCGGATTTAACGCATAAAATGGAAAACGTTTTAGATGAAATTCGTCATGGGAATATAGTAGTACATGCGGATATTATTGATGTGATTTTTGAGTGCATTGATAATTTAGAGAAAATGGTTGCAGATGTGCAGCAAGGCGGAATGGGTAATATTGATGTAGTCGCAACGAAGCAAAAATTAGAAGCGTTATTGAACGGAAATGTAGAAACTTCTATGGAACATGTAGAGCAAGAGTCTATAAACAATGATGATGCAGTTTCGCATGAAGTGCATATAACCGTTGAACAGCAAGCTATTTTAAAAGCAGTACGTGCCATTATGTGTATTGAAGCACTGCAAAATATAGGCGATATACAAAAAACGGTTCCTAGTATTGAAGAAATCGAAGCGGATGCTTTCGGTTTTGAGTTTACAGTATTTATGAATACGGATCGTAGTGAAGAAGAAGTGAAACAGGTAGTGCTTCACGTTTCTGAAATTGAGAAAGTAGTAGTGAAACAAGGAGAATCATTACAGGAAGTAGATTCGATGGTTGCTACGCAAGAAACTACGCAAGTAGAAGAAATGATACAGCCGTCTGTAGTTGCGCAGGTGGAAGCACCTATTGAGACAGCGAAGCAACCTGCAAGTGCTACGCCAACTAAAAGCACTGCAAAAACGAAAAATGCTAAAGGTGAGAATCGTTCCATTCGTGTGCAGCTAGAGAAAATTGAACGATTAATGAACATGTTTGAAGAGAGTGTAATTGAGCGTGGTCGCATAGATGAATTGGCACAAGCAATTCAAAACAAAGAATTAATTGAGCATTTAAATCGATTAGGCGATATTTCAAAAGATATTCAAAATGTACTTCTAAACATGCGTATGGTGCCGATTGAAACAGTCTTTAATCGTTTCCCGCGTATGGTGCGTATGTTAGCGAAAGATTTAGGGAAGAAAATCGATTTACAAATTACGGGTGAAGATACAGAAGTTGATAAAATTGTTATTGATGAAATCGGTGATCCACTCGTTCATTTAATTCGTAATGCAATTGATCATGGTATTGAGACTGTTGAAAAACGTCGTGATGCAGGGAAAAATGAGACGGGTACAATTAAATTAGAAGCGTTCCATAGTGGAAATCATGTCGTAATTCAAATTACGGATGATGGAAATGGAATTCATAAAGGGAAAGTATTAGAAAAAGCGATTAAAAATGGTGTTGTAACAGAATCTGAGGCAAATAAATTAACGGATCGTGAAGTGTTTGATCTCATTTTCCAACCAGGATTTAGTACAGCAGAAGTAGTATCGGATCTTTCGGGGCGCGGGGTTGGATTAGATGTTGTAAAACATACAATTCATAGTTTAGGTGGACATTTAATTATTGATTCAGAAGAAGGAAAGGGAAGTACATTTAGAATTGAACTTCCATTAACGTTGTCCATTATTCAATCTATGCTTGTTCAAACGAATGATAAACGTTATGCTTTACCTCTTGGTAATATTGTTGAAGCAATTCGAATTAAGAGAGAAGACATCCAATCCATACAAGGAAAAGATGTGTTAAACTATCGTGATCAAATTATTGAAGTGAAGCATTTAAGTACTGTATTTGGTGAAAAAACAGTAGATGAGGCATTTGAATCATATGAAAGTCAAATGGTTCCTGTGTTAATTGTTCGTAATACACATCGTAGCTATGGGCTTATTGTAAACACAATTATCGGTCAAAGAGAAATAGTCTTAAAGTCATTAGGTGATTTCTTTGCAGAGAGTTCGAACTATTTCTCTGGCGCGACGATTCTCGGCGATGGACGAGTGGTCCTCATTTTAAACCCAGAAGGTTTATAATAGGAATGAAGGAAAGCTCCCCACTTGTATACAATTGGGGAGCTTTTTGGTTAACTACATACTAATATAAAAAATTAATATATATAACAGGAAATAAATACATGTTCACGATTTACGTAATAAGTTTGTTAAAATGTAATGAGTGTATTCATTTAATAGAAAAACAAAAATGAGGAGGCAGGGAAAATGCCTGAGCAACACACAAAAGGGGATGCGAGCACAATTGTGCTAGAAAAAGAAAAGGAGCTTTTAACGCCTCAAGAATGTGATATTCTTGGCGAAATTGCAAATATATCATTTGGCTCTGCTTCGACAGTATTATCAACGATTTTAAATAGGCAAGTAAGTATAACTGCTCCTCATGTAGAGTTAGTGGATTTATACGATACAAGTGATGTTGAGGTTCCTCATGTTGTATTAAATATTCATTTTACAAAAGGATTAGATATGGAAAATCTACTTGTCCTTCAGCAAGATGTTGCTTTATCTATTGCTGATTTAATGATGATGGGGACAGGTGAAGTGGAAGAGGGAAAAGAACTTGGCGAATTAGAGCTAAGTGCTGTACAAGAAGCGATGAACCAGATGATGGGATTTGCAGCGACGTCTATGTCGGAATTCTTCCAAGATACAGTAGACATGTCACCGCCGACAATTAAAGTCGTAAAGTTATTAGAAGAGATGGAGAAAATCTCTGGAATAACTGGAAATAACACGATTGTGAAAGTGTCGTTTGACCTTAAAATAGATAATCTTGTAAACTCTAAACTCGTACAAATTGTTTCAGTTGAACATGCGAAACAAATGATAAATAAATTACTACAATTATCTGGTGGCGTAGAAGAGCAAGACGAGCCAGTAGAAGTAGCGGAAGCTGAGATTGTAGAAGAACATGTTAAAAAAGAACAGTTAACGCAAGAAGAGAAAGATGTACTTGGGGAAATTGCCAATATTTCCATCGGTTCAGCTTCAACGGTATTATCAACGCTTTTAAATCAGCCGGTTACGATTAGTACACCCAATGTAGAAGCGATTAATGTGCGTCATTATGACGGTGTACCGGTACCCTTTGTGATTTTAAATGTCGATTTTGTTGAAGGTTTAAAGAATGAGAACGTATTCGTATTTACGAAAGATGTTGCTTTGACAATGGTAGATTTAATGATGATGGGAACAGGGGAGATTGATCCAGAGAAAGAGCTTAGTGAATTAGAGCTGAGCGGTATTAAAGAAATCATGAACCAAATGATGGGGCATGCGGCAACAGCGATGTCAGAAATGTTTAAAGAGAAGATGGACATGACGCCACCAGACGTCAAATTTGTCACGTTAAAAGAAGAAATGGAATATTTGGGAGAGTCAATGGAAGTGGATGAACTCGTTCAAATTACGTTCAACCTTGAAATTGGTGACTTGCTTCAATCGAAAATGTATCAAATTTTACCGATTTCAGAAGCGAAAGAAATGGTAAGACGACTGCTATATCCAATGGTGGAAGCAGAAGAAGAGATTGCAGAGGAAGAAATGGAAGAAGAGGTTGTAGAACCTGTTGTACAACCTATTGAATTTAAAGAAGTGAAACAAATTGAGCCAGTGTATATGGATACATCTATTCTACAAAATGTAGAAATGAATGTGAAATTTGTATTTGGAAGTACAGTGAAAACGATTCAAGATATATTAAGTTTACAAGAAAATGAAGCCGTTGTATTAGATGAAGATATTGATGAACCAATTCGAATTTATGTAAATGATGTATTGGTGGCGTATGGTGAACTTGTAAATGTAGATGGATTTTTCGGAGTAAAAGTGACGAAATCACTATAAGGCGTTGAAATAGTAGATGAAAAGCGTAAAGTTTTTTCTAATTTGCTGGCTATGCATACATGTGTGCTTGCTCTTCCCGCTGCAAAGTCAGGCGGAAGAGCAAAATGTGCCAGAACAAAATATAAATGAAGTGAATGTACAAGAAGAGAATAAGGAAGTTCAAGAACAGCCAGAACAAGTGGAAATAAAGCAAGATAAAGAGGAACAACAAGAAGTAAAGAATGAACAAGAAACCGAAAAAAAGATAGAGACGGATCAAGGGATTATTACAATAAATAAGCGAGAATTAAAGGTTGGCGAAGAAGTACGGATTATTGTAGAGCCAAAAGAGGCAAATATTCAAAGTATAAAAGGTATGTTGCGTTTGCCCAAAAACAGTAATCTGTATGAGCAAGAAAGAATGATACCTTTTGACTATGAAGAAGAGACGAAGCGATGGATTGCTAACTATAAGGTCGGGATTTTTGATTTGCAAGGTGATTGGAACCTTCAGCTTATTCAAAGTTTTAAAGAAAATGAGAAAGAAGAGCTTATAGAAAATGAAGTGAAAGTCCCACTTATTCGTATAAATAATGAAACGCCAACAATAGATAAAGAGATGCCGAAGTTGCATAAAGTCACTATTGACGAGGCGAAGGAGAATGTAATCGAACGAAAACGAGGCGATTCTATACGTGTAAGAGTGAAGGCGGCAGACGTGGAATCGGTTGTGAAAGAAGTTCGTGTTACATTAAAAGGAAAAGAAAATAAAGAGATTACATTTTTATTAGATTACAATAAGCGCGACATGGAATGGCAAAAAGTATTTGAAATAACAGATGCATTGCCAAATGGGACATACGAGCTACTTGTAGAGGTAGTAGATGCGGCTGGAAATAAACTCGTTGAAGAAAGTGAGTATGTCGTTTCTGTTTTGGAACAAAAAACAGAAGAGGATAAAAAGACAGAAGAACGAGAGAAAGAAGATAAATTAGAAAATAAACTAGAAGATAAGAAAGAAACTGAGAAGCAGGAAGACACGAAAGTAGAAATCCCGCTTCAGGAAGAAAAACAGCCAGTTGTTCAAATTCCGAAAAAAGAAGAGAAAGTAAACGACCTTATAAAAGAACCATTGAAAGAGAACGAAAAAATTACTTATGTTATAAAAGAGCCTCTCACAGACAACAAGGAAGTAAATAATACGAAGGCTCAAAAAGATAAAGATAATAACAATCAAGTCATTTTGAAAAAGAAAGAAAAAAAAGAAGAGCCAGAAGATAAGAAAGAAACTAAAAGTGACCATGGAATACAAGCTTCTAATGTATTTGCTATTATGTCAGGTTTATTCGTACTATTTTTAGTTTTAAAGAGCAATAAAGAATGGGGCTAATTATTTCATCATAGTGGAGGCGCTTAAATGGAAATTAAACGTACGACAATTGAAAATAAGACGCTACAACCATTAAAACAGCCTGCAGCTATTTCAGAACATGAAATCCAGAAAGAACGAAAGCATAGCAATCTAGTGTTTACTGGACAGTCTAAAATTATTTCGAAAAATAACGAAATAGGGATTTTACTTGCGAGTTTAGGTGATGGAAAGGTTATGAAGGAAATGCTTTCTAAAGAGATGGATACAGTATTACAACTCTTTAAAAAGTTACATACATTATCTGGAGAAGGAAAGCAAACAGATAAAATATTTGAACAAGTAATGAGAAGCTTACAGGGGCTTGTGAAACAGGCGCATATAAAAGAACTGCCTTTATTAGATGGAACGTATGATTTCGCTGAAGTGCAACTATCATTTGGTAGAAAGGTACACATTCCGTTATTAGATGTAAGTGCACTCCTCTCTAGCGTGGAGAGTGACTCGTCAGAAGGAAATATAAATTTAATGGTAACGGTTATTACTGCGTATATAACGAAATTGTCTAACGAAACCATTTTAATTAGCGTCACAGATCGCACAGCTAAAGAGCGGGATGCAAGTGTATGGAGAGCACTTGCAGAAATGAATATGACACAATTATCACAGGCATTGAAACAAACGATGCAAGAACATAAATGGTCTATGACGTTTCTTTTTCTCTTTATATGGGTTGTTTGCATTATTTTAATTCGAGTTATATAAGAAATGAACGGAACCAAGCAATTCCTTGTTATGAATGTAGTAAATAAATAAAAAAAAGCAGGGTGCATTCATCCTGCTTTTTTCTATATTTTTTCATAGAAGAATGTATCAAAGCGCTGAAGATTGAAGCGTTCAGGTGTTAAAATTTGCTCTGTGCTACCGACAAATAGCACACCGCCTTTTCGTAAAGAACGGCTAAACTTTTCATACAGCTTGACTCTTGCTTCTTCTGTGAAATAGATCATTACATTACGACAAACAATTAAATCGTAATTTGTATCGAACGATTGCATTAATAGGTCATGCTGTTTAAACGTGACGTGTTGCTTAATATTTTGATGTAATGAATATATATCATCTTCTTTTTTGAAATGACGTTCTTTCAAATCGCTAGGTAATTCTTTCAAAGAACGTTCCGTATATTGACCACGTTTTGCACACTCTAAAATATGAAAATCAAGATCCGTTGCTAGTATTTCATAGCGAAATGGAGAGAGATGTTTCGATAAAATTAAAGAGAGTGTATATGGTTCTTCACCAGCAGCGCAAGCGGCACTCCATACTTTTAATTTTCCGTTATTTTGTTCGAGTAATTTTGGCAGTGCTTTCGATTCTAACGTTTGCCAACGTTCTTTATTTCTAAAAAACTCTGAAACATTAATTGTAATATAGTCAATAAAATTTAAAAATAAGTTTTGATCAACACGTAAAGTACTTAAAAATATAGTGTAGTTTTCAAAGCCTTTCCTTGAAATAAACGCATCGATTCTACGGCGCATCCTATCTTGTTTATACGAAGCGATATCCATATTGAATTGTTGTTTAAAACTCGTGATAAAATGATCATAATCTTGTTCAATTATCATATTTACAATGGGCACAATAACAATATTGTGCCGCCCCCTTTACATCATACGAATTTTTTGTTCAAAGCTTTTTTTCATTTGTTTTTCATGTAAACCTGGTAAATCATAAATAACAGCATCAATCCCAATTTCTTTTGCAATGTCAACGGGAATGACAGATGTATGTTTGTCTCCATTATAAAAACAGAGAACTAAATCGGTATCTTCAATAATTTGTTTCACAAAAAACATATAATCTGATCGATAAATAGAGTCGGAAGGATGATCAAAAGCAACATACTCAGCTCCGTGTGATTTTAAATAATCTACAATTTCTTGGAATTCATCTGTTACTGCTTGTAACGGTTGTAGCGTGTAAAGGCATAAATTTTGAGCGAGTCTTTCGTTTTCGACGAAAAAACGAAGTACCTCATTTTCAATAGATTTATAACATAATATGTAAATTTTATGTTTGTGAGCATAGTCAGTTAAAAATTTTTTAATTTCTTCTTGATCTAATGCTGTTAATTGATTTGAACCACAAAGAAAAATATTCATAGAATTGTGCCACCTCATGCTAAATTGTAACATATCTTCTATAAAAAATAACTGCAAAATATTAGTGTTCAGAGTATAATTATAAATAACTAGATTTTACGATTAACTTTTGGAAGAAATAAAAAAATAAATAGGTGATATATATGCTGCGTTCTATCTCACATAATCCAATTTTATCGCATATACCGCCTGCTACTCAAATGCCGAAAGAAGCAAATGTCAGGACTGGACTTGCATTTTCGGATAATTTGCATGCAGATCCGAAAAAAGATAAGTTGTTAGAACAAATGGAAGCGTTTGTTGATAATATTGGAGAAATTAAAGAAAAAATCGAAATGGAATTAACACTTGATAACGTAATGGAATACAAAAATACAGTAAAATCATTTTTGAATTTTTACGTTGATAATGTATTGCAATATAAAGATGTCATGTCTCGTCATCCGCGTTATGGCTATTCACAGAAAATGACGATTGTAAAGCAGGCGGAAATGGGATTGAATGAGTTAGAAGATGTTATGAACTTAATTAATACAAAAACGGGACATTTAGAAATGTTAAATCAAATTGGAGAAATCCACGGTTTAATTGTAAATTTAGTCTTGTAAAAGGGAAGGAAGCTATATGTATATACAATTATATGAAAAGCTCGTTATTATTCAAAAAGCATATGAAAACATTCAAACGCTTGGAGAACAAATATATGAGAATTTAAAAAATAAAAATGTAAATGCAGTTCAAAAGTTACAAGTAGAGCAATTGCAGTACATTGAAGGTTTAAAACAATTATCGAGATCATTTGAAGAAATGGTTGTTCAGTTTTGTAAAGAACAGGGAGTGGAATCATTTCGCGTAAGTGCGTTATTTTCGTATTTTTCTCAAGAAGAAATTGAGAAAATGGAAAAATTACAAAAAAACTTAATTGGATTAGAAGAAAATGTAAAAATTCTTCTTTTGAAAAATCAATATTACTTAAACGTACTATTAAAAACTACAGAAAGTATTGTGGATTCCGTTTCTGAATATAATTTAGAGCGAAACAATAATTCACAAATCTTTATGAACGAACTATTGTAAAGGGGAAGTGAAACATTATGAGACTGTCTGATTATAATACACCGCTATCGGGTTTGTTAGCGGCACAAATGGGATTACAAACGACGAAACAAAACTTATCAAACATTCATACACCTGGCTATGTGCGCCAAATGGTGAATTACGGATCTGTTGGAGCGAGCAATGGTCATACACCAGAACAGAGAATTGGTTATGGTGTACAAACGTTAGGTGTTGATCGAATTACAGATGAAGTAAAGACGAAACAGTTTAACGACCAATTATCTCAGCTCTCTTACTATAATTATAAGAACTCGGTTTTATCACGAGTAGAGTCTATGGTAGGAACGACAGGCAAAAACTCACTATCTAGTTTAATGGATGGATTCTTTAATGCTTTTCGAGAAGTTGCAAAAAATCCAGATCAATCAAACTATTATGATACGCTAATTTCTGAAACTGGGAAGTTTACAAGTCAGGTAAATAAACTTGCGAAAAATTTAGATTCAGTAGAAGCGCAGACGACAGAAGATATTGAAGCGCATGTCAATGAATTTAATCGTCTTGCTGACAGTCTAGCAGAAGCGAATAAAAAAATTGGGCAAGCTGGTACACAAGTGCCAAATCAACTTTTAGACGAACGTGACCGTATCGTTACAGAAATGTCTAAGTATGCCAATATAGAAGTATCTTATGAATCTATGAATCCTAATATCGCAAGTGTTAGAATGAATGGCGTTTTAACAGTGAATGGACAAGATACATATCCATTGCAATTAAATAAAACGAAAGAACCTATGTCTGTTGAAATTTACGGTTCGGAAATTCCTTTAACTAGTGGGGCAATAAAATCTGCAATCGATACGAAAGGGCAGATTGCTAGTTATAAGAAAAATCTTGAAGAGTTAATGAGTTCAGTGAAAAACCAAGTAAATACAGTGATGGGAAAAGACTTCTTCGTTGGAGATTATGCGAAAGAGTTGAAATTAAATCCAGAATTTGCGAATGATTTTTCAAAAATGAAAATATCTGCTGAAACTGCAAATAAATTGGCAGGAATTACAGATGAAGATTATAAAGATGGTCTTTCATATAAAAAAGCATTAGACCAATTCATAGTGAAGGTAGCATCTGATAAAAGTGAAGTGAACGGTTATCAAAAAATTCATGGAGACTTATTAGAAGGTATTCAGCAAGAAAAGATGAGTATCGAAGGCGTGAATATGGAAGAAGAAATGGTTAATTTAATGGCCTTCCAAAAATACTTCGTTGCGAATTCTAAAGCTATTACAACGATGAATGAAGTGTTTGATAGTCTGTTTTCAATCATTAGATAATGAGAGGTAAAAACAAAACCTTTTTCTTTTATGTTTGAAGAGAGGGCCAGCAAAGTGTAGAAGCGGTCAGTGCCTAATAGAGGACCTATCGGTGTGAGACCAGAGATATGGAGCGGGTGCCAGATAAAGTAGAAGAGGAAACAACCTTGATTTGAGAATGGATCGCTTTGTAGCACCTTTTGTATAGCGATGAATGAGAGGTAAAAACAAAACCTTTTTCTTTTATGTTTGAAGAGAGGGCCAGCAAAGTGTAGAAGCGGTCAGTGCCTAATAGAGGACCTATCGGTGTGAGACCAGAGATACAGGGCGGTTGCCGGATAAGGAAGAATGGAGGAAAGCCGGAAATAGTTCCGGTTGCACCTTCCAATCAATTTTCAATAGATAAAGGAGGAGATAGAAATGAGAGTATCTACATTTCAAAATGCAAACTGGGCAAAGAATCAGTTAATGGATTTAAATGTGCAACAGCAATATCATCGAAATCAAGTAACTTCAGGGAAGAAAAATCTTCTTATGAGTGAAGATCCGCTTGCGGCAAGTAAATCATTTGCAATTCAACATTCGTTGGCGAATATTGAACAAATGCAAAAAGATATAGCGGATTCTAAAAACGTGTTAAGTCAGACAGAAAATACATTGTCAGGCATTGTGAAATCTTTAACGAGAGCGGATCAATTAACAATACAAGCATTAAATGGACCAAATGGTGAAAAAGAATTAAAGGCAATCGGTGCCGAAATCGATCAAATTTTAAAACAAGTTGTATATTTAGCGAATACGAAAGAGCAAGGTCGTTATCTTTTTGGTGGAAATAGTGCAGAGAAACCTCCATTTGCGGATGATGGGACATACCAAGGTGGCGAAAAAGATGTAATGTGGAAGCTAAATGACGGTTATGAAATTAAAGCTTTTCGTAATGGCGAGAACTTACTAACCCCTGTTATTCAAACGTTAGTAAAGATGAAAGATGCGATGCAAAGTGGTGATCAAAAGGCGTTGCAACCGATTTTAACGGAAAATAAGAAAAACTTGGATAGTGTTATTAACCGTACAACAGAAGTGGGAGCAACGATGAACACTGTAGAGACGTTTAAGACAATTTTAAGCGAGCAAAATCTAGCACTTCAAGAAAATCGTAAAGAAATTGAAGATGTTGATTTAGCGGTAGCAATTTCTGACTTGGCGTATATTAACGCGACGTATGAAGCGACGCTTAAAGCGGTTAGCACGATGAGTAAAACGAGTATTTTAGACTACATGTAAAGAATAAGGAGTGAGAAATATGGCAGGAACGATAACAGGTATTGGCGGTAGACAACAGATTTGGAATCTCGGAAATAACATGATCGATACTTCTAACTTCGTTGAATTAGAAATGAATGCGTTAGATATGAGAAAAACACCGTATACAACTGAAAAGAATAGCCTTTCACAAGATAAACTTTTATATACAAGTTTAAAATCGGAATTCAGTTCTTTCACGCAAACATTTAAAAATTTAGCGGCTTTTAAAGGGAATGAGAAAAAGGTAACAACATCACAAGACGGTTATATTAATGTCAAAGCTGATGGTGGAGCTATTGCGGGAACTTTTAATATGAAGATTACACAGCTTGCGCAGCGCCATCAAATAGCTTCTGATGAAATTAAAGATATAGATGCAAAGCTTAATAGAGATGAAACATTAAAACTAGGTGATAAAGAACTAAAAATAACATCTGATATGACATATAAGGATTTAATTAATAAAATTAATGATGGAGATTATGGTGTATCAGCTTACACACTTGGAAATAAAATTTTTATGACCTCAAAAAAAGAAGGAAAAGATGGAGTAATTAATTTTGAGGGGAACACATCTAAATTTTTTCAAGATATAGGGTTAGCTAATGAGAAGGGTGCAGCGATCCATATAATCAATGAAGCGCAAAATGCTGAATATACGATTAATGGTATTACAGGCAGCAGCTCCACTAATACAGTTGAAGCCCTTCCAGGTGTGAAAATTGAATTATTAAAAATAACTGAGCAAAAAGTAGAGGAAAAGCCAGTAGAAAGTCCGGACGGAGAAAGTACAGAGGTTGATCCAAAGACAACAGAGGCGCAAGCAAAAGGGATAGAGCTGAAGTTTACAGTAAGTGACTCAAACGTAACAGACGCAGCAAATGTTATTAAAAAAATGGTTGCGGATTATAATAAAGCTGTTTCTACAGTAGATATCTTTGCTGGTAAAGGCGGGGCGTTCCAAGGTCAAGCTATTATGCAAAGTGTACGCCAAGCGATGAATAGCGTCGTAACATTCTCTCAAGATGGTAATTACTTATTCTCATTTGGTATTCAATTAAAGCAAGATGGAACGATGGAAGTTAATGATGAAGCATTAACGAAAGCGTTAAAAGAGAAGCCGGATGCAGCGAAGCAATTTTTCTTTAGTTCTAACGGATTAGGGAAAATGATGGAAGAACCACTTGAAAAATTATTTGGTGATAAAGGTGTAGTAGGAGAACGAGTAAAAAGTATTGATTCACGTGTAAGTGATTTAGATAAAAAGATTAAAGATATTGAAGCACAAAACTTGCAAAAACAAGATGAAATTGTGAAGAAGTATCAAAAGCTAGAAAGTACATTAGCGGCACTAGATAGCCAATTAAAAACAATTAAAGCAATGACAAAACAAAAAAGTGATGATTAATGAAAGTTGAGGAAGTGATCGTATGCAAGCATGGCAACGTTATATGCAAAATGATATTATGACGAGTAATCCGATTAAAAATACAATTTTTATTTATGAAAGATGCATTGTAGAGTTTCGTAATTTAGAAGAGCTTTTACATACTTTTAAACTACAAGAGGGAGATGCACTTCTTGAGAAGTTAGAACGTATTTTTGAAGAATTAAAGCTTCAATTAAACCCTGAGATTACGAAAGATTTATATGATAGCCTTTATGGTTTATATGATTGGATTAGTGTTCAAATTCAAACGATGAAAGTAACACGTGAAGCAAAAGACATTGATGCAATTGTGAAAGTGCTACAAGATTTAATAGACGGTTATCGCGGAGCGCTTGAAAATGAACAATGATATTTATCGAGCATTTGTCGGCTGTTTTAATGAAATCGGTGAATTGCAAGTGTCAGATGAAGAGTTTGCTGAGAAGAGTGCGATGTTAAATCGCTGGATGATGACATTGGATGAAGAAACGCGGGCACAAGTTGCGGCAGAAGTAAGTCCATTCATTATTAAGGCAGCACAGCATATTCGAGATAAGCAAAAGATTTTGGAAGAAATGATTATGACAAATGATGGGCGAATGAAAGCAAATTCATTTTACGGTAAATATTAACTATAAAGTGTGGAAACGGATCCCCCTTATAAAAAGGGGATCCATTCCTTCATGTAAATAAAGAATTCCGCTGATTGAGGTTTCATTTTATGACTGTAAAAAATAAAAGTAATCTAAATAATGTAAAAATAATCTGCGGCTAGTCGTAAATATGTTGAAATATTATATAGATTACTACGCGTATACAGTTTTTTTGTATTCTTTTTTATATTTTTGTATTTTTCTAAAGACAACAATGTAAAAATGGAATAAAATATGTAAGGGTACATAATAGTTAATATTTTAATAAATACATATAAGAAATTAAATAATGAAGTGAAACTTCCATCAGTGGATTATTATGTCAAAATGATAAGTTAAAAAGGAAGGGTGTGGAGTATGCCAGATTTAGTGACTGATGTAAGCCATTATATGAATTATTTAGTGACGAAACGAAATACTGTTTCTAGTAATATTGCAAATGCGAATACACCTGGCTATAAAGCACAAGACGTTACATTTGCTGAGCAAATGAATAAAAGTAGTGCATTATATAAGAGTAATACTGCGGATTTAAAAACTAATGCAGATTTATATCAAACGAATGAAATGCACTTACCGACGGTAAATACGAAAAACACATATGCAAAGATTCAAACGAAGTCAATGCAAACGAATAAAGATGGAAATAGTGTGGATGTAACGACAGAAATGCTAGATTTAATGAAAGCAAACCAATTGTATGGGATTTCAATTAACGCAATTAATACACAATATGCAATTAACCAAGCAGCTCGCGGACGTTAATAGTAGAAGGAGAGACAACGATGTTTCAGGCAATTAATGCAAGTGGATCAGGGCTAACAACAGCGAGAAAATGGATGGAAGTTACTTCAAATAATATTGTAAATGCCAATACAACGGCAGCTCCGGGGGCAAATTTGTATGAGCGCCGTAGTGTAGTGCTTGAATCAAATAATAGTTTTGCGAATATGTTAGACAGTGCGCCGACTAACGGGGTGAAAATAAAAAGTATTGAGGCAGACAAAACTGAAAACTTAGTGTATGATCCGACACATCCGCATGCAAATGAAGAAGGATATGTGCGGTATCCGAATGTTGATGTGACTGCTGAAATGACGAATGTAATGGTTGCTCAAAAAATGTACGAAGCAAATACAAGTGTATTAAATGCGAATAAAAAAATGCTGGATAAAGATTTAGAAATCGGCCGAGGATAAAGGGGGAATATGGGAAGATGAAAATCCAACCAATGTTACATACACAGCCATTTGGCGCGATTCAGTCAATTGGTGCACCGAAAAATACACAAACATCTGTAGTCGAGGGGAAGAAGTTTATCGATTTATTGGAAGATATGAATCAAACACAAAACAATGCGCAAACAGCTGTATATGATTTATTAACAAAAGGAGTAGGAGAAACACATGACGTTTTAATTCAGCAAAAGAAGGCTGAGTCTCAAATGAAAACGGCTGCTCTTGTACGTGATAATCTTATTGAAAATTATAAGTCACTAATTAATATGCAAATTTAGAAAAATGGACGGGTGTGTTTAAATGGAAAAGTTAAAAAATGTTTTCCAATCGTTAAAAACGTGGCATAAGTTAGTCATTGGTGCTGCGCTTTTAGCAATTGTAACAGGAGCACTTTTATACTTCACCTTGCCAGATAAATATGTTGTTGTATATCAAAATTTAAATGATGCAGATAAGCAAGAGATTACAGCAGAATTATCGAAGCTAGGTGTCGATTACCAATTAGCAGCCGATGGTTCGATTCGTGTGCAAAAGAATGATGCTCCATGGGTTCGAAAAGAAATGAATGGAATGGGCTTACCGTTTAACTCAAAAAGCGGTGAGGAAATTTTATTAGAAAGCTCGCTCGGTTCAAGTGAGCAAGATAAAAAAATGAAGCAAATTGTCGGTACGAAAAAGCAATTAGAGCAAGACATTGTAAGAAACTTTGCGACAGTTGAAACGGCAAATGTTCAAATTACATTACCTGAAAAAGAGACAATTTTTGATGAAGAAAAAGCAAAAGGAACAGCTGCAATTACGGTTGGTGTAAAGCGTGGTCAACTATTAACGGCTGATCAAGTTGCGGGTATACAGCAAATGATCAGTGCAGCAGTCCCTGGTGTAAAAGCAGAAGAAGTAAGTGTGATTGATAGTAAAAAAGGTGTTATCTCAAAAGGGGCAGATGAAGCACATGCTACTAGTTCCTCTTCTTATGAGAAAGAAGTAGAGATGCAGCACCAAATTGAAGGTAAATTAAAGCAAGATATCGATGCAACATTAATGACGATGTTTAAGCCGAATGAATATAAAGTGAATACGAAAGTATCTGTAAACTACGATGAAGTTACACGTCAGTCTGAAAAATATGGTGATAAAGGTGTGCTTCGTAGTAAACAAGAGCAAGAGGAAAGCTCTACTGCGCAAGAAGGTGCAGATACGAAGCAAGGTGCTGGTATTACAGCGAACGGCGAAGTGCCGAACTACGGTACGAACAATAATCAAAATGGCAAAATCGTCTACGATAATAAAAATGGTAACAAAATCGAAAACTATGAAATAGATAAAACAGTTGAAACGATTAAGAAACACCCAGAGTTAACGAAAACAAATGTTGTTGTATGGGTAGATAATGATACGTTAGTAAAACGAAGAATTGATATGACAACTTTCAAAGAAGCGATCGGCACAGCTGCTGGGCTTCAAGCTGACCCGAATGGAAACTTTACAAATGGTCAAGTTAACGTTGTAACTGTTCAGTTTGATCAGCCGAAAGAAGAGAAGAAGAAAGAGCCAGAAGAAAGTGGTATAAACTGGTGGTTATTCGGTGGTATTACAGGTAGCTTATTAGCGCTCTTTGGTCTAATATGGTTCTTCTTAGCAAGACGTAAGAGAAAGAAAGAAGAAGAGGAATATGAAGAATACTTAGCAGAAGAGGAAGTTGCTGCAAGTAGTGAAAGTATTATGGAAATTCCGGAAGAGAAAATAGTACCAGAGCCAAAACCTGAGCCAGAAGAACCGAAAGAACCAACGTTAGATGAACAAGTGCAGGATGCTACGAAAGAACATGTAGAAGGTACTGCAAAAGTAATTAAAAAATGGTTAAACGGACAGTAAGGGAGGAACAACGATGTTAGATGAAATCTCCTCCAAAGAAAAAGCTGCCATCCTCATTCGTACATTAGATGAAGAGGTGGCAGCAAAAGTCATTGAATATATGACGGCTGAGGAAAAAGAAGTGTTGCTTCGTGAAATCGCGAAGTTTCGTGTATATAAACCAGAAACGTTAGAGAATGTACTAGGGGAGTTCTTATATGAACTAAATGTAAAAGAATTGAACTTAGTCACTCCAGATAAAGAGTACATTCGTCGCATATTTAAAAATATGCCAGAAGACGAGCTTGAAAAATTATTGGAAGACCTTTGGTACAACAAAGATAATCCATTTGAATTCTTAAATTCACTGACAGATTTAGAGCCACTTCTTACAGTGCTTAATGATGAATCACCACAAACAATTGCAATTATCGCTTCTTACATTAAACCGCAACTTGCTTCTCAATTAATTGAGAGATTGCCAGATCATAAGCGAGTAGAAACGGTAATGGGTATTGCGAAACTAGAACAAGTTGACGGTGAACTCATTAATCAAATTGGTGAGCTATTAAAAGCGAAATTAAATAATATGGCATTTAGTGCCATCAATAAAACAGACGGCTTAAAAACAATTGTGAACATTTTAAATAACGTTTCACGAGGCGTTGAAAAAACAGTCTTTCAAAAGCTGGATGAAGTTGATTATGAGTTATCTGAGAGAATTAAAGAAAATATGTTTGTCTTTGAAGACTTACTTGGTCTTGAAGATCTTGCGCTTCGCCGTGTGTTAGAGGAAATTACGGATAACGGTGTCATTGCAAAAGCGCTTAAAATTGCAAAAGAAGAAATTAAAGAGAAATTATTTACATGTATGTCTTCAAACCGTAAAGAGATGATTCTGGAAGAATTAGATGGCTTAGGGCCACTTAAGATGACAGATGCTGAGAAAGCGCAGCAAACGATTACAGGTACGGTGAAAAAGCTAGAGAAAGAAGGAAGAATTATCGTTCAAAGAGGTGAAGATGATGTCCTTATTTAAAAACAGAATTCCGAAGAATTCTGTTTCTTTTTCTGAAGAAACGTATGAATTACAATTTCCAAAACCAATACCAGTTCACGTAGAAGAAATACAAGTAGATCATGAAGAACTTCTTGCGCAACAACAATCGTTACATGTTGAACTAAATCAGCTAAGGCAAGAGCAGCAAATATTAGAACGAGAGCGTCAGCAGCTATTACATGATCAAGAACAATTTCAAATGCACGTTCAGCAGCAGATGAAAGAAATAGAATCGGCACGTCAGCAGTTTCAAAAAGAGCAACAAGAAACTGCATACGAATGGACAGAATTATTATGGGATCAATCTTTCCAACTAGCAGAAAAAATTGTGAATCAAGCAGTAGATGCTAGATTGCTTGATGTGTTACCTATTTTAACTGGCATCGTGCAAACGTTACCTACTTCGTTTGAAAAACTAGTTATTACCGTACATCCAGAAACTTTTGAACGAATTCAAGAAGAGAAGGAAAATACGAAAGAATATTGGTTGCTACAATTAGTAGAATGGAAATATGATTTCTCCTTACAGTTCGGTGAATTTGTTCTAGAAGAGGAGAAAGAGTTCTTTGAATTTAAGTTTGCACCTATATTTGCGAAACTTCGCCAAAAATGGGAAGAAGAGAAGTTATTTGAGGAGCAAAATGTATGAATCGACTATTAATGAATGAAAACCAAAAATGGAATACATTTATTGAAACACCGTTTTATACGAAAGTCGGTAAAGTTCATAGTGTGCAAGAGCAGTTTTTCGTAGGGAAGGGACCGAAGGCGAAAATCGGTGATGTTTGTCTCGTTGGAGAACATAACGTCTTATGTGAAGTAATTGCAATTGAAAAAGAGAACAATATGTTACTCCCGTTTGAACAGACAGAAAAAGTATGTTACGGAGATTCCGTTACATTAATTGCAGAAGATGTTGTTATACCTCGTGGTAATCATTTACTCGGAAAAGTGTTAAGTGCAAATGGCGAAGTGTTAAATGAGAACGCTGAAAACATTCCGCTGCAAAAAATAAAACTAGATGCTCCGCCTATTCATGCGTTTGAACGTGAAGAGATTACTGACGTATTTGAAACGGGAATTAAATCTATTGATTCCATGTTAACAATTGGTATCGGTCAAAAGATTGGTATTTTCGCTGGGTCAGGTGTAGGTAAATCTACTTTACTCGGCATGATTGCGAAAAATGCAAAAGCGGATATAAATGTTATTAGTTTAGTAGGAGAACGTGGCCGAGAAGTAAAAGACTTTATTCGAAAAGAATTAGGCGAGGAAGGTATGAGGAAAAGCATCGTTGTCGTAGCGACGTCAGATGAAAGTCACCTTATGCAACTTCGCGCTGCTAAGCTTGCGACATCTATTGCTGAATACTTCCGAGACGAAGGCAATAACGTACTACTTATGATGGACTCTGTTACTCGTTTTGCTGATGCGCGTAGAAGTGTTGATATTGCTGTTAAAGAGTTACCGATTGGTGGTAAAACACTTTTAATGGAAAGTTATATGAAGAAGCTGTTAGAGCGATCTGGGAAAACACAAAAGGGGTCTATAACGGGTATTTACACTGTACTCGTTGATGGAGACGATTTAAACGGTCCTGTACCAGATTTAGCACGTGGTATTTTAGATGGACATATTGTATTAAAACGTGAACTTGCAACGCTCAGCCATTATCCTGCTATTTCCGTACTAGACTCAGTAAGTAGGATTATGGAAGAAATCGTGTCACCAACTCATTGGCAACTTGCAAATGAAATGAGAAAAATTTTATCTATTTATAAAGAAAATGAATTGTATTTTAAATTAGGAACGATTCAAGAAAATGAAGAAAATGCTTATATTTTTGAATGTAAAAATAAAGTAGAAGGTATAAATAAGTTTTTAAAACAAGGTCGATCTGATAGTTTCCAATTTACCGATATCGTTGAAGCAATGCACCATATAGTATAAGACCTTGCGCTTCGCAGGTCTTATTTTTTTGTTTTTTAATATTTCACAGATTTTTTTGGAAAAAAACTATATAATAGAAAAAGAGAACGTTATAATAGGAAGGGGCTATGAAAACAGGTGGATAAGCAGCAGTACGACACGATCAAATTGCAAATAAATCAAGAAAAAGAACAGATCTTGAAAGAAGTGTATGAATTAACAGCTGAAAAAAGAAAAATAGAACAAAAAAAAGAATATGATTTATATGTTGTAAAATCGCGTAGTAAAGTCGTACAAGCTGGGCAACGTATAATGGCTGGCATGCTTTCGTCACATACGTTTTCACCTGAAAGAATAGAAGAATGGAATCGGAAAATTAAAAAAACAGAAGATTTTATTCGAAAAAATGAAAGCCTTTTAGAACAAGTAAAAGAAAAAGAACGTGTCATTGATGAGATGTATCAAGAAGATTGTAGAAAGCTTGCGAAAATACGAGAAAAGCAGGAAGAAAAAATGCTTCTTGATTTGAAAATGTGTATGAATGGATGAGGTGAATGTAGTGATACAGTCTGTATTACCGGTGCAACAAAGTTTACCTCCGCAAAAAGAAAAAGGGCTAGAAGTACAATCTAAAAGTGAAGATTCTTCATTTGATCATGCGATGAGAATGGAAAATACAAAGCAGCCGAAAACGGAGAAAACAAAGCGAGAAGATGCACCAGAAGATAGAAAAGAAAACATTCTTTCTAAAAAACCGGAAACGAAAGAAGAGCCAAGTGTAAAGAAAGAAGAAAAAAAAGAGACAGAACAGTTATTGTTAGCTGTATCTGAGCAAATGGTTGCAATTGAGCAATTACGTGTGCAGCCAGAATTGTTATATCAATACATACAAAAAATACAAGAGCTATATAAAGAATATGGAAATATAAAACTTAACGAATTACCTGCAGGTGAATTACAACAATTACAAGAACTTCTTTCCAATATGAATATCAAAAATGCTATATGTTTAGAAGATACAATGCAAATGGTTTTAGACAAAGTGAAGATGCCAGAGCAAATGATGCAAGTATTGAAAGTAGTAGAAACAGAAACTTGTAATATTGCAAAAAAACAAGAAGAGCCTAAAGACTTAGATGGAGATCTTCCGAAAGCTGAAAGTGAAGATGTCAAGGTAGAGTTGCCAGAAGGTGATGTATTTAACGATTCGAATTCTGCTGGTGCGGAGTTATTAAATAAAGCGACGAGTACCGATCAAATAGGAAAATCCAATAGTGGGGCTGAGAAAGTTTCATTGCCTGACTTAGGAAAGAAAATGGAAGCACAAGTAGAAGCATTGCAAAAGTTTGTAGTGAAACAAGAACGTGTGTTATTTCAGTTAAATCCAGAAAAACTTGGTACATTAACAGTGTTTATGAAAAAACATGGAGATCAAATTGATGTTCACGTAGAAATGGAAAAACATGATGCGAAAAAACGTGTGGAAATCATTTTTGATGAATTGAGATTGAAGTTAAAAGAAAAAGAAATCAACATTCAAATTAGCTATGCAGATAAAGATGAAAATCGTAAAGAGCAGCGAGAACACGAACAAAGGCAAAAACAAAAATTAGCAAGTCCGAAACATGAGAAACAAGAATCAAAAGAATTTGCGGGATTATTGGAGGAATAAAGCGTGCCAACAGTTGGATTAAATACAACGAGTACAAACCATATTCCATTACAAGCAGGAGCGCAGAATAGGAACGCATCTGTTAACGGTGCACAACCGGCAGTAGGGCAAATGAATGGAGTATCAGCAGGAGAACAAAAGACTCCTGGTGTAATGGGGAAAGATGATTTTCTAAAATTATTTTTAGCGAGCTTTCAACATCAAGATCCATTTAATGCGATGGATATGAATCAAATGATGAATCAGACAGCACAATTATCTCTTATGGAACAAGTACAGAATATGACGAAAGCGGTAGATAAACTGCAATCAACAATGTATTCAACAGCGCTTGATGGTGGAATGAAGTTTTTAGGGAAATACGTAAGAGGTGTTGACGGTGATGGTAAAAAAGTCACTGGTCAAGTAGAAACAGTTCGCCTCGCAGAAAATAATGAGGTACAGCTCGTTATTGATAATAAAGTTGTATCCCTTCGTTTCGTTGAGAGAGTGTCTGATAAACCAATTGGAGACACGAATCCAGAAGATGCGAAGAAAGACGATCAAAAAGTAACGGAAGAAGAAAAAACTACAAATTCATAAGGAGTGTCCATACGTTATGATTAAAGCGTTATATACAAGTATTACAGGAATGAATGCAACACAAAATGCATTAAGTGTAACTTCAAATAATATTGCCAATGCACAAACAGTAGGTTATAAAAAACAAAAAGCAATGTTCGATGATTTACTATATAATAACTCAATTGGTGCAAAAGGTGATGGTAATTACGCAGGAACGAATCCGAAAAGTATCGGTAACGGTGTGAAAATGAGCGGTACAGTTACAGATTATAGTGATGGTACCATTACGCTAACTGGTGGAAAAACACAAGCAGCAATGGAAGGGAATGGTTTCTTCGTAGTAGGTGATTCAAAAGGTGGGAATATGGAATTTACTCGTAAAGGTACATTCGGGATATCTTCAGATTACTATATTACGAATACAGAAGGCCAATACGTATTTGCATACCCTGCAAATGAAGCAACTGGTGAAGTTGATTTATCTGGTATTCCAGGACCGTTGCAAATTCCAATGGGAACGGCAATTGGTGGTATTCGAACATCAAAAGGAGTAGTTGGAGGGAATATCCCAGCTGATGCAAAAGCAATATCACAAGAGATACCTATATATGATAATGCTGGTAACACTTGGACGATGCGTGTGGAGTTTACACAAACGAGTGAACATAATTATTCATATAAAGTACAGATGCGCAATGATTCGAAAAAAGAAGAGTTTAAGGATGTTCAAGGTGCAGGCGGTAATATGACATTTGATGCTGTTGGAAATCCCAGTCCGAAAGAGCAAGCAGCTAATATTCCATTTAATGGCGGCAATATAAAACTAGACTTAAGTAATTTAACGAATCATCCAACGGATAAAACATTATCAGTAACAGGCGTAGATGGTAGAGCAGCGGCGACTGTTAAAGATTGCTTCATTGCTGATGGTGGATATGTGATGGTAAAATATTCTGATGGAAGTATGAAAGCTGCTGGTCAATTAGCTGTTGCGATGTTCCCGAACGAAGGCGGGTTAATGAAAACAGGTAACGGTAACTATACAGCGACGAATACAACTGGTATTTTAGCACTTGGTGCATCTGGTCAAAACGGCGCAGGTAAAATACGTGGTGGTGCACAAGAAGGTGCAAACGTAGATTTATCTGTAGAATTCGTTGACTTAATGTTATACCAACGCGGATTCCAAGGAAATGCGAAAGTCATTAAAGTGTCAGATGAAGTATTAAATGAAGTTGTAAACTTAATTCGATAATATATAATAAAGAAAAATTGTAATGTAGTAGAAAGGGTTTTTTATTCGTATGACAAGACAAGAGCGAATTTTACAATTGCCTTTTTTCGAAAATAAACGTGAACTTGCTGAGCAAGTGTTAAAAATGGAACGAGAAGAGCATGTATATTTACCAGATCAATTTGAAATTAAGCAAGTGCCTCCCTATTCATTTGGTGAAAAACAAGCAATCATTGGCCGTATTCACGAATTTTATTTCGTAAGTGTTGGTAGTGAGGGCGAGTGGAAGTATCAACTGTTTAAAGATGAGATGAAGTGCCGTGAGTTTTTTGTTACGTTGCCTGATATTGCGGATCAGCAGATAGCATTCTGGTTCAATAACATCGAGTTACTGAAAAGATCTTAAAAAGTTCTTAAAAGCTCTTAAAAGCTCTTTTTTAGGTTTTGAGAGAGGACCTGGCGATGTGTGGTGGCGGTTAGTGCCTAATAGATGCTCGACTGTTGTTTAAGACTGGAGATATGTAGAGTTGCTAGGGTAGTTGAAGAGGATGTAAGCGAAGTGTAGTTGAAAAGATTTTAAAAGCTCTTTTTTAGATTTTGAGAGAGGACCTGGCGTTATGTGGTAGCGGTCAGTGCCTAATAGAGTCTCGACCGGTGTTTTAAGACCAGAGATATGTAGAGTCGTAAGGTTAGTTGAAGAAGAGGTAAGTGAAGTTGGAAAAGCTCTTAAAATTCTTTTTTAGGTTTTGAGAGAGGGTCTGGCGTTTGTGGTAGCGGTCGGGGCTTATGTGGTGCTCGACCGTTGTTTAAGACCAGAGATATGTAGAGTTACTAGGGTAGTTTAAATAGATTTAAGCGAAGTGTAGTATGAATAATGCTTGTGGTCTTAACCTGTTTGGTGGATTAATAAGTTTATTTGTGGCGATAGATTTCTATAAAAGGAGAGGTGAGGAGGATGGCGCAGAATAAGTATCGCGTTACATTCATTTCGCCGAGTGAGGTTGAGCAGCGGACTGTAATGACAGCGAGTAGTTTACCAGATTTAATTCGTAAAGTAGAGAGTATTATTGCTGATCCGAACGGTTATTTTGTAAATGATAAAAAAAATAATTGCTATTTTAAAGTGATGAAAGAAAATGTTACATTCATTCAATATGAGTTGCTATTTTCAGATAAAGAGATTCATATTGAAAAATTAAAACATATAGCACCGGCAGTATTAAAGCGATTATTTGAAAAAATAAATGATCCGGAACTATATGCACTTGCGCTACTGGATGTTGATATAGCAACGAAAGAATACGTGCTAGAAGTAATGAATACAGAGTTAAGAATAAGAGTAGAAACGGAGCTTTCGAAAAAATGGGAAGCGATGCCGACAGAAATTGTAGGAGCGCAAGAAGTGTTATTAGAAGCACTTGCTTCGTTTATACAAGAGTAATCGCCTTTTTAAATAAAGAAATGAATTGTTCGACTATCTATATTTTTTATATAGATAGTTGACTTTTTCGGTTTAATAAAGCTTAATAATTAGATATACGGAAATAATGAAAGGGGAGCGACACCTTTATGTCACAAGCACAAAGTATTTTATTAGAAAGCGGAACAAATGAATTAGAGATTGTTACATATACTGTTGGTGAAAACCTATTTAGTATTAACGTAATGAAAGTACGTGAAATCATTAATCCATTCCCTGTTACAACTGTGCCAGAATCTCATCATGCAGTTGAAGGTGTTGTTCAAGTACGCGGTGAAATTTTACCTGTTATTAATTTAGCAACAGCTCTTAATTTAAAATCGACAAAGCCACTTGATCAAACGAAATTTATCATTTCAGAATTAAACCAAATGAAAGTGATTTTCCGCGTGGATGAAGTGCATCGCATTCAACGTATTTCTTGGGAGCAAATTGATGAACCAGCTTCATTATCTATGGGACTAGAAGAAACGACATCTGGTATTGTAAAACTAGATGGAAAAATCATCTTACTATTAGATTACGAGAAAATTGTATGTGAAATTAGCGGTACTGGTTATGATAATAAATCACTTTCAAAATTAGAACAAAAAACAGATCGCGGTGAAAAAATTATTTATATTGCGGAAGATTCAGCAATGCTTCGTCAAATATTAGAAGAAACATTATCATCAGCTGGATATACGAAAATGAACTTCTTCAGCAATGGTGCAGAAGCGTTAGCGCAAATTGAAAAGCTAGCGAAAGAGCAAGGAGAAAAAATGTTTGAACATATTCACCTGTTAATTACGGATATTGAAATGCCGAAAATGGATGGACACCATTTAACGAAAGTAATTAAAGATAGTGAAATCATGAATCGTTTACCAGTCGTTATTTTTTCTTCCTTAATTACAAATGAATTATTCCATAAAGGCGAAGCGGTAGGAGCAAATGCGCAAGTAAGTAAGCCAGATATTCAAGAGTTAATCGGCTTAGTAGATAAGTTAGTGCTTTAAAAGCTTTTTTAGCTGGAATAGAAGCTCTAGCCATATATGGTGGCGGTCAGTGCCTAATAGAGCCCCATGCGATGTGAGACCAGAGATATGTAGCTAGTTTTTTAGCTAAACGGAAGAAGTGGGACATCGAGAGTGGTAGTTGGTGTACAATTTTATTCTGTTTAGCTGGAATAGAGGCTCTAGCCATGTGTGGTGGCGGTCAGTGCCTAATAGAGTCCCATGCCATGTTCAGAACAGAGATGTCGAGCAGGCTTTAGGGGGAATGGAAGAAGTGGATCGCCGAGAGCTTTTTAGAAGAACTGGTGAACAATTTTCTACTTTTTTCTGGAATAGGAAACTAGCCGCGTGTGATAGCGGTCAGTGCTTAGTAGGGCTCCATACGATGTGAGACTTCAATTGAAGTTTTGTAGATGTTATTTTATAACTCTATTCTTTTAGTGGAGAGAAGGGAACTAGCCATGTGTAGTATTGGTTAGTTCCTTTTTAGTGTTTTATATTCTGTATAGGTGGAAAGTTAGAGCGTTTTTGGAGTGTTTGTGGTTGTATGTATGAACAATCTTTATTTGGAGATTTTTGATTTAAAAATATAAGAAAATGTATCTTTGGATTATTTTAGTAATTTTTCGTGATAACGCAAATTTTTTCGGTGAAATTACATTCTAAATACCATATAATATAATTAAAAGTCATTAATATGCAATTATGCATATTAATGAAAAAATCTTTTTCTATTTCTATACTTTCTATACATTTTTGTATGTTTATTATTTGACAGACAATTTCGAAATGTTATAATATGGATATGTAAAAATTGCTATTTTCTGAAAAGACATGGGAGTCAGATGAGAATTGTGAAAGGATGAGGGGGAGTGGCACAGATTATGTATCACCACACAGCAATCAATGTATTAAGTCTCTTACAAAACATGTCAAATAATAAAATGAACGATATGCAACTAGAAGCGGAATTAAAAAAAATAGAAAAACAATTCCAAGTAAAATATGAAGAACTAGTTGATTTACATAATAGAATGGTATTATTTCAAATAGATGTAGAAAAACATGGCGGGATGCGAGCATATGAAAAATCAACAATCACATGGCTCAAGTCTGAACTAGAGTTACTGTATGCAGTGTATCAATTTTGCCAACGTCACGGTTTAAACATTATTAATATTTCAAAGTATGTTAGTAAAAACGAACTAAATCTTTTCCCGAAAACAGAAAGTCAATTACAAAATACGTATTACAAATTAAAAAAACGTGAAATACCGTTTGAAAATATTGAAAAACAAAAACCTGGACGAAAACGAAAATATACACCTGTAAAAGAAACAATCGTTGAAATGAAAACAGAAAACAATCAAGTATTAAAAGAGGAAATCCAGCATAAAGAGAGTGAAAAAAGCCTCGTAACAGTTATATCTGGTATCGTTGATAACTTTGAAACAATTAGTCAACATAGTGAGAGAAAAGAAGATGAATTACACCAGTTTATGGAAGGTATTTATAAGCTTTCTAACATGGCTGCAGGGCATTTCAAAGAAGAGTCGAATAGAAGTACTCTGGAGAGTGAATTGCAAGCGTTAAAATTAGAAAATGAAAGGTTAAAACGAGAAAAGGAAGAGCTTGTACAAGATGTGAAAGATATGACGCAACATTTAATTAGTTTTATTAAAAGTTCGGATGTCAATCAAATTCGTAAATTACCAACCTTCGTACAAGAATGCAAAATAGAATTAAATAAGCTAGGTTTATATAATCCACAAGACGGAAAAATGAAAATAAGGATCGACCGTAGAGGACAAGTTATGACGGTAGCACCATAGAAGTATTGGGTACAAAATAAAAGGGAAATACATAGTTTATATGTATTTCCCTTTTGCTTTTGTATGGAATCGTTTCAAAGAGTAGAATGACAATTATGATTGCAGTAATTTAGAAACCATTTGCGGAATTTGATTTGCTTGTGAAACTATACTAAGTGCAACTTCAGTTAACAATTTAAACTTTAAAAAATCACTCATCTCTTGCGCCATATCTGCATCTTCAATTCGAGAAGCAGCATCTGTTAACGCTGTACTTTGACTATTTAAATTTTCGATATTAAATTGCAGACGGTTAATCATAGCCCCGAGATCGGCACGGTGAAGTGATACATTTTGTAAAGCTTCTTCAATTTTACGAATCGCCGCTCTTGCTTCTTTTTCTGTTGAAATGTTGATGTCATGTTGTGTAGGGGAAGGGGGAATATGTTTCGTTACATTTACTGTATGACCAATATCATCTAACGTAACAGGCCGGTTTTGACCGTCAAATACGGATAAATCATTAAACTCAGTCGTCTCATCAATATAGCCAATTTGTTCTGTTAAAGATTGAAACTCATTATTTAGTGAATCACGGTTTTTATTTAAATTTGTACCATTTGCAGATTGAACAGCTAAATCACGCATACGCTGTAAAACATTCGTCACAGTTTGAAGGGCAGCTTCCGCTGTACGTAGCATCGATATCGCATCCTCATTATTACGAATCGCCACGCGCATACCACTCGCTCTCGCATGCATACGAGTTACAATCGCAACATTTGCAGGATTATCAGAAGCATGGTTTAACTTCTTACCAGTCGCCAAATGTTCCATCGCAACATTCATATGCTTCTCATTCTCATACAACGACTGCCTAGCATTCATACTTAAAACATTCGTACCAATACGCATAATAGACACTCCTTATAGTTTGATATAGTTAGTGTTCACAAGCTAATAAACGGCTATGAAAAGATAAAAAGGCTTATGATTATTTGCTATTTGTGTTTTAACTTAAGAGGGGGATTAAAATAGGCACTGACCGCTTCTACACATCGCGGATGCTCTCTTCCATCAAAAAAAGAAAGGTTTTATAAAAAATAAACCTCTCCGCAAGCAGAGAGGTTTATTCATGAAACTAACTCAAATGGATTATTGTAATAATTTAGAAACCATTTGTGGAGTTTGGTTTGCTTGAGAAAGCATGCTGATACCAGCTTCGTTCAAGATTTTGAACTTAGTCATTTCAGACATTTCTTTCGCCATGTCAGCGTCTTCGATTTGAGAAGCAGCTGAAGCCATGCTAGCAGATTGGCTCTTAAGGTTGTTTACGTTAAAGTCAAGACGGTTTAATGTAGCACCTAGAGTTGCACGGTTATCAGCAACTGTTTTAAGAGCAGCATCAATTTTTGCAACTGCTTCAAGTGGGTTAACATTAGTTGCGCTATTGTCTACAGTTTTCATACCTGTGAAAGCTGTAGCAATTGCTGCAGCAGTAGTTTCTGAAGCACTAGCATCATAGTTATTGAAAGCTTCTTGCAATGCTTGTGCATCTTCTTTGCTAAGTAAGTCTTTAATTTTACCAAATTCTGTTTTAGCAGTACCTACTAAAGAAGCATGGTCAGAACTAGTAGCAGCTGAAAGTTTATTGATTGCTTTTGAAGCTGCTGAGAATTTAGCTTCATCAACTGTTTCTAAATTCTTAAAAGCGGTGTGAATTGCAGTAGCTTTAGCATCAGATTTAGTTGCAGCGTATCCTTCAAAGGCTGCCTTTACATCATCAGCTTCAGTAGGATCAAATAAATCTTTTACCTTATCGAAAGCTTCTTTAGCGGCAGCAACATCAGCATCTCTTGTAGCAGCTACTGGAGTTTCAAGTTTTGCGATAGCATCTCTAGCAGCTTTAAGATCTACTGCAGTGTTAGTACTATTACCAATAGCAATGTCTTTAATTCCTAATTTATCTAGTGTCACTGCTTTAAGATCGATACCAATTTGTTTACCTGCACTATCAGAATCAAGAGTTTGAATATTGATAGTTTGGTTTTCTTTTAATAAGTTTTTATCATTAAATTGAGTGTTGTCAGCAATATAAGTGATTTGCTTTTGTAATTCACCGAATTCTTTTTGTAGAGCAACTTTATTTTGATCAGTGTTCGTACCGTTTGCAGATTGGTTAGCGATGTCACGCATACGAAGTAAGATGTTAGAAACTGAATTCATTGCTGAGTCAGCTGTACGGATTAATGACATACCATCTTGTGTGTTGTTCGCAGCAACACTCAATCCACTTTCACGTGAACGCATACGAGTTGCGATTGCAAGACCTGCTGCATCGTCAGAAGCATTGTTGATACGTTTACCGCTTGATAAACGGTCCATAGCGTTACTCATTTTAGCTTGGTTTTGGCGCATGTACTCTTGTGTACGCATGCTATTAATGTTTGTATTAATTCTCATGTAAAAGAACCCCCATTTTTTTATATTGACTTTTCTGCAAATTGAAAAACGGTAATATGCGAAAAAATCGATTTCGAATTTATTTTAAGCCTTGCTATATCAAGTGTCAACTGAAAATTTGAATTAATAAATATAAAAAAATAACAGTTTAACAATTTAGTCGTTTTTTTATTACAATATAATTGCAAAGGATTATTGCAAACTTTACGAAAAAACTCTAATATTAGATTATCTTTGTTTACCGAAAAGGTGATATTATGGTAATTGGAAATATAGTAAAAGAAGTACTTGCATATAAAAAAGGACAGTTTCAGCAAAAGTTAAGTAGTCCGCAGGCGTTTGTTAGCAGTAGGTTTCAAGAGAAGTTGCAGAGCGATCCTATGAAGGAAACGAAAGCTACTACGCAGCCGGCAAAAGTAGAGGATATGAGTCAGCCGGTACAATCTACGAAAATAGAAACGCTCGTTAATAAAGGTGATTCTAGTAAAGTAGAGGAAGCGAGTAAGCCGGAAGAGAAGCCTGAAACGAAGAAAGTTGATGAAGTGCAAGTCGCGCAAAAAGAGTTTGAACGACGTTTCCCGGAAACGAAAAATGAGGCTGTTGATACGTGGGGATTAACGAAGAAGTATAATATTCAAAAAATACGTTCTTCAAATGAAGGGAAGTATGAGGATATTATAGATAGAGTAAGTCGTACATACGGAATTCCGAAAACGTTAATTCAAAAAATGATTGAAGTAGAGTCTAATTTTAATCCGAAAACGGTGTCACATGCAGGTGCGATGGGGCTTATGCAGCTTATGCCAGCGAATGTGAAAGAGATGGGTATAAAAAATCCATTTTCACCAGCTGAAAGTATTGAAGGCGGCGTGAAAGAGTTGAGCGGTTATTTAAAGAAAAATAACGGTGACTTAGTATTAGCGCTTGCTTCTTATAATGCTGGTCCTGGTAATGTGAGAAAGTACGGAGGGGTACCTCCATTTAAAGAAACGCAAGGATATATTAAAAAAATATTAAATATCGACGTTTCAAAATAAGAGATTTCATTATATAGAGAGAATATGAAATTTTCGTGAACATGATATGGGAGTTGGCTAGATTTGAAATTACAAGATGATATTCCGTTAACAATTTATTTTGAAATCGGAAATACGAAAAAGAAAATTGAAGATCTGCTTCATATTACGAAAGGTACATTGTATCGTCTTGAAAATTCAACGAAAAATACGGTGCGTCTTATGCTTGAGAATGAAGAGATTGGAACCGGGAAGATTTTGACGAAGAATGGAAAGATGTACGTTGAAATCGTTGAATTGAAAAGGTAGGGAAGGGGATTTTCATGAGCGGCGATAAATTAAGCCAAGAGCAAATTGATGCCCTGCTGAAGGCGGTAAATGAAGGCGAGGAAATGCCAGCTTTCGCACAAGAAGCAGGGAAGCAAGATAAATTTCAAGAGTATGATTTTAATAGACCGGAGAAGTTCGGTGTTGAACATTTACGTAGTTTGCAAGCGATTGCTTCTACGTTTGGTAAACAGACGTCACAGTCGTTATCTGCGCGGATGCGTATTCCAATTGAACTAGAGCCTTCGACAGTGGAGCAAGTTCCATTTACGAGTGAGTATGTGGAGAAAATGCCGAAAGATTATTATTTATATTGCGTTATTGATCTCGGACTTCCAGAGCTTGGAGAAATTGTTATTGAGATTGATTTAGCATTTGTTATTTACATTCATGAGTGCTGGCTTGGCGGAGATAGTAAACGTAATTTTACGATGCGTAGACCACTGACGGCATTCGAGTTTTTAACGCTTGATAATATATTTGCGCTTCTATGCAAAAATTTAGAGCAATCGTTTGAAAGTGTTGTAGCGATTAAACCGACATTTGTAACGACGGAGACAGATCCGAATGCACTTAAGATTACGACAGCGAGTGATATTATTTCATTACTGAACGTAAATATGAAAACGGATTTTTGGAATACGACAGTGCGCATCGGGATTCCTTTCTTATCTGTTGAAGAAATTATGGATAAGTTAACGTCTGAAAATATTGTTGAACATTCTTCAGATAAACGTAAGAAGTATACGTCTGAAGTAGAAGTGAAAGTAAATCAAGTGTATAAACCAGTTCACGTTGCCATTGGTGAGCAGAAGATGACGATGGGCGAGATTGAACAAATTGAAGAAGGTGATATTATTCCGCTTCATACGAAAGTTTCAGATGAATTACTTGGTTATGTAGATGGAAAGCATAAATTTAATTGTTTTATTGGAAAAGATGGAACGCGTAAGGCGCTCTTATTTAAAAGTTTTGTAGAGTAGGAGGATCCATATGAAACATGAAGTATCTCCTGTGTCATTAATGGGATTAGAAGAATTTGCAGGAAAGCGAAATGAAGCAAGTAAAGCACATATTGATACTGTTTCAGATATTTCGATTGAACTTGGTGTAAAGCTTGGGAAAACATCTATTACGCTCGGTGACGTGAAACAGTTAAAAGTGGGCGATGTTCTGGAAGTAGAGAAAAACTTAGGACATAAAGTAGATGTATATTTAAGCGATATGAAAGTCGGCATTGGAGAAGCGATCGTAATGGACGAGAAGTTCGGTATTATCATTTCTGAAATTGAAGCTGACAAGAAGCAAGCTGCGCTTATGAAAGCGCAAAGTCAAATGCAAGATAAAGAGTAGAGGAGGAGTCATATGTCGTATATGACGACCTTATTTCAAGTCGTTTTACTGTTTGGTGCGCTCGGCTACGGTGCATATTTTATGACGAAAAAGACGCGCAAGCAGCAGTTTTTTAAACAAGGTGAAAATGGCCATATTCAAGTGAAGGACGGCGTTTATTTAAATCATCAAACGAGCGCCTTTTTATTTGAAGTAGACGGCAAGCAAGTGTTCACTGTTATTAGTAATAACGGTGTACAATCTGTGCAATTAACAGGAACAGGAAATCAGTTTCAACAAGCGCTAGAAGACGCGGTGAAGAGTGAAACGAAAAAAGTAGAGGATCCATCATGAGAATAAAGAAACAGTTATCGTTATTAGCCGTTATTTTCGTATTTTCTATCGTTTTTTCAATTATTTTTGTAAATCCAGCGTATGCAGCCCAAAACGGTTTTATTAATTTCGAAAATGGAAAAGAGTTTACGAGTAATTCAAGTGTACAGCTATTTGCGCTCGTTACCCTTTTATCATTATCTTCATCTATCGTTCTATTATTTACACATTTTACTTATTTTATGATCGTTCTTGGGATTACACGTCAAGGACTTGGGGTAATGAATTTACCACCGAACCAAGTACTTGTTGGACTTGCATTATTTTTATCACTCTTTACGATGCAGCCTGTTCTTGGGCAGCTAAAGAGCGATGTCTGGGATCCGATGACGAAAGAGAAAATAACGGTAAGCCAAGCTGCGGAAACGACAGCGCCGATTATGAAAGAGTATATGTCAAAGCATACATATAAGCATGATTTAAAAATGATGCTGAAAGTGCGCGGAGAAGAGTTGCCGAAAGATTTAAAAGATCTTTCACTATTTACGCTCGTACCGTCCTTTACGTTAACGCAAATCCAAAAGGGATTATTAACGGGGATGTTCATTTATTTAGCGTTTGTATTTATAGATTTGATTATTAGTACACTTTTAATGTACCTCGGGATGATGATGGTACCGCCGATGATTTTAAGTTTACCGTTTAAAATACTCGTTTTCGTATATTTAGGTGGATATACAAAAATCGTCGACATTATGTTTAAAACGGTCGCCTGAAGCGTTTGATGCTATGTGATAGGAGTCATATAAATGAATACGTCACCAATTATAGATATTTTTCAAACCTTTTTTTATAAAGGGGTTATGATTTTAATGCCGGTTGCCGGTGTTAGTATGATTGTCGTTATTATCATCGCTGTCATTATGGCGATGATGCAAATTCAAGAGCAAACGCTGACGTTTTTACCGAAAATGGCGAGTATTGTACTCGTTATTATCATTTTAGGTCCGTGGATGTTTCAAGAGTTAACGACACTTATTTTAGATTTATTTGATAAAATTCCATCGCTATTGCGTTCGTACTAAGATAGGTGGACTGAAATGAATATGGAATTATGGGCGGCGACGTTTTTTGCGTTTTGCCGCATTACTTCATTTTTATATTTTTTACCGTTTTTCTCTGGTCGATCTATTCCAGCGATGGCGAAGGTTACATTTGGACTTGCTCTTTCCATTACAGTGGCCGATCAAGTTGATGTTTCTCACATAAAGACAACTTGGGACGTTGCAGCTTATGCAGGTACGCAAATTGTAATTGGATTATCACTTTCAAAAATTGTAGAAATGCTGTGGAACATTCCGAAAATGGCTGGGCATATTTTAGACTTTGATATCGGTTTATCACAAGCAAGTTTGTTTGATGTAAACGCAGGTTCACAGTCTACTTTACTATCAACCATTTTTGATATATTTTTTCTCATTATTTTTATTTCACTTGGCGGCATTAATTATTTCGTTGCCACGATTTTAAAGTCGTTTCAATATACAGAGGCGATTTCAAAATTGTTGACGACTAGTTTTTTAGATAGTCTACTCGCAACGTTATTATTTGCGATTACATCAGCGGTTGAAATTGCTCTTCCGCTCATGGGAAGTTTGTTCATCATTAACTTTGTTTTAATTTTAATCGCAAAAAACGCTCCGCAATTAAACGTTTTTATGAATGCGTATGTGATTAAAATTACGTGTGGTATTTTGTTTATTGCAATGAGTGTACCGATGCTCGGTTATGTGTTTAAAAATATGACGGATGTATTGCTTGAGGAATATACGAAACTATTTAACTTTTTCTTAACGAAGTAGGGGGACGCGCATGGCAAAGGATAATAAAACAGAAAAGGCCACCCCGCAGAAGCGTAAAAAATCGCGTGAAGAAGGGAATATTGCCCGGAGTAAAGATTTAAATAATTTATTTTCCATTCTTGTATTAGCAGTTGTCGTTTACTTTTTTGGAGATTGGCTCGGGTTTGAGATTGCCAATTCTGTATCGGTGCTGTTTGATCAAATTGGAAAAAATACAGATTCAACCGAGTATTTTTATATGATGGGGATGTTACTATTAAAAGTATCAGCTCCGATATTAATACTCGTATACGCTTTTCATTTATTCAATTATATGATTCAAGTCGGTTTCTTATTTTCTTCTAAAGTCATTAAGCCGAAAGCTTCGCGTATTAACCCGAAAAACTATTTTACGAGGTTGTTTAGTCGTAAAAGTTTAGTAGATATTTTGAAATCACTGTTTTATATGGGATTAATCGGTTACGTCGCTTATGTGCTATTTAAAAAGAATTTAGAGAAAATCGTGAGTGTGATTGGATTTAATTGGACTGCGTCACTTACTGAAATTATAAGGCAAATTAAATTTATCTTTTTAGCTATTTTAATTATATTAATTGTTCTTTCTATTATTGATTTCATTTATCAAAAGTGGGAGTACGAACAAGATATTAAGATGAAAAAAGAAGAAGTAAAACAAGAGCATAAAGATAATGAAGGGGACCCGCAAGTAAAGGGAAAACGAAAAAACTTTATGCACGCCATATTGCAAGGGACAATTGCGAAGAAGATGGATGGCGCAACGTTTATTGTAAACAACCCGACTCATATTTCGGTCGTACTCAGGTACAATAAACACGTTGATGTAGCACCAATTGTCGTTGCAAAAGGGGAAGATGAACTCGCATTATATATACGAACACTTGCCCGTGAACAAGAAATACCAATGGTGGAAAACCGTCCGCTTGCTCGTTCTTTATATTATCAAGTCGAGGAAGATGAGACGATTCCAGAAGATTTATACGTAGCTGTAATTGAAGTTATGCGCTATTTAATTCAAACGAACGAACTTGAAGTATAATAGCGCGTTTGGAGGAGATCTCTTTGTTTAAGATAGATTCTGCAAGAACCTATTTTTCTATCTTTTTAGCAGCGTCATTCGTAGTGGCGCTCTTAATTCCACTTCCACCATTTATACTTGATATCATTATCGTTTTTCTACTAAGTATGTCAGTGCTTATTTATATGCGAGCGACAAGTATTAACGAGTGGGATGAATTAAAGTCATTTCCGACGATGTTGTTATTAATCGGGATTTTCCGCGTATCGATTAACGTATCGACGACGCGAGCGATTTTGACAAACGGAAATGCGGGTCATGTTATTGAAGAGTTCGGTCAATTCGTAATTGGCGGGAACTTATTAATTGGTATCGTTATTTTTACAGTATTAATCATATTCCAGTTTATCGTTGCAAACGGTGCATCTCGTACAGCTGAAGTTGCAGCTCGTTTTACACTTGATTCTTTACCAGGGAAACAAATGTCGATCGATGCTGATTTAAACCAGCGTATTATTTCAGAAAAAGATGCACAAGCAAAACGAAAAAAATTAAATATGGAAACAGAGTTTTACGGGGCGATGGATGGTGCCGGGAAGTTCATTAAAGGGGACGTTATTTTCGGGATTGTCATTTTATTCGTAAACATCATTTTCGGTTTAATTGTCGGAATGATGCAGCAAGGAATGAGCTTTGGTGAAGCTGCTCTTCATTATACACAGCTAACTGTCGGCGACGGAATTGTAAACCAGATTGGATCGCTCATGCTTGCGATTTCAACAGGTATTATCGTAACGCGTGTATTTGACGGTTCACCGGATACAGTAACGGAAGGTATCTTTAAAGAGTTATTAGCGCATGAAGTCGTTGTATATGCGCTTGGCGGTTTATTTATTGCAATGGGTATTTTTACTCCGCTACCATTTCTACCATTCGCACTCGTTGGTGGAACAATTATCTTCTTAGGAATTCGAAATAAAAACCGAATGAAGAAAGAAAAAGAAGATGAGCTTCAAAAAGAATTAGAAATGATTCAAGGCGAAGATGAGCAACTGCAACAAGTGGAAGATTCATTTGGCGTATTTACAGATAAATACCCAATTATTGTAGAACTAGGTTTAGATTTAGCAGCACTTGTAAAGCAGAAAATTAACGGAGAAACAGCTCGTGATAAAGTTGTTCTTATGAGGAAATCGATTATTACCGATCTTGGTATTAACGTCCCTGGAATTAACTTTAAAGATAATACGAGTTTTAGACCACGCGGACGTTACATTATTCGCATTAAAGGTGCGAAGGCAGCTGAAGGTGTTTTGAAATCAGGTTACTTATTAGCACTGAAAACACCGAATGTAATGGCCGATTTAGATGCAGAACCGGCGAAAGATCCGATTTTTGGCGAGGATGGATATTGGATTTTAGAACATATGGTACAAGATGCACAAATGAAAGGCTATCAAGTATTAGAGCCACTTAGCATATTAATTACACATTTAGATGTTGTCGTTAGACGTAATCTTCATGAGTTAATTCAGCGTCAACATGTAAAAGACTTAATTAACTCACTTGAAAATGATAACGGCGTTTTATTAGAAGAGATTAAGAAGAAAGAAATTGATTTATCACTCGTTCAAAATGTTATTAAACAATTGCTAAAAGAAGGTATTTCTATTCGTGATTTACCAACTATTATTGAAGGTATTATTGACGGAAAAGAAATTTATCAAAATCATGTTGACGGCGTAACGTCATTCGTCCGTGAATGTATTTCAAAAGTGATTTGTGAAAATGCGAAAAATCCTGACGGGAAAATATATGCGGCGCTCTTCTCAGATTCAATTGAGTTAGATGCAGACGTTGTGAACAATTCTTATCAAGGTTATTTATTAAACTGGGATTTAGATTTAGAAACGCGAGTCGTTGAACAAGTACAACGCGTATTGAAACAAGCGAGGTTAATGGGAAGAGAACCAGTATTATTAACGCGTAGAAAAGATTTCAGGTTTGCGATTGTAAGACTTCTTGAGCGTTATCAAGTAGAAGCGCAAGTACTTTGTATTAGCGAATTAGCACCAGAAATTGTTGTAGATCAAATTGCCTATATTGAATAGTAGGGGGTGAAGTAATGGAAAGTACAGAAAAGAAAGAAGCGTTAATGCGAATAAAAGCAGCTTCGAAAAATGAATTGTATCGAAAGTTATTTGACCAATATGGTACAGATTATTATTACGTTGTCGATGAAAGTGTAAAACGCAATATCCCGTTTTTTTGGAAAAAGAATTATGAAATGTTAGTTGCTTTTCCAGAGGATAAACAGGAAGAAGTGAACGAAGGAACAGCGCAATTTCATGAACAGTTAATGGATGTTGTGAATGACCCTTCAGAACAAATTGTGAAGGCGAACGGAATTCAATCGGTACTGCACAATTTAGAAAACGTGACGACTCCTATGTCGTACGCGGCGATGCAAACAGGAAATAGTGAAGAATGGGCAAGAAAGAAAGAGAAGCTATTAAAGCTGTTTGAAAAAGGTATCGTCGTTGTGAAACAGACGGAAGAAACGAAAGTAACGAAAAAGCAAAAAGCTGTGAAAAAAGTCGTTCCTGTCAAGAAAGAAGAAGTGGTTGTAAAAAAAGAAAAGCAAGAATCTGTACCATTTATTATTCAAAAAGTAATTCGCATGCTAGAACAAAACGATGTAGAACAATACTTCATTCATGCATATGCTGAAAAGTTAAAAGTGAAGTTTGAGAATGCAACGATGATTACAGAAGAAGAAGTAATCGAATATATATTGGAAGATATGAGATCTCATTTCAACACAGAAAACGTATTTGAAAAAGAAGTACAAACAATTGCATTAATCGGTCCAACTGGTGTTGGAAAAACGACGACACTTGCGAAAATGGCGTGGCAATTTCACGGTATGAAAAAAACGGTTGGTTTTATTACGACAGACCATTCGCGCATTGGGACAGTACAGCAACTGCAAGATTATGTAAAGACAATTGGATTTGAAGTAATCGCTGTGCGTGATGAAGCTGCAATGACAAGAGCGCTTACGTACTTTAAAGAAGAAGCGCGCGTCGATTATATTTTAATTGATACAGCTGGAAAAAATTATCGTGCGTCAGAAACAGTGGAAGAAATGATTGAAACGATGGGACAAGTAGAGCCAGATTATATTTGTTTAACGTTATCAGCTTCGATGAAAAGTAAAGACATGATCGAAATCATTACGAACTTTAAAGATATTCATATTGATGGTATCGTCTTTACGAAATTTGATGAAACGGCAAGTAGTGGTGAATTGTTGAAAATTCCAGCAGTATCATCAGCTCCTATTGTATTAATGACAGATGGACAAGACGTAAAGAAAAACATACATATCGCTACAGCGGAACATTTAGCGAAACAAATGTTGCAAACATCATAGAAAAGAGGTGAAGGATAAGGCAACTGCCTTATTCAAACGAGTATGAACGGTCTTTATATAGGTTCTATGGGTATGATGAATTACATGCAGCGTATTAATGTTCATTCGAATAACGTTGCAAATGCCCAAACGACAGGATTTAAAGCAGAAAATATGACTTCAAAAGTATTTGATGTACAAGACACATATCGCCGCGGAGATGGTGCTGTAACAAATATCGGTTCGGTCGATTACGCTGTAGTACCAGCCGCAACGCATGTGAACTTAGTGCAAGGAAATATACAAATGACAAATAGTGCTACAGATTTCTTTTTAGATGACGGTGCAAACGGTACAACATCATTTTTCGTTACATCTAAAAACGATGAAACGTTTTTAACGAGAGATGGTAGTTTTACAATAAATAGTGATCGTTACTTGCAAACATCATCTGGTGCCTATGTTATGGATGTAAATAATGAACGTGTTCGTATTCCAGAAGGAGCGAAGATCGCTGTACAAGCAGATGGTACATTATATGATGAGGGAACACAAAATAATATTGCTCGCCTGCAAACAAAAACAGTAGATGCAGAAGCGAATTCTCGTCTAATGCAAAGAGAGAACAAAAGCTTTACACTAGCAGAAGGAAACATTGCTGATTTACCGAACGGAACAGGATTAGTGAAAAATCATATGCTAGAAAATTCAAATGTAGATATGACGAAAGAGATGGCAGATCTTATGACGGATCAAAGAATGATTTCAGCGTCACAACGTGTTATGACTTCATTTGATAAAATTTATGAAAAAGAAGCGAATGAAATATTGAGATAGGAGGCTCCTAATAAAGGAGTCTTTTATTAGTTTTAAATTTCAGAATTATCAATTGACTTTATAGAGCTTCTTTTTTATATTAGTAGGTATAACTATAACTACTAAAGAGGTGAGAGTATGACAACGGCATTATATTTAGAAGATGCATACAAAACGAGTTGCGAAACAGAAGTGATAAAAGTAGAAGGGAATAAAGTATTTGTAAAAGAAACAGTTTTTTATCCAACTGGTGGAGGGCAAGAATGTGATACGGGTGTCATTGTACAAGATGGATCTGTATTTGAAGTTGAAAAAGTAAAGAAGGAGCAGGGAGAAATAGTTCACTATATAAAAGATGGAGCTCAAGTAAAATTAGGTCCCGTTAAATTAGAGATTAATTGGGAAAGACGTCATAATTTAATGCGGCATCATTCTGTACTGCATCTTATCGGAGCTGTCGTTTATGAAAAGTATGGAGCTCTATGCACTGGAAATCAAATTTACCCTGATAAAGCACGTATCGATTTTAATGAGTTACAAGAGTTATCGAGCGTGGAAGTAGAAGAAATTGTTAAGGAAGTGAATAAACTTATTAAACAAAATAAAGAAATTTCTACTCGTTATATGAGCCGCGAAGAAGCAGAAAATGCTGTAGGAATGATTAAGACCGCAATAAACCTCCTGCCAACTACTATACAAGAAATCCGCATTGTTACAATTGAAAATTTAGACGAACAAGCTTGTGGAGGCACACATGTGAAAAATACGAGTGAAATAGGAACACTTGTTATTGATAAAGTAAAAAGTAAAGGGAAACAAAATCGTCGCTTTGAAGTTAGAGCGATTTAGATTGTGAGGAGTACTAATGGATGAAATTATAAAGGAATTACAAAAATTAGGTTTTTCCCAGTACGAATGTAAAGCGTATATTGGATTACTAAAACATTCCCCAGTAACTGGGTATGAAGTGAGTAAACAAACAGGAGTACCTCGTTCTATGATTTACGAGGTACTCGGTAAGTTAATGGATAAAGGAGCGGTACATATTGTACCTTCTGAACCAGTGAAATATGTACCAGTACCAGCTACAGAATTAATGAATCGAATGCGAAAAGACTTTGAAAAGTCCTTTGAATTTTTAGACCAGAAATTAAATGGTTTAGAACAAGAGCGACAAATAGATGTAATTTCGCATATTCGCTCAAATGATCGTGTTTTAAAAGAAATATGCAATATAATTAATAGAGCGAAGGAAGAGTTATGGATTTCTGTATGGGAAGATCAAGTGCATGAAATTGAGCCGTACATTCATCAAAAGGAAGAGGAAGGTGTACATATATTTTCCATCTTATTTGGCGCTCCAGAAACAAAAATAGGAGCGACGTTTCACCATAATTATATGACGCCCCACGTTGTTGAAAAGAGAATGGGTGGTCATTTAACTGTAATCGCGCGTGACGGGGAAGAAGTATTAATTGCGAACTTCACAAATGATAGCACTTCGTGGGCTGTTACAACGTATGACCCAGCATTAGTTCTCGTTGCTACAGAGTATGTGCGGCACGATATTATGGTTGAAGAAATTACGAAGGAATTTGGAGCTGATAAGTTAGATACGTTATGGCGTGAAAATATAGATTTAGTTCATGTTGTAACAGGAAAACGAACTTTAGAAGGACTGGAGGATGATAAGGATGAGTAAAGCTGAGGCACATGTAGCTTTGCAAAGCGATGATACATTTCAGCAAGGAGTAAAAGATTGTTTACCAACTGTATTTGGTTATTTGAGCATCGGTATAGCAGCTGGCGTAATTGCAAAAACAGCTGGTTTCTCCATTATTGAAATTGCGTTTATGTCCACTTTAATTTATGCAGGTTCTGCCCAATTTATATTAGCTGGTATGTATGCAGCTGGTGCTCCTGCTTCCGCAATTATTTTTACTGTATTTTTTGTTAACTTACGCCACCTTCTTATGAGTGCTGCACTTGCGCCGTACTTTACGAAACTGCCTCTATTTAAAAATTTACTAATTGGTTCGCAAATTACAGATGAAACGTTCGGTGTTGCAGTACAGCATGCAGCGCAAAAAGGATATTTAGGCGAAAGATGGATGATTGGTCTTAACGTAACAGCGTATTTAAATTGGATTCTTGCTACTATTATCGGTGGGCTATTTGGTGAGTGGATACCAGATCCGCATACGTACGGGATGGATTATGCATTACCAGCAATGTTTATCGGGTTATTTGTACTTCAGCTTATAAGTAGTAAACCGAAGCTAGCAATTCATCTTACTGTTGCAATTATAGCGATTATACTTGCATACGTTTCACACTTATTTATGCCAGATAGTATAGCGGTTATTATCGCAACATTACTAGCTGCGACGATTGGAGTGGTGATTGAAAAATGGAAATGAGATTAGACGTAATATTACTTTTATTAGCAGCAGGAGCTGTTACACTCGTGCCACGTATTTTACCGCTACTCGTATTTAGTAAACTACAAATTCCAGACTGGGGTTTAAAATGGTTAAATTACATACCAATTGCGATATTAGCAGCACTTTTAGCACAAGTTTTATTTATGCATGAGACGATGCAGTGGGATTACTTGATCGCAGCAATTCCAACATTTCTTGTCGCAATATATACTCGTAGTTTATTAGGTACAGTATTAACTGGCGTGATTGTGATTATTTTGTTACGTTTCTTTTTCTAAAAAGGATTACGCTCATATAATAGCGAAAAGTGTAATAACATGAAAAATATAGGGGTGGTGTTATGATACTTTTAACGATAGGAGCAATTTTATTAACGTTGTTTATTTTCTTTATTATCGGCTTTATTACGTTTATGATGTTTGTTGATAGGGCGACACCTCAAATTTATTACACACCTTGTGAATCAGTGACAGTGAAATCTAAAGGTAAACATAAAAGGAAGAAAAGTTGAAAGTTGGCTTTTCTTCCTTTTGTTTTATCTGATTTTTCTGTATAATTTAAGTTAGTTATTTAACTAACTTAAAGGGTGGTTATAGAAATGGCAAAACCGAATGTTGTTAATAAAGAGAAGTTACTGGAAGCAGCAAAAAAAATTATTGCAGAGCATGGGATGGAAAAGTTGACATTAAAAGCAGTTGCAGAGAGTGCTCAAGTTACACAAGGTACCGTATATTATCATTTTAAAACGAAAGATCAATTATTACTGGAAGTAACTGAATCGTTTTGTAAAGCGTCGTGGGAACAAATAGGAAAGGATGTACAGTTAGAAAAGGCTTTGCAGTCTGCCGAAAGTAGATGTGTGAAAGATTCAATGTATCATCATTTGTTTTTTCAATTAGTAGCTAGTGGATTACAAAATGATGCGATGAAAAATAAAATTGGTGGATTGTTACATTATGAAAACCAACAATTAACAAGAGTGTTAAATAAAAATATAGGAGGTACAATGACATCTCAAATTTCAACTGAAACGTGGAGTGTTTTATGTAATGCATTAATTGATGGATTGGCATTGCAAGCCTTATTCAATCCATCTTTTTCTAGCGACAAAGTATATGGTGAGTTGCACCTGTTATTGGAAAAGTTCATAGAGCTACAAAAGGGAGGTAATGGTAATGAATAATAAACTTTGGCTCACTATTTTATTTTCTATCGGCGTTTGGTTTTTTGCCTCAGCGTTCTTCATTATTTTCGGTTCTTCTGTTTTATTAGAATACACTTCAAATAGATTTCTTCTACAATTGACGTTTCTTGAATTAGCAACAGCGATAGCTTTATACTTTGTAATGTGGTTATACAAAAGACTAGATACTACAAAATATGCAGTAATTAAGTTAGGTATATGCGGTACAGCAATCGGTTTAATTTTAGATACTTACATTTTATATAATTCTTCTAATCTATTCTCACAATTCTCCTCACAGCAAATTATATCATTTACCATTTGGATGGTGATTGCTTACGCTCTTTATTTAATAATTCCTTTCGTTATGGAACGAAAAAAACTGTTATAAAGAGGATTTTTATCCTCTTTATAACAGTCACATCCCCGAAAGAACTAACAACAATAACCCAAATAAAAAACTAATAAAGGAAAGAAAACCGATACATATGGAGAACACACGGTTGTTTCTCCATTCGCGCCAGAAAGTGATAAAACCTAATATACAAAGGAAAAACCAAATAGGCAGAAATAGGAACTCGCTAATTTTCTCGGGAAGTAACGCATAAAAAGTTGATAAATATAAAATCCAATTTGTAAAAAATAAAATGCAAACGATAATAGATTGTAAGTAGGGATGTTTGGAAAAATCCCCCTTTTTTACAGTTGCTAAAATAATAGTTAGCGCTGAGAAAAAGGCAATGAATATGAAAATAAGTAAGAGTAATGTAAGTGTCATTTACATCTCCTTTATAAGAGTGTTTTTTACAAGAAATGAATCTATTAAATTATATGCTTGTTTTGTAGAGTGCCCGTTATATTTTTCAGTGTACGGATTTAGAAAACCATGTTCACCGGGTAGTTGCTGTATTTCTAATAAAGGGTTCTTTTGTTGCTGCAACGATTGAATGAAAGAGGATACTGAAAAACTAGCTTCTTTTTCAGGGAATATAAGTAAGGTAGCACATGTTGGTTTCATATGAATATAGTCACGTATACGGGAACCGTAGCATCCGATAATAAAATCTATGTTCGGATTGTTACTACATAGCCATGAGATGGTAGCACCAACACTAAAGCCGATAAGTCCAATATGTGTGTAACGACTAGAAAGATGAGTAATGAATGTTTCAATTTGCTTTTTTCCATCTTCAAATCCAATATGATTCATAAAAAAATGATATGCTTTTTCTTCATCACTATAAGGAAATGCATGTTGTGATTGTAGCAGATTAGGACAGAATACATCTATATGAGATGAAGTGAAGTGGTCAGTAACATGATGCATATGATCGTTCACACCATATATTTCATGAACAGCAATGAGAGCTAATTTTTTCTTCATATCTACAAAGTACCTCTATGAAACTTAAATTCTTTCTCAACAAGGCAGATACGTAGGTGGAAGTTTTCGTACCATTGCTCACGACCTCTTTTTTTCGCTTCTTTATGTAAGACGTTCTGTTTCCAATTTTCAATTGCTTCAAGTGATTCCCAATAAGAAATTGTGATTCCAAGCCCTGCATGATCTCGCGCACTTTCTACACCTAGAAATCCAGGTTGCTGCTTTGCGAGTTCCTCCATTTTATCGGCAACTGTACTATAATCTGCTGTATCATTAGATAAATTGGAAGTGAATATAACTGCATAATAAGAATTGTTTTTTTCTACATTAGATGCCATTATTTTTCCCCCTTAATGTATAGTGTGAATAATTAATCCATAGTTTGTATTTTAGCAGGTCACAAAAAGAAAAGAAGTAGAAAATTCTTATTTTTTCAGCTTCTGTAAAATAGAAGATAGAGGAAATGTATAATAAGTAATCTAAAAAAAGAAAAATGCCACTTCAAAAAAATGAAGTGGCATTTCTTATATTTCCTCTAGGCTATTAACTGGAACTGTTAATTCGCGTCCTGGGTTTTTTACTTCATATATGCGGGCGGTTTCATTGCTCTCGTCGACGTGTTGAATCATAACAGGCATGCCTTGAAAACTAACATTCGCTTGCTCTGCTGACACAGAAAGCTCTTTTGCACGTTGAATATTCATTTATATTCCTCCCATCATTATTATCTTTGCTAAAAAAGAGGAATAATATACCATTTCGAGACATTCTTAAAGTTTTTGTATTATTTGTAATGTTTCTTTAATAAATGAAGAGAAGATCGAATCAGGATAGCTATCTATTGTTTGAACGGCTTCTTTTGCCTCTTTTAAGGCAGATTTTTTATCTTGAAGTTCTATATAGCAAAGGGCACGATAAGATCCAGCTGTTAATAACCACGATTGATCAAGTGGATGACTCATATAATCTGGTATGGTAGCGTGTTTTAATGCTTCCAAAGCTTCCTTATAACGTTTTAAACCATACAAAGATTTTCCTTTTTCAAGATAATACAGTCCGTCGTCTTGGAAAATTGGATCATTTTTTAGTTTTTCTCGAAATTGTTCTAGATGTTCTAATGCGATTGTATATTCATTAGTAATTGTATTGTAGTAATAAGCTTTTAATATATCTACATTTGCAGCGGATAAAGTATCTTCTGTAAAAATGGCAAATTGCTCAGATTTTTTTATGTAATATAAATATCGTTCTTTATCAGCTACAATGATTTTTTGATAAGATAAAATACGGTAAAATTCATCTGTTTTATAATACACTTGATGTTTTTTTGAAAATGCAAGTGCATCTAAAATGACTTTTTCACATTTTTCATAACTGCCATATGCGAGTAAAATAATTGCTTCTTTTAAATATAATTGTATATGTGTAATAAGATCCATTTCTAAATTCTTCGTTTTATATTCGTCGCGAATTGTGGCGATCATCTGTAAACATTCTTTATATTTTTTCTGCTTGAATAGCATATAGTAAAACAGTAGTTTCGTTTCAGTACTTTCGCGATACAAAGTATATTTTTCAAATATAGAAACAGCTGCTTCAACGTAATATTCAATATTATAATCGTTCATAACAGCTGCTGCTGTTATGAACTGTTTATATAAACGTGCTGTATTTAAAGTTGGAGGTAAATCTGTTTGAACGATAGGTAGTAAAGTTTTGTATACTTCATCGCCATTTGCCTTTATTAGTGGCTCCATTTTTTGAATGAGTTCTACAATTTTTCCTTCATCTTCTTCTAATAAAAAGCTCGGTTCACATTCAAGTTTTTCTGCAATATATTGTAACGTTTTCATAGAAGGTGTAGCTTTTCCATTTTCAATTTGACTAAGCATACTTTTTGTCAATTCTGAACCTGCTAGTTCAGTTTGTGTAAGTTTTTTTTCTTTACGTAATGCTTTAATTTTTTCGCCGAGAGTTGCCATATTGTAGCTCCTTTATAATCAAAAGTTAAATACAATTAAACTTTTTGTTGTAATAATTGGAAAGTTGATTATATAATAAGTTTAACACAATTTAACTTTTAAGGGGAGAGTGTCATAATGGAAGATGTAAGTATAGATCAAAATGATTCAAGAATGAAGATTGCAACGAGAAATATCATTTTAATGATGATTGGAAAAATGACGTCTTTATTAGGCGCAGGTATTTATACGTTCGCAATGGGGTTATACGTATTAAAGACAACTGGTTCAGGAATGGGGTTTGCTACTACGCTCGTTTGCGGATCACTTCCAAGGATGATTTGTGGGCCGATTGCTGGTGCTGTAGCTGACCGTGTGAGTCGAAGATGGCTTGTCATCGGTACAGATTTATTAAGTAGTTTAACGATGCTTATTATGTTTATTCTTGCTACTATATTTGGACCATCACTTCTTTTTATTTATATTTCAGCAGCATTATTATCAATTTGTGCAAGTTTTTATTCTGTTGCATTAACTTCGTCTATTCCTAATTTAGTAGATGAGGGGCGTATTCAAAAAGCGAGTGCTTTAAATCAAACGGCAGCTTCTTTATCAAATATTTTAGGACCAATTATTGGCGGAGTAGTATTTGGTTTCTTTTCAATTCAGTCGTTCTTTTTGTTAAATAGTATTACGTTCTTTTTAGCGGTTATTTTGCAATTATTTATTGTATTTGATTTATATAAAAAAGAAGTGGCTGAGAGTAAAGAGCATTTCTTGACGAGTATAAAAGAAGGTTTTTCATATGTAAAACGACAACATGAAATATATGGTTTAATGAAAATAGCATTGTGGGTAAACTTTTTTGCTTGTGGGCTAACCGTTGCACTGCCATACATTATCATACGTACATTGCATTTATCTTCAAAGCAACTCGGAACTGTAGAGGGAATGTTAGCAGTCGGAATGCTAATGGGTGCGATTACTTTATCAGTGCGTAAAGAAGTGAATAATCCGTTTCGTTCTATTTATACTGGACTGTTTTTGTTTGCAGGTTTAAGTTTATGTACAGTATTCCCGTTGTTAGTTACCATTCCAAAAGTAGCAAGTTTTATTTACTATATTGCTTTCATGATGTTAACTGGTATAGCAATTATGGTTGTCAATATTCCGATGCAAGTACATATGCAAAAGACGACAGATCCGAGCTACTTAGGGCGTGTATTTGGCCTACTTGAAACAATTGCGACTGCAATCGCACCGCTCGGTATGATTGTATATGGATTATTGTTAGACATGTTGCCAACTAGCATTGTTATGATGACAATAGGCGGAGGTTTATTGTTAGTTGTATTAGTTGGAGTAAGGCAACATATGGCGAAAAAACAAGTGGATGTGTCGGCTTAAAAACAAGAACATAATAAAAATGACCAAATTAGTATTTTAGTTTTTGAAACTCTTTTTCATGTATGTTACAGTATAGTGAGCAGGCAAAGAAAAGGAGACAACAGCATGAAAAAATTAAGTTTTGTTATGCTTTTTCTATTAGTCGTAATGGCTGGATGTAGCAATTATGACACATATATTGAAACAGGTATGCAATCATTGAAAGATGAAAAATATAGTGATGCAACAATGTGGTTTGAAAAAGCAGAAAAAGAGAAATCAGGAAATGAAGCGAAATCATATAAAGAAATAGCCGAGAAAATGGATCACGGAGCAACGGCATTAAAAGACGGTAAGTATTTAGAAGCGAAAGACATTGCAAATGAAGTGTTACAAATGAAAAAAGACGATGCGCTTGAAACAGCTGTAACATCAAATGCAGAGAATATGCTTCAAAAAGCAAAAGATGTAGAAGAGAAAGTGAATGAAAGAGTAGCAAAGCGTAGAAAAGTAGAAGAAGAAGGAATTGATAAACTTATTAAAGCTGTCGATAGTATAGATGATGTGAAAGAAAAAGAGAAAAAAGTTTCAGAAGCATTAGATAAGGCTGAAGAGGCGCAAGCAAAAATTGAAGCGAAGAAAAATAAATAGAGTTATAGCTTAAAAGACTGTCGTGTAAAGCGACAGTCTTTTAATTTTTTGTTGCATAAGAAGTGATGTTATGTAGTAAAAAAGAAATAATTTTAGAATTCCACCTGTCCTCATGATGAATCGTATAAATGTTACGTTGAAATTCAAATTCAGGGATGGGTATGTAGCGTAGTTCATTTCGTTGTACTTCTTGTTCAATAGCAAGTTTAGAAATAAAGGCAACCCCATTACCGTATTTTAAAATTTGTTTCATCGTTTCTAATGAATCTAATTCAATTTCTGATTGGAATGTAATGTTATGAGCGAACATCCATTTTGTAAGTAAATCTCTCGTTGTAGATGGATTACGATGTAGTAATATGCGTTCCTTTTCGATATCTTGTAATGATAGATTTTCTTTCTTTGAAAAATGATGTTCTTTGGAGAAAGCAAGAACAAGTGTATCAGGCATTACATTCGTCTGTTTTAAAGATGATTCATCAAACGGTGCTGCGGAAATTACACCGAGATCAATTTCATGATTTTGTAGCATCGTTCGAATTTCAGGAGCTGTTTTTACCATGAGTGTTATTTTTATATTTGGAAATTCGCATTGAAATTGATGAACAATTTTTGGTAAAAGATAAGTCGCTGGTACATAACTAGCTCCAATTGTTATAGCTCCTTTATGAAAATCTTTAAACTCTTGCGTGACTCGCCTAGCTTCTTTCATAAGCGCATCTATTTTACAAGCATAATGATGCAATGCTTCACCAGCCTCTGTTAAGAAATACCTTCCCGAACGTAATTCGAATAAAGATACACCGAGTTCCTCTTCTAAGCTTTTTATATGGAATGTAATAGTAGGTTGTTTAACACCTAGTTTTTCTGCAACGATCGTAAGCTTTTTGTATTTCTTAATAAGCACTACAATTTCTAATTTTAAGAGATTCATTATGAATTGCCGCCTTTTTTATTTTAACTATAGAAAAAATCTATAGAAATAAATAGTTTATTAGAAGTTTTTTAATTTAATCTTTACAGTACATTAACATTCAGTATAAATCTTCCATATAGAATGAAAGCAGGTTAAGAGTGAGGGGAGAGAGGTGAAACGATGGACATTCAAATTAGTGGATTAGAAAAGAATTTTGGAAAAACGCAGGCGTTAAAGCCATTACAAATTGTGATGAAACAAGGTGAATTCACCACACTGTTAGGGCCTTCGGGATGTGGGAAAACGACTTTACTTAGAATGATAGCAGGACTTGAAGAACCAGATAAAGGTGAAATATATTTTGGAGATACGTGCATGTATTCTTCTTCTAAAAAAATAAAAACATCTCCTCATGAACGTAATATAGGTATGGTATTTCAAGATTTTGCTTTATGGCCACACATGACTGTATTTGAAAATGTTGCATTTGGTTTAAGAGCTACAAAGCAAACGAATCAATTACGGGAAAAAGTAGAAGAGGCAATAAAGCGAGTTCGCTTGCAAGGAATGGAGAAACGTTATCCGCATGAACTTTCTGGCGGACAGCAGCAACGTGTCGCATTTGCGAGAGCGATTGTAACGAAGCCACATTTCATTTTGTTTGATGAACCGCTCAGTGCACTCGATGCAATTTTGCGAGAAGAAATGCGGTTAGAGCTTATGGATATCGTTCATTCCATTGGTTTAACGGCATTGTATGTAACCCACGATCAAACAGAAGCGATGTCAATGTCAGACCAAATTATTGTCATGAAACAAGGAGAAGTATTACAAAAAGGAACACCAGAAGATATTTATGTGAAGCCATCTCATGAATTTGTTGCAAAATTTGTTGGTAAGGCAAATTGGCTTGTAGAGGGTAAACAAATGGTTCGTCCAGAATATGTGAGCTGGACAAAAAATGAAGTGTGTGAAATGTATACAGGTGAAATCCAGCACGTTACATATGTAGGAGAGCGTTATGAAGTGAAAGTAAATATGGGGACACTCGGAATATGGACAGCTTATCACAATAGTAAGCTAAGCATCGGAAAGCCAGTATCGTTATATGTACCGAAAAAATGTATTCACCATATAGGGGGAGAATCGTATGAAGAAATTCAGTTCGCTTAAGTCGTTATTTGTATGTACTTTATTATTTTCTGCCGTAGTAACAGGGTGTAGTTCAAAGACAGGTAATGCAGATGCAAAAAGTAAAACTACGAATGAAAAGAAGATTGTTGTATATAGTGCAGGACCAAAAGGATTAGCAGAAAAAATTCAAAAGGACTTTGAAAAGAAAACGGGTATAAAAGTGGAAATGTTTCAAGGGACAACAGGTAAAATTTTAGCGCGAATGGAAGCCGAAAAGAAAAATCCAGTCGTTGACGTAGTCGTACTTGCATCTTTACCAGCGATGGAAGGATTAAAAAAAGATGGACAAACGTTAGCTTATAAAGAAGCGAAACAAGCTGATAAGCTTCGTTCTGAATGGTCGGATGATAAAGGACATTATTTTGGATATAGTGCTTCAGCGTTAGGAATTGTGTATAACACAAAAAATGTGAAGACAGCGCCTGAAGATTGGAGCGATATAACAAAAGGAGAATGGAAAGGGAAAGTGAATCTTCCAGATCCAGCACTTTCAGGTTCAGCTTTAGACTTTGTGACAGGATATGTGAAAAAGAATGGAAAAGATGGATGGAATTTATTTGAACAGCTTAAGAAAAATGAAGTTACAGTAGCAGGGGCAAACCAAGAAGCGTTAGATCCAGTTGTAACAGGAGCAAAAGATATGGTCATTGCGGGTGTTGATTATATGACGTACAGTGCAAAAGCGAAGGGTGAACCAGTTGATATTGTTTATCCAAAAAGCGGAACAGTTATTAGTCCACGTGCAGCAGGTATTATGAAGGATAGTAAAAATGTAAAAGGTGCAAAAGAGTTTATTGATTATTTATTATCAGATGATGTACAAAAACAAATTTCTAAAGCGTATTTATTACCCGGTAGAGCAGATATAAAAGCGGAAAATAGACCGAATGTGGAAGAGATTCCAGTATTACATATTGATTGGAAAACAGTTGAGAAAGAACAAGATGAAATAGGAAAACAATTTAAGAAAGTATTTCAATAAGATGGTGATTACATGGTAAATCGATTTGGATCAGTAAGGCAAGTTGGGATGACGGTAGCGTTGTTACTTGTGGCGATGTTAATCGTCATTCCGCTTTTTCTCATTTTACTTTCTAGTGTATATGAAAATAGTAGTTGGAATTTTTTAAAGCCGTTTGAAGTGATGCAGAGTGGTGGATTAGCTGGGATTTTTCTGAATTCGATGCTTCTAGGTGTACTCGTAGTAATAGGGGCAACTATCTTTGCATTGCCACTAGCTTTCATTATGAGCAAAACAGATGTTGGAAAGCATAGCAAGTTAGATATTGTTTTTATGATTCCATTTATGACACCGCCGTATATTGGATCGATGGGCTGGATTTTGTTCATGCAACCGAACGGATATTTTGAACAGTTTTTTCCGATGCTAAAGACGGTTTCATCTTCGTTCTTTAGCTTAGGAGGTATGGTTTTAATTATGAGTCTGCATTTATTCCCATTTCTTTACTTCATGTTGAAGAATACATTACTTCAAATTGGGAGTAGTAAAGAAGAAGCGGCAGCAGTTCATGGTGGAAGCTTTTTCTATCGTTTAAGAAAAATAATATTACCGTTATTAGTATCAAGTTATGTAATGGGTGCTTTACTCATTTTCGTAAAGACGATTGCTGAATTTGGAACACCGGCTACATTTGGACGAAGAATCGGATTTCATGTGTTAACATCAGAGATTCATAAATTTATTTCGAGTTGGCCAATTGATTTTAGTAGTGCAACAGCATTATCTTCTTTATTACTTAGTGCATGTATGCTCATTTGGTATATGCAAAACGTATTAAATCGAAAGTATTCATATGCAATGGTTAGTGGAAAAGGTGTGAAATCTAAAAGGTACACTTTGTATATATATGTGCGCGTTGTAGCATGGGTTTATGTAATTGGTTTATTAATCGTATCAATTGGAATCCCGTATTTTTCTATACTGATTGCTTCTTTGTCAAAATTAAGAGGCGGAGGCTTACAGTTACATAACTTTACAACGAGTCATTATGAAGCATTATTTACAATCGGATCTCCAGGATTAGAAGCTCTATGGAACAGTTTTCTTTTTTCACTTATAACAGCGATTATTGCTGTTATGATTGGCGTCTTTTTAGCACTTATGATTCGAAAGGGGAAAAAGTCCTCTGAAAAATGGCTGGATATGTGCGGTATGTTACCGAACATGGTACCAGGAATCGTAATGGTTGTAGGGCTTATTTTATTTTGGAATTCCCCCTATATGCCCCTGTCTATTTACAATACACCAGTCATGGTAATCGTAACGTACGTTGTTCTTTTTTTACCTTATACAGTGCAGTATGTAAAAGCATCGCTCGGGCAAATTGATGATTCTCTCGTGCAGGCAGGAAGTATTTTTTCTGGGAATTATATGTATATTTTTAGAAAAATAATATTCCCTCTTATTATCCCGGGTATTCTTGCCGGATGGGCGATGACATTTACAATCTCGATAAGGGAGTTAGTAGCATCGCTTCTCGTACTACCTCCATCGGTAGAAACGTCAGCAACATTTATTTTTGCTCAATTTGAACAAGGAGAAGTATCTATTGGAATGGCGATGGCTGTCGTTTCAGTTGGACTTACAACGCTATGTTTATTACTTCTGCAGCATATGGAGCAAAAACGAAAAGGGGTAGCATGATGAGGGTAGAAGTATGGGGAGGAGCGGGAGAATACGGTCGCTCCTGCTATTTCGTAAAAAATAAAGAGACAAAAATATTATTTGATTGTGGTATTAATCGATCATATGAGGATAGTTATCCAAAAATAGAGCGGGAAGTTGTACCGTTTTTAGATGCAGTATTTTTATCACATATTCATGAAGATCATACGATGGGCTTACCTTTATTAGCGAAGTATGGATATAAGAAAAAAATATGGACAACTCGTTATACGAAGGAGCAACTTCCCGCTTATTATGAAAAATGGAGAAACTACAATGTGACGCAAGGATGGAATGTGCCATATAACGACCAAAATGTGAAAGATTTAAATTATGTATATATTGATGAGATTAGTAATCCGAATGAATGGATACAGATTACTCCAACATTGCGGTTTCAATGGGGGTATAGTGGGCACGTATTAGGATCGGTTTGGTTTTTAGTGGATATGAGTCATACATATGTATTTTATTCTGGCGATTATTCAGCAGAGTCTAACATACTACGAGCGAATTTACCTGAGAAATTGCGCGGCGATATAAAAGTTGCAATTGTAGATGCCGCTTATCATACTGATGATGTTTCGCAACATGAACGAGTAAACGAACTATGTACAGAAATTGAACGAGCTGCGGGGAATAAAGGGATAGCATTACTACCATTGCCACCCCTTGGTAGGGCGCAAGATATCGTATTGTATTTATATGAAAAATATAAAGAATTTCCCATTATAGTAGATCAGGAAATTTTAGATGGATTTGACGAGATGTTCTTATATAAAGATTGGATCAAAAATAATAAAGAACTTGAAGAGCTAATGGAGAGTTTAAAAAGAAACATAATAGTTATGGATGATGACGGCGGTACGCAACATAGTTATGGAATAGTTGTAATGAGTGATGCGAATATGCAAACGAAACGGGCTCAGTTATATTATGAACAAATTCGGCATGAAGAAAGAAATTCTATTATCTTTACTGGGCATGTTGCGAAAGGGAGTTTTGCAGAAAAAGTTTTGAAAGAACGTATAGGTAAAGAATGTAGGGTGAAGCGAGTTCCATATAAAGTTCATCAAAGTATAAGAGATGTGAAAGAGATGTTAAATGCATTATTACCGGAACATACGGTGTTAGTACACGCTTTAAAAGAGGATACGGATCGATTACAGAAAAAGCTTAGCACCGCAGGGTATGAAAATGTATATTCACTTACTATGGAACGAATAGAAGTCATTTGAAATGTAAAGGGGATAGGTATATGAAAAGCGTATTTGTATTCGTAAGTATTTTCTTTTGTTGTTTCCTTTATAACGTTAAGGAAGGGTTTGCTGCCAGTCCAATGACACCTAGTTTTGAAGTGAAGTTATTATTAAAGCCAGAACAAGTACTAGGTCCTAACAAAGAGATGAAGCAAGATGTACTAGAGCATTTTCAGGCTGGTACAAATTATGAAAGAATACAAGTACAGTTTTTAGATACTGCAAATAAAAATTTAAGTAATGAAGGCTGGTTTGCCAGAATACGAAAGAAAGAATTTAGTAAAGATTTTGAGCTAACATATAAAAAAAGATATCCTATTCCAAATGGTGTAATTCAAGATGCACTAGAAGTAGCTAAAAAAGAAGGATTCGATAGTAATACGGATAGTTATGAGGCGGAAATAGACTGGGGATTTGAAAAGAAAACGTTAAGTATTTCAAATAAGAAAAGTTACAGTGCGAAAGGATATGGAGTACTTGATTTACCAAACGAAAAAGCTGCTCAAAACATGTTAGTAGAAAAGTTACCGGGGAAAATGAACAAATGGTTGTATACGAATTGGGGAGAAGAGATGTTAAGGGATTCCCGTATTTACGGTCCGGTATTAATGAAAAGGTATACAGGGGAGTTTGAAAATAGTAAAACGAATATTGAAGTTTGGCCACTAAGTAATACAGGGAAAATAGAAGATGATTTCGTAATAGAAGTGTCGTTTAAAACAAATGAGGAAAGTATAGCAAAAGAAAAAAGAGAATTATTAATGAAGAGTTTAGAACAAAAAGGATGGCTGTTACCAAAAGATAGTTTGAAGACAGAGCTTATTTTTCAGTAAATAGTAAAAAGGAATCCATATGCCATGGATTCCTTTTTATATATGAGTATTAAGCTAAATCAGCTGACACGAACATATCACTATTTTGAAGGTTTTTAGAGCGTAAACTATAAGCAACGACCTTCTTTTTATATTGCTTTACAACATCAACATGCTCTTCATGGCTATAAATATAAAATGTAAAATCTTTTTTGCCGCGTTTTGCATTAATAATTAGAGGCGTACCCTCATTATGTGGCGGTGCGTAATAGCGATCTAAAAATAAACCTTCGTTAAAATCATGAATAATTTTGGATTTTTGTTCGCCTTCTAAGTTATTTCCATTGATTGTAACAGTCGCATTCTCTTCTTCCAGTTGCGGATGTGTTTCGTACTTGCTAATAATGGATTCAATAACAGTGTTAGGAAGGCTCGAAACGATAATTTTAAATGCCCCAAATACAACTAACATAACAATAAACCAAGTCGTCATAGTATATCATCCCCTTTTTCCTATTAAATAATATAACTCATATGATAATAGTACATATGGTGAACTTTTGTATAATTTGTGAAAAATTTTCTTTTTTTGAACGTTTTTTAACAAATGGAGCTTTGTAAAGAATGAGAGGGAATATTTGGTATGATAAAAATGTAAAGACGTTATATATTTTATAAGGGGGTTATAAAATGGGGAAATTAGATGGTAAGGTCGCTTTTGTTACAGGAGCTGCGATGGGGAACGGAGCTGGAATTGCACATGTATTTGCAGAGCTAGGGGCGAAAGTATTACTTGTTGATATTTCAGAGACAGTTCATGAAACTGCCAAAAATATCGTAAGTAAAGGGTTAGATGCTGCGAGTTATGTCGTCGATGTAGCTGATATGAATGCTGTTAAAGAAGTAGTGAAAGATGCATATGAGAAGTACGGAAAGATTGATGTGTTAGTAAATAACGCTGGTGTTATTCGACTTGCAAATTTTTTAGATATGTCAGATGAAATGCGTGATTTTCAATTTCAAGTAAATATTAATGGGGTATGGAATTTTTCTAAAGCGGTATTGCCATATATGATTGAGAAAAGTTACGGAAAGATTGTGAATATGTCTTCTGTAACAGGAACATTGGTTGCTGATGAAGGTGAAACTGCATATGCAACGACGAAAGCAGCAATTTGGGGATTTACAAAAGCATTAGCACGAGAAGTTGCAAAACATCATATTACTGTAAACGCAATTTGTCCAGGTTACATTATGACACCAATGGCAGAGCAAATAGCAAATGAATCTGATCCAAATGAGCCGAGTAATGTAATCGATGGAATTGCTTCAGGTGTTCCTTTAGGACGTTTAGGGAAAATTGAAGAAGTAGGTCAGTTAGCAGGTTTTTTAGCATCCGATGAATCAAGCTACATAACAGGTACACACATTGTCATTGATGGTGGTAGCACATTGCCAGAAACAGTTTCAGTCGGTGTAAAGTAAAAGGACTATGAATGAGAGTTTTAGTTCTTTCAATTATAACGCTAGAAGGAATCAGAAAGAGATTTCTTCTAGTATTATAATGTTATGTACTATTATTAGAAAAATCAATTTTGTTACAAAAAGTTGAAATCGAAGTATTTTAAAAGAAAAAGGTTTATAATAAAAATATAACTAATAACCACATTACTAATTATAAGGAAGTGTAACTATGAGTACTGTAGCAATCGTATATGGTATTATTCTTTCCACAATTATTGTTTTGTTTTTTGTTGGGGTTTCACGTTATATTCATAAATGGAAAGAAGGCGTTGCGAAATTAAATCACATTGAAGAAGAACTTAGTGATTTAATGTTACATCATGGTAAGTAAAAAGTTTATTTTTAGCTAAATAATGTGAAGGATATCACAAAGCATGTTCTCATTATGAGGCATGTTTTTTTGTTATGTGAATGATAGGCACATTCATACATTTTTTCCATACGATACAGTGTGAAAGCCGAAATGTTCGGAGTGGAAAAGAGGGATAAAATGAGTAGTTCAGGTTATGTTCCAGATAATAAAAATTTAAAGAAAAGTTCAGGAACTCCAAATCTTTTTTTTGATTCAAGAAAAAATATCTTTTTTAAGAGGGATGAGAAAAACGTTGCATATGAAGTTACGTCAACGCAGTTACCAGCGATGATAGGTGGAGCATTTGTTGATTTATTTATGACAAAAGGACATATGCGAGAACCGCATTGGCATCCGAATGCGTGGGAATTGGATGTTGTTGTATCAGGAGAAGCAGTTACATCCATTTTAAATCCCGAAACGAATCAATTGCAAAATTATCATATGAAAGCGGGGCAAACTGTCTTTATTCCAATGGGATGGTGGCATTGGATCACAGCGGTAACAGAAGAAGTGCAATTACATTTGTTCTTTAATAACGATCAGTTTGAAACAGCAGAAGGATCAGACATACTTAGATTAACACCGCCAGAAGTATTTCAAGCTGCATATGGTGTAAGTGCAGAAAAATTAGAGAAGGACCTTTCGCCAATTAAGGAGTCAGTTGTAATTGGTCCCCCTAACTTAAATCGAATAAAAGGTGTTAAAGAAAGTGGCAACTCAAATATAGTCGTTATGTTAAATGGGCAAATAACTTCATGTGAAATAGAATAACTCTTTCTTTTTAGGAAGAGTTATTCTATTTTGTATAATTTTGTAATTAGATTCGTTATAATTATAATATAGAAGGGAATATATGAGAGGGGGTATATTGTGAACATATTAAAAATTATAGGAATTGTTGCAGGAGTCATTATAGTAGCCGTTATAGCTTTCTTTTTTATTATGAAGTACTATTTGTCAAAAGAAGACCCTAATTACGTATTACAGTACATAAAAGAGCATAAAGGTGATAGAACATGTTCATTATTAATTAGGAAAAATGGGGAAGTAGTAACATCTATAAATGAAAATGTAAAATTACCATTAGCAAGTATGGCAAAAATCGTAATAGCAGTTGAATTTGCTAAGCAAGTGTCAGAAGGAAAAATAAGTCGTGATGAACAAATTTCATTGTACGAGTTAGATAAATATTACGTTAAAGATACTGATGGTGGAGCACATCCTAACTGGTTAGAAGATGCTAGAGCGAGAGAATTAGTGAAAAATGGACAGATTACTTTAGAAGAAGTAGCTAAAGGCATGATTCATTATAGTTCTAATGCAAATACAACATATTTGTTAGATAAGCTTGGAATAGAAAGAGTAAATGAAAGTATAAAAGAGTTAGAGCTTACCAGTCATGACAAGTTCTCTTCATATACTGCTTCATTATATATGAGAGGGTATGTAGAAAAAGAGCTTCATGAGCCAGAAAATCAATCGTTAGAAAAGATACGTAACATGTCACAGGATGAGTATAATCAACATGTGTTACAAATACATGAATGGATGAAAGACGAAGAAGAATGGAAAAAGCGGGATATCCCATTAAAGGTAGATATGGAATTTCAGCGAATTTGGTCAGATCGATTAGTGGGTGCAAATGCTAAAGATTATATGAGTATAATGGAAAAGATAAATAGTAGAAAGTATTTTCCAAAATCAATGCAAGAAGAAATCGAGAACATTTTCAAAGGAACAGTTAAAAATAATAAGTTCGAATATGCTGGTCAAAAAGGTGGTTCTACCGCATTCGTATTGACAAAAAGCTTGTATACTACAGATAAGAAAGGGAATAAAGTAGAAGCTGTCATTATGTTTAACGGTATAGAAGATCAAATTGCATATCAAAAGTTGAGAAATAATGTAGACTATTTTATTCGAGATATTATAACAAGTGAGGAGTTTAGAAATAAATTATAATAGAATAATTTTATTATGTAAACAAGATGCTATTAAAGGTAGGTGTTAAGATGAGGTTGAAGGAGTATATGCTTGAAACGTTTCCAAATTTAGAACTTAGACCACCTCTATTTTATAATGGGGATATTGGTATTCGCTTTAAATTAGGTGTGAACTATGATTGCACTAATATTTATGAAAACTGCCCATATTTAGAAGACGTTTATAATAGAGCCATTACTTTATTTCAGTCTTTACATTCCAAAACAGATGATATGTATATTGTAGTGGATGTAGATGACTATGCAGACGGTGAAACTTTTAAACACAAATTGAATATCTTTTCTAAGTATGTAAAAGAGAAGTCTGATTTGTTTAAGTTACACAAAAATACAATCCCTTATGTTTTTCCAGAAGACGATGAAGACGGGGTATATAAAACACATAGATATACTTTGAAATGTAAAGTTTCAAACTTGAAATACATTCCTATGATAAAAGCAATTTGTAATCAAGATATGGGGATAAAACCGCGTATTTTTCATAGGGTGTATTTCATAAATATTAACAAGAATACTATATTTCACATTTATGATGATAGAGGTTGTGATGTATTAGCTACCTCTCCTAATACAATTAGGAATATGTATCATACATATAATGATTGGATATTAGAATACGACAGAAATAAAATTGATAAAGTATTTAATTGAATGTAGTCTATTTTAAATGAGGGAAATACCATATGGGGTGTTTCCTTTTTATTAATATGAAAATCAACATTTAAATTTGGCGGCACTTATTGTAAAAGTAAAGGGATTTGATGATAATGTATTGAATTTGGGTAGAAACGGAAAAAGGAGATGAATAAATGACAACAATATATTTCGTTCGCCATGCCCATTCTACCTATACAAAAGAAGAACGGGAGCGACCTTTATCTGAAAAAGGGCACTTAGATGCAGAGAATGTAACACGCTTATTAAAAGATAAACATATTGATGTTGTGATTTCTAGCCCGTACAAAAGAGCAATTCAAACTGTACAAGGAATTGCGAATACATATGATGTATCGATACAAATAGAAGAAGATTTACGAGAAAGGTTATTAAGTTCAGAGCCGGTAGCAGATTTTAATGATGCTATCGAGAATGTGTGGGAAGATTGGAGTTTTGCATACGAAGGCGGAGAATCGAATGATGTAGCGCAAAGGCGTGCTGTAATATGTATTCAAAATATATTAAAAAAATATGAAGATAAGAATATTGTAATAGGAACTCATGGGAATATTATGGTATTACTTATGAATTATTTTGACTCGAAATATGATCTTCAGTTTTGGAAAACCCTTCATATGCCTGACGTGTATAAATTAACTTTTGATAATAATTGTTTCATTTCTGCTGAAAGAATACAGTCTACAGATTATCAGATAAATAATTTGTAAAAGTTTATCAAAAAAAGAGGAAAGAGAGAAGTTATTGTAGAAGTATGACTTTGTAACATAAAAAATATGTTAAAGGAGGCTGTTTACATGTTTGAGAAAGAGAAAGAAGGGCTTATTGAAGTTCACAACGTATATGAAATTGTACCACCAGATGGAACAATTATTGGTATGGCAACGGAAGAAGAAATGGAAATTGCTGCTGAACTAGAGCTGCAGTACTATGCCCATTCTCGTTTGTTAGAAGCAAATATTCAGTTAGACGGTTCCTCCTACAAAGAGTTACTTCAGGAGTTCCAGGAGTACGAAAGAAAATCAATGAGCTTTTGGCGAGCAATACATAAGCGTTTAGCTGTGCCATGGGCATGGGTATTACGTATTGACGTTGCGAATGGTCCTATATATGTAAGTAATGGGAATGCGTATTACGAAGAAATCGATGATGAAGAAGATTATGAATAGATAAGTAAGGAAGCAGCTTTAGTTGCTTCCTTTTTTTATTCGTACAGATTGAACAGCTTCAATAATAATATCTGGTCGATCATTTTCTATACCATGACCAGCATGTTCGGCAAGTATATATTGGCTGTTTATTGAGATTTGTAATTGTTCATGAATCAGTTCTTGCCACATTGCTTCAAGTTGTGTCGCTTCCTCTTTTTGCATGCCGTCCTCAGTCAACTGAGTAATAGAATATTGAGGGTCTCTACCGATAACGATTAAAGGTACTTCTATTGTTTTATAGAGTTCTTTTATTGAGCGAGCACAATTTTTCCACTCCGATAGTTCAGAAGCTGTCGCTTTATATAATGTAGGAGAGGTAGAAAATTCAATTTGCTGTCTTGATTGATCGGCTAGCATAGTCTTTAGTTCATTAGAAAGCATCTCTACATCCATTTTGGAGTAGGTATTATATTTTTGAAGCCACATATCATCCGAATCAGTCTGAGCAGAAATTGGTAAATGAAGTTCATCTAATCTGTGTAAGTTCATAGAAGTAGAATCAACTAAAATAAGTGATTGTAGCTTATTTTCATATAACATCGCAAAATGTTGTGCACATAAACCTCCATAGGAATGACCGATTAGAATGATTGGTTCGTGAATATCTAGTTTTTGTAGTAACATATGAAGTTCTTTTGTTGTTTGTAATGTAGTACGTGAATGATTCCTTAGTTCACTTTTTCCGTAACCTGGGCGATGGTAGGAAACGACTGTAAAGTGCTGTGAAAGCTTTTCTATAATAGGAAGCCAATCATAAAATGAGCAAGTCATTCCGGTTTGAATGACTACAGTTTGTTTACTACTTCCTTTCATATATACTTCTATAGTTTGCCCCAATACCTCTACAAATTTATAAATAGTAAACCCTCCTAACTAAGATTGAAGTAATTTTTGACAAGCAAAAACAATACACCAAACCCCTGTACCGAACAGGACAGATGTACTAAGTGAAAATGAGTTTCTTAACCCAATATAGACGATAAATAATAGTAGTGCGGATGCAGGAAATCCATATAATACACCTATAGCAAATTGACTTAATTCTTGTTTGTTCCCGCCTTCGAAAGAAATCCAAAATAGGCTCAGTAAACTTACGAGAGGAAGGGCAGTAATAAACCCGCCAATCGTACTATAATGTTTAGCTACTTCAGTAATAACACCGATAATAAGTGCCGAAACGATTACTTTAACGAGGAAATGCATACTTTGCCTCCTTCGCTAATAATGAAAAAGCTTTTTCAATTAATTGTTGTTCTTCTTTCGATAACTGCGATTCTAATATTTTTATCTTTTCTTTATCTAGTAAAGTATGCTTTTCTAATACTTCAATGCCTTCTTTCGTTAAAGTAAGGTTCACAACTCTTTCATCTTGTTTGTTTCTTTCTTTCATGATATACCCTTTTTGAATAAGGCGCTTTACGTGTTCAGAAGCTGTGTTATGAGAGAGAGTAAGCTCAGTAGCGACTTTTCCAATTGTTATATCTTTCTCACGAGAAATGATTTGTAAAATACGAATGGCTTGGTGAGAAAGGTTGTCTTCATATTCATATCGTAAGTGATAATAAATGCTCTCCCAATGCTGATTGATGTCTTTCATAATAAATCCTCCTGTTTTTATGTCGTATAATAAGATATATTCGCTATTAAAGAAGTAAAATCCTTTTATTTGGATAAAAAATGTTGAAAAAGTTTATTTTTATTGAAATATAAGGTAATCTATGTGTAAAGGTATACATTCAGCAAGAGAGAGGATGATAGCTGTGAATACATTCAAATGGATGAGTCATGAACAGATGTATGTAGATGAAATACATGTTGAAAAATGTGGTCCTCTTTCAGTCGGCGTATATGGGGGAAATCAAGAGAGTGATGCATATGAACGAGGAGATGCGGTGCTTGCTTGGTGGGATCCGGAATTACAATTTGAATTTGTTATGATTTTTGATACACACCACAAAACAAAAAATATTGATTATATAATAGAAGCCATTTCAGAAAGAAAAGAGAAACTAAAAGAGTTATTTTCCTACCCGATACATTTAGCTTTTCATCATACACATATGTACTTATTAGCGTTATTTACAGATGAGTTGTTTATTGAAAAATGTGATCAAGATGATGAAGAACTTGCATGTTTAATTTGTTTGAGAAAAGGCGAATTTTTATATTGGTTATCAGTTGGTGATTGCTTCGCATATTTATTCCATTCTGAGAAAACGAAGAATGGTAAAGGGCGATTAAATAAACGGAAGAATTACGAATATATTGGTAGGAAAAATATTTTTGCAGCAAATACACCTTGCTTTACGTCAGGTGTAAGAGGATTAGAAAAAGGAATGAATCACATCGTAATGGCAACGGACGGTATTTTAGAGTGTGATAAACGAAGGTTTGATGATGACCAATCTTTAATAGAAATATTACACGACGGAAGTTGCTTACAGATTGAGCCAGTATTAACAAATGTACTGCAGTGGAAAGGTAGAGATTGTGCCACAATTATTGGATGGTCCATTGACACTGAAAATAAACGATGTGCTAATTAATATAAAAGGAGTTCAAGGTTTTTATCCTTGAACTCCTTTTTTAAGCAATATGAATGTGATACGTTTTTAACCACTCATTTACTTGTAGCATATACTCCATAGCACTTCTTGCTTCGAAATTGTTAATTTCTTTATTACTTTGATTGGCAATAGCAAGTAATGTGGAATAATTAATAAGTGAGAAAATAGGATTGTTTTTATTACTACACATGTCGAGTGTTAAATGACGGATTGTTTGTAAATAATGTGGGTCTTGTGAAGTTGGATACGCACTTTTTCTTCTATTCCGTACATCGTCAGGTAAAGCAGGTTTCAGTGCTCTACGTAAAATGCCTTTTTCAATATTATCAATGCTTTTTATGTTGAAAGGAACGTTCCATAAATATTCAACTAATCGATAATCGCAAAACGGTACACGAACTTCAAATCCTACAGCCATACTCATACGGTCTTTACGGTCAAGTAAGAATGGAAGAAATCTCGTTAAAAATAAATAAAACATTTGACGTTGTTTCGCGGATTTTTTACTTTCGCCTTCAAGAGTAGGTACTTCAAGTATCGCTTCTTGGAATCGTGTATCAATATAGTTTTCTAGATTACATTGGTTACTTACTTCATTTAGTAGAAGAGGAGATGTATTCTTCCAATTTGTTAGCCACGGAAACTTATCTACATATAGTAATTCCTCTTGATGAAACCAAGGGTATCCACCGAATACTTCATCAGCAGATTCGCCGGATAAAGCTACGGTCGCATCTTTTTTCATTTCGCAAAATAGTAAATATAGTGAAGTTTCCATTTCACCAGCACTCGGTAAATCTTTTGCACGGAGGGGAACGAATAAGTGATTTGCTAATTCTTCAGCATTCACAATAATATCATGATGAGATGTTCCTACATGTTCAGAAACGCGTTTTACCCAAGGAGCGTCTAAACCAGTGCGAGCAAATGTCAGTTCGAAATCTTTTGCGCTATTTACAAAGTCAATGGAATACGTATGAAGTGTTTTATTTTCAGCAGCAAATTCTTTCCCCGCTAGTGCAGTAATCCCGCTAGAATCTAATCCTCCTGATAACATACAGACGAGAGGAACATCGGCAATTAATTGTCTTTTTACTGTATCTTGTAAAATAGATAAAATATGTGATGCTGTATCTTCAGTAGAGTCTGTATGAGCTTTACTTTCTAAATTCCAATACTTCGTAACTACTTTTTTATCACGTGTAAATGTTATAGAATGTCCAGCACGCACTTCTTCAATATGTTTAAAGACGCCACATCCTGGAGTTCGAAATAAGCCTAATCCAAATATTTCATTTATTCCATCCGCATCAATTTCAGCAGGGACAGATGGATGTGCTAATAATGCTTTTATTTCAGATCCGAAAATAATGCTGTCATTTCTTTCTGTGTAAAAGAGTGGCTTTACGCCTAAATGATCACGTGCTAAAAACAGTTGTTGCTTCTGATCATCCCATAAGGCGAAAGCGAAAATGCCGTTTAAATGTTGTACGCAGTCTTCTTTCCATTCTAAATAAGCATGTAGTAACACTTCTGTATCTGAATGCGTTTCAAATGTATGACCACATTTCCTAAGTTGCTCTTTAAGCTCACGGAAATTATAAATTTCTCCATTATAAGTAAGAGCATACGTATAATCACCAGCACGAAATGTCTTCGGCTGCGTCCCGCCTTCTGGATCAATTACAATTAAACGCCGGTGTGCAAAGGCCGCGCGAGGTGAAAACCAAAAACCTTCAGCATCAGGACCACGATGCTGAATACGATTTGCCATCTTTTCTAAAATAACATGTTCATTGGAAAGATCCTTATTCCAATTTACCCAACCTGTAATTCCGCACATACACATCTCATCTCCTAATTTTTAAAAGTAGATTAACGAAATAAAATGTACACTAAGTTAAAGAGTGACTATATAAATAGTGTACTACATGAATCAAATTGCAGACTTGAGAAAATTTTCTTTGAATGCATAGTTATGTGAGACAATGGCTAAGGGAAAGTATTCCATTACATACAAAAAATAATAAAAAGATGAGAGAAAAATTTTTTCTAGACGTTATATAGGGTGTAAAAGCTTTTACAAAAAAATAAGGGGAATCGCTACATGAAATCAAATGAGAAAAATTTTATAAAAAGATTACAGCGGCAAAAAGAAGATGCGCTAGAATTTGTTGTCGATACATATTTACCACTCATAAAGGGAATCACGCATAAAGTTCTTTTTCCAGTTCAAAATGATGGACTCATAGAGGAATGTATAAACGATATATTTCTTTCCATTTGGAATAATGCAAATAAGTTTCATGGAGAGCCGAGTGATTTTAAAAAATGGATTGCAGCGATTGCGAAGTTTAAAGCAATTGATTATTACCGGAAGGCAACTAAAAAAGTAGAAATTATTTCGGATGAGTTTCATATTAGTACGGAAAAGTCAGCGGAAGATGAATTAATTGTTATGGAAGATAGAGAAGAATTATTGAAGCTTATTAATCAATTAGAACCGCTAGATCAAAAAGTATTCATTATGAAATATTTACTCGGTATGAAGACAGAGGAAATAGGTGACAAGTTAGGGTTAACCCGGGCAGCGATCGATAATCGAGTGTACCGCGGGAAAAAGAAACTACAACAAAATGCTACGAATATTAGTTTTGGAGGTAGTGCAATATGAAAGACATTTATGAACTATTAAATGATATTGATATAGATGAGAAAGAACTTGAGGAAATTGAGGCTTCTGAAATTGAAAAAGAAAAAGTGAAGCGCAATGTAAAACAATCGATACGTACGAAGAAAAAGATGAAAAGTTGGAAAAAAGGCGTTGCTGCTGCATCTATTTTAGTCGGCGTATCGGTTGCCATGCTTGGCATCGGATTTCCTACATACGCTGGAGGATTACCGATAGTAGGGGACATATTCCGATTTTTAGATAATGGTAGAACAGGGCTATATGAAAATTATAAAGAGTTTTCGACTGAGTTGAATATGACGCGGGAGAGTAATGGGGTTAAGGTTACAATTAATAATGCTGTGTTCGATGGTAGAACTATTACAATCACATATTCTATTGAGAGCGAAAAAGATTTAGGAGAGAAACCGTTCCCATTTGGAAGTCCGCAAGTTATGGGCTTTGATGGCGGAGGAGGTAGTTCGAACGTGACAAAAGTTGGAGAGGGGAAATATGTAGGTATGACTACAATGAGTGGTAATAGTAGTAAAAGGTTAGATGTTGCAAACGTTTGGTGGAATATGGAAGGGATTGAGTTGGATTATAAAGGTAATGCAATTAAGGGGAATTGGAACTTCGCACTTAGTTTAAAAGCAATGGATAGTAAAGAAGTAAAGGTTAATAAGGTTTCTGAAAATGAATTAATAAAAGTAAATATAGACAAAATGGAAGTAACCCCGATGTCATATATCGTTTTTTTCAATCAGGAAGAATCTAAGACATTAAGAAGTATATGGGATAGTGCGGATGTTGAGTTAGAAATAAAAGATGATTTAGGAAATCATTATGCTGGTGAAGGAAATGGCGGAAGTAGTACAGTAGCGGAGCCACATAAAAGTAGTTGGAGTGCTACATTCAAAAAATTAAACGAAAATGCAACAAAACTTATCGTTACACCTCGCGTACACTTACGAGTGCATACACCTGAAAATCATGGTGGAGTGGAGTATGTGAATGGGAAAGAGAAGAAAATAGAAGTACCGAAAAAAGAAGCGAAAAGTCAAGATATTGTATTAGATGATATCGTAATTGATTTAAAGAAATAAAAGAAAGACTGCCTAAAACGATTAGGCAGTCTTTTTCTCCTTAAGAACTAGTAACAAGTAAAGCATGCGGGTGTTGTGTTTTATACTCATCTTTCCATGGAATATTTAGTTGTTCCCACGATTCGCCGCTATCAGTGGATTGAAATACGCCATTGTTATTTAAAGTGTAAAACGTATGTGGTTCTGCTGGATTTGTCGCAAACATTGAAATGACTGTACCGATTGCTGATGGTAGACCTTGCTGTACTTGCTGGAACGGAGTATCTTTCGTTTTACGATAAATATAAGATTCATAAGGAATACGGTGATGAGCGAGGTCAGCGCTTGGTGCGGCAGAAACGAGAATTGTATCACAATCAGCTGGATCGATAGCCATGCTGTATAAATAATGATGTTCAAGTCCTTCGCTGCATGAAATCCAGCTGTTTCCGCTGTTATAACTTTCGAGGTATGCGCGATCAGGTCCGCCCATAAATCCGTCACCACATGATGCATAAAGGCGATTTGGAGCTTCAGGGTGCATAAGCAATTGATGAGCATCGATAGGAGCACCGAATTTTTTATCCATCCATGTATGCCCTCTATCATTACTTTGAATAACAGCACCAGCTTCAATTGAAACATGGATTGTATTTGGATTATTTGGATCAACTGTAATCCAGCGTACGTGATGGGTAAACGGTCTGGGCGGGAAAGCCCACGTATAAGAAGATAATAATGATTTCATATTTTTAAGTTCAGTCCACGTTTCACCACCATTTTCCGAACGGAATAAAGCACTAGGTTCTGTTCCTACATAAACGACGCCATATCCGTTAACTTGTTCATTAGAGCTTATCGTAATGGAAGTGATCGAAGAATGTAAAATACCATCTTCTTTTGGAAAATCAAAGTAACGATAAGAATCTCCAATTGGTCTCCATGAATCTCCGCTATCGTCACTTAACCAGAGACCTCGTCCAAAAGTGCCGCAATATATACGATTCTTTTGAAATGGATCAACGGCGATACAGGTAGGTTGCATATTTTGTAAGTGATACGCCGCTTCATAGTTACCATATCGTTCTTTCACTACAACAAGTTCACGTTCCATACAGAGAAATAAACGTTTCATTTTCGTAACCTCCTTAAAAATTCTTTCATTAGTAAATAATATGAAGCCGAAAAAGAAGTAGTCTTATTTTTTGTTGAGAAAAAGGACTTGTTTGAAATGTAGCGAAGTGTGTATACAGAGGAAGTGGGATAAAGATAGGGAGTTTGTTTCATACTAATGTACAGATATTATCCTTAAAGGAGCCTTAGTATGGGACATTCACATGATCATGGTCATTCAAAAAATAAAAAGGCGTTACTATTCGCATTCTTACTAACAACAAGTTTTATGATTGCTGAAGTTATTGGGGGATTTGTAACAAATAGTTTAGCACTACTATCTGACGCGGGGCATATGCTAAGTGATGCAGTATCTTTAGCTTTAAGTTTACTTGCGTTTAAACTCGGAGAAAAAACAGCAACAAATGCGAAAACATATGGATATAAGCGAGTCGAAATGTTAGCGGCATTATGTAACGGTGTCGTCCTTATTGTCATTTCAATATACATTTTTATTGAAGCAATTCGCCGTTTTAAAGAGCCAGTTGAGATTGCTAGTAATGGGATGCTCATTATTGCTGTACTTGGTCTACTTATTAATATTTTATCAGCTTGGATATTAATGAGAGGCGGAGATGTGAAGGGTAATTTAAATTTAAGAAGTGCTTTCTTACACGTATTAGGCGATCTATTAGGATCAGTTGGAGCGATTATTGCTGCGTTACTTATTAAATTTTTCGGATGGACTGCTGCAGATGCGATTGCTAGTATTCTTGTGTCTATTTTAGTCATTATTAGTGGATGGCGTGTAACACATGATACGGTCCATATATTAATGGAAGGTGCACCGCAGAACATAAATGTTGAAGAGGTAAAAAGTACATTGTTAAATATTACGATTGTAAAAGAAGTTCATGATTTGCACATATGGTCTGTCACATCGGATTTTCAAGTATTAACTTGCCACTTGATTATTAAAGGAAATGAAACACAAAGTGTATTAAAAGAGGCTACGGATGTATTAAAAGAGAAGTTTCATGTAGAACATGTCACCATTCAAGTAGAAATAGATGGTGAATTTAATCATAGTGAGACAACTTGCAAAGTATGAAAGAAAAAGGATAAGAAAAAGTGTCATAACATTTTTCGCACGGCATACATATATATAATGTGGCCACAAATACTTTGTAAGGTAAATATTTCATGAAATTACTTTACTTATAAAGAGTCATCTTTTATAATCAAAAGTGGTAATTGATAAAGATTATCATTTTCAATGATCGTAGAAAGGAGTTTTTTAAAAGATGAGTAGTCAACTCCGTTTTGCTGTTGAAAATCGTAAGAGGCATTTAATTGATGAGTTAATTGGAGCAGGTGTGTTTAAAATTCGCGATCGACAATTATACGAGCTGTCTTTAGAGGAATTGGAAAAAGAATACGAAGATATGGAAGATTATGCAAATATTCAGGCGTAGCTATATAGATTAATAAAAGGTGAGCTGGTTACGATTTTGTGTAACCAGCTCTCTTTTTATCCCGCTATTTGCCGGACAGTAAGACCCCCACCTCAAAATTCAGCGGAAGGAAAGAAGTTAGGTGAGGGATCAACAAAACCCCCACTGATTAAAATTTTACTTTATTTCGTAGAAATTATTTTTTGTATTTCTTTCATTGGACGGAGCCAGTTTTGAGTCATCATTTGTTCCATTTGTTTTTCATCCTGCTTTTGCAGTGCTTGAATGATGGAGTGATGTTCTTCAATAGATTGACTTGCTGGAACGAAATTTTGGAAAAACAAATATTCAAGACGTAAAACGTGAAGTTGCATATTTTCTAGAAAGGGTTCAATATATTGATTTTTAGCAATAGAAGAAATGGTATTGTGAAATTGTATATCTAGTTGTAAAGCTTGTTTTGCGTTTTTCTTCTCTATAGAGCACTGAAAATCATCATTTATTTCAGAAAGTAGTTTCAAATCAGCGTCTGTAATATTTTGAAGTGCTTGCTTTCCTATAATAGAGTGAAGACCAGCCATCGTCTCATAAATGATCGGAATGTCGTCTAACTGAATAGGAGCAATTTTTGTTTTTTGTCCAGGTACCATTTCCACTAATCCAGAAAGCTCTAATATTTGAAGCGCTTCTCTTACAGGTGTTCTGCTTACTCCTAGTGCTTCAGCCAGTTCCCCATCATTAATTTTTTCATTGGGCTTTAGTACACCTTCAATAATCCAATCTTGTAGTTGATTTAAAACGAGTGATTTTGCTGAAACTCTTCCTAGTTTTTTATTATTTTGAGGGATAGGCATAGTGAATTCAATCCTTTCATTGTATATTTTCCTTTTTCTCGTGAACAAGCTTTAATTCGGGTTTCCCTTCATCCGGTTTTTGGCTTAAGATAAGCACCATTACAATGACGCAAAGGGCCCCTAATAACTGAAAAGATTGAAATGGTACATGTAATATAAGTACAGAAGAAATAATAGCTGCGAGTGGTTCTGTACAACCGAATAATGTCGTTTCTTTCGGGGTTAAGTATCGTATGCTGTCTAAGTATAAATAAAATGCGATGAGTGTCCCGAAAATGATGACAAATGTGATGAGCGGTAAGGTATTTAGTTTTACATATTTCATCGTTGATAATAAAATGAATTCTTTCGTAGTAATAAAGTGTACAATCGTTACACCCATACCCCCAATAATCATGCCCCATCCAACGATAACTGAGGAAGACCATCTATCTAGTAATTCTTTTGAATATAAACTATAAAAAGCAAGAGATAATCCAGATAAAATACCCCAAACGATAGCTGGTGTAGAAACCGCTAAGTTATGAACAGACCCGTTTGTTAGTAAGAGGAAAGTGCCTACTAATGAAAGGGCAATTGAAATAAAATCAATTTTTGATGGACGAACGTTCCATTTGAAAAGTAAATATACAGTAATAAATATAGGAGCTAAATATTGCAATAATGTTGCAACGGCAGCATTTCCTTCTTTAATAGAAGCGAAGTACGTGTATTGTACAGCAAGCATACCGAATAGGCCAAACAATATCATTTTAGTAGCATCAGATCTTTGTTTCCATATGCTGAATATTTCTTTTTTTCTCGTTCCGAATGATGAAATAATGAGCAAGATAACGCCCGATATAAGCAATCGAATTGTAACTAACCATTCAGTAGAAACATGTTCATATTGAAAAAGTTGTTGTGCAGCTGTTCCGGACAAGCCCCATAAACAAGCACCGATGACAACCATAATGATTCCTTTTAAACGATTTGGATCCATCATGTATAGAGTCCTCCTTTCAGAAAATATATTGTATACAATATGCAATATATCACGAAATGAATAAAAAATAAACTGAAATTTCTGTACTGCGAAGTAGGAATTATAGTATTTTCAGTTACGTTTACGATACAAGTGAGTAGGTTAAATAAAGAGAGATAAAATTATAAAATTAAATCATAATCAACAGGATAAAAAAATAAAGATAAGAGTAATTTGGTTTGTTAAAAATATGGGTAGAAGGAGATATGCGATGAGCTGGGTTACTCATAAACCAACATTTGAATTTGATAATTATAGCCATTTTATTCGGGCAAATACGGCGTGGATTGGGCATTTAGACTTTGCATATGATTTAGTAAGGTTTGAAAAGCCAGAAGTATTAGTCGAGTTAGGTACACATTTAGGAGCTTCTTTTTTTAGTTTTTGTCAAGGTGTAAAGGATGGGGGATTAGCTACAAAATGTTTTGCTGTAGATACTTGGACGGGAGATGGGCATACAGGTCCATATGGAGAAGGCGTTTATCAAATCGTAGAGAAAGTCGTAAATACGAGTTATCCCAATATAGGTAATTTAATTCGTTCTACTTTCGATGAGGCCGTTGATCAATTTCAAGATGGAACGATAAACTTGTTGCATATTGATGGCTATCATACGTATGAAGCAGTTTCTCATGATTATAAAACATGGTTACCGAAACTTGCGAATAACGGTATTGTGTTATTTCATGATATTGAGGTGAAAGATCGAAACTTCGGCGTGTATAAGTTTTGGGATGAAGTCACAGCAAAGCACCCTCATTTTCAGTTCCAGCATTCATATGGACTCGGCGTATTATTTCCGAAAGGTTGTAGCGATAAGTTTGTGGAAATACTTAAAAATAAAGAAGAAATACAAAATATGTATAAATAAAAGTGGAGCATGCATCATTTGAATGATGCATGCTTTTTTGTGTGGGGAATAACGATATTCCTTTAAACGGTGAGGATAATAGTAAAAAGTTTTATGTTGGCAAATATTAAAAAAGTTACCCTTTGATTGTTAAATATAAAAAATGTAACATTTTTTATATTTTCCATTGCGAAAAGTAGCATCTACTTTTACAATAGAAAAGGTGTCCAATATATTATACTGGAAAAATAAATCGAAATAATATGAAAATTTTGTTTTGTCTTCGCTAATTGTATATTACATACATGTAAGACGACACACGTCATGTTATCGACTTGTAAGGAGAGAAAAAAATGAAAAGTGTAAGATTACCATCGATGCTAGAAATCATAGTTCTTTTATTATTATTTCTTGCTGTTGTCTTTTCCTTCCAAACGATTTTTGATCTCCCAATTCAATTAGCGCTATTTATTTCATGGTTTTTAGTAATTGCGCTTGGATTAAGATTAGGATTTCGTTATCAAGAATTGCAAGATGCAATTACGAAAGGGATTTCTAACGGATTAGAAGCAATACTCATTTTAGTTGCAGTAGGTGCTTTAATTGGAACATGGATTGCTGGTGGGATAGTACCAACATTAATTTATTATGGATTAGAATTTATTCACCCTAGCATATTCCTATTAGCAACATTAATTATTTGTTCGATAACTTCTATCGCGACAGGAACATCATGGGGAACAGTTGGAACAGCAGGTATTGCAATGATGGCGATTGGTGAAGGTCTTGGGTTACCATTACCACTTGTTGCTGGTGCAGTTCTTTCAGGTGCTTATTTCGGTGACAAATTATCACCACTTTCTGATAGCACAGTACTTGCAGCATCTATGGCGAAAGTAGATGTTATTGCTCACGTACGAGCTATGCTCGTATTAGACGTTCCAGCGTATATTATTACTAGCATTATGTTTACTGTAGCTGGTTGGATGTATGGCGGAGATAACGTAGATTTAAATCGAGTAGAATTTTTAAAGGAATCATTATTAAAACACTTTGATATTAAAATATGGATGTTAGTTCCGGCGATTATTGTCATTGTACTATTAGCAATGAAGAAGCCTTCTATGCCTACAATTGCAATGGGAGCTTTACTTGGCGCAATTTGGGCAACTGTTTTCCAAGGAATGCACTTTGGAGACGCAATTGGAACAGCATATAACGGATTCTCAATTCAATCAGGCGTTGAGTTTGTCGATAAGTTATTAAACCGTGGCGGAATTAACGGTATGCTCGGTTCAGTAGCCGTAATTATTTTTGGTTTAGGGTTTGGTGGATTACTTGAAAAATTAGGTGTTTTAAAAGTAATCGTATCAAAATTCGAAAAGAAATTAAATTCTGCTGGTAATGTAACATTATCTACATTAATCGTTGCATTTTTAGCGAACATATTTGGCTGTGCGATGTACGTATCACTTATTTTAACACCGAAAATTATGCAAGAAAGTTATGATAAACTAAAAATCGACCGCCGCGTATTAGCGCGTAACTCAGAAGTAGGTGGAACATTAACTTCAGGTATGGTTCCATGGTCGGATAACGGTATTTTTATGGCTGGTATTTTAGGTGTTGCGACGATATCATACATTCCATTTATGTGGTTAAGCTTCGTATCGTTAATTTTAGCAGTTATTTACGGATATACAGGCAAGTTCATTTGGTATGTAGATGATGCTGAAAAAGGAAAAGAAGCATCATAAATAAAAAATCACCTTCTACGTGTTGTAGAAGGTGATTTTTTATTTTGTAATAGGAGTTGAAGAGGTGATCTCATCCTCATATTTAGCAATTTTTTGTTGTATCTGTTTCTGCTAATTGACGAACAAGTTCATATCCAATTCCTTTATTTGCAACTGTTATGAAAGCATATTTTTTCATATTGAATTCCTCCAGTATTGTTATAGTAGGTTACAAAGGAAAGAATACAACCTAAACTTAAGTTTAGGTCAAGAGGAGTTTTTAAAATAAATATAAAATATCTATTTATATGAGTGAGAATTCTTATCATTTAAAGGGAAGTCTGTTATTATAAGAAATGTAGGTATTTTATTTTCAAGGGGATGAAAAAATGGAGTACAGAATTGAAAGAGATACAATAGGAGAAATAAAAGTTCCAGCTGATAAATTATGGGCAGCACAAACACAACGTAGTAAAGAAAACTTCCCGATTGGAACAGAGCAAATGCCGCTTGAAATTGTAAAAGCATTTGCCATTTTAAAGAAGAGTGCAGCACTTACTAATAAAAAATTAGGAAAGCTATCAGAAGAAAAAGCAGAAGCAATTGTGACAGCAGCTGACGAAGTGATAGCAGGGAAATGGAATGAACATTTTCCACTTGTCGTATGGCAAACAGGTAGTGGTACGCAGTCAAACATGAATGTGAATGAAGTAATTGCAAACCGAGGGAATCAAATTTTGAAAGAGAAAGGGTTTGACGTACATATTCATCCGAATGATGATGTGAACATGTCTCAAAGTTCAAATGATACTTTCCCAACTGCGCTTCATGTAGCATGTGTACTCGCAGTAGAAAATCACGTGTTACCAGCAATTACGAAATTAAAAGAAACGTTAGCAGAAAAAGTAAAAGCATTTGAACATATTATAAAAATTGGTCGTACACATTTACAAGATGCGACACCGTTAACATTAGGACAAGAAATTAGTGGATGGCACCGTATGCTTGAAAAAACAGAGCGTATGATTGCAGAGAGCAATACATATATGAAAGAGCTTGCGATTGGTGGTACTGCAGTTGGAACAGGTATAAACGCCCATCCTAAATTTGGTGAGATGGTATCTGAGGAAATTAGCCAATTTACAGGTAAGCAATTTATGTCTGCACCAAATAAATTCCATGCATTAACGAGTCATGATGAAGTTGTATATACGCATGGGGCATTGAAAGCATTAGCAGCGGATTTAATGAAGATCGCTAACGATGTGCGCTGGCTGGCAAGTGGTCCACGTAGTGGGCTAGGAGAAATTATTATTCCAGCAAATGAGCCAGGAAGCTCTATTATGCCAGGTAAAGTAAATCCAACGCAAAGTGAAGCGTTAACGATGGTTGTAGCACAAGTGATGGGAAATGACGCAACAATCGGATTTGCAGCGAGCCAAGGCAATTTTGAGTTAAATGTATTTAAACCTGTTATTGCATATAACTTCTTACAATCTGCTCACTTATTAGCAGATGCAATTGTTTCATTTAATGATAATTGTGCAGTTGGTATTGAAGCAGATGAAGAAGTCATTAAAGAGAATGTGAATCGTTCATTAATGCTTGTTACTGCATTAAACCCGCATATCGGATATGAAAATGCAGCGAAAATTGCGAAGCATGCTCATAAAGAAGGGTTAACTTTAAAAGAAGCAGCATTGCAATCTGGATTACTAACAGAAGAACAATTTGATGAAATTGTCGATCCGAAAAAAATGATTGCTCCGAAAGAGTAATAAAAACGCCAAGATTCTTTGTTTAGAATCTTGGTTTTTTTATTACTGTAAGTGCCAAAATATATTATTTGTTAGCAGACATATTCAATATTTTCATATGTGGGCAGTTTTCTTTTAAAAGTGCAATGAATTTTTCTTCTTCTTGTGGTACGAAAGTTGTCACAGAGTCGAATAAGTTATAATGGATTTCTAATTGCTGTCTAGTCCATTTCTTTGAATGAAGTTTTTTACCAGAGTATTTAATGTGGCGAATATCTTCAAAGGGAATTTCAGTACGTAGTATGAAACCATGTTTTACGAAAAGAGATGATTCCGTTACGTTATAGTGAGAGAAATAGAATGAAGAAAGATTCACGATATTTAGCAGCATCATGAGGGTGAAAAAAATAGAATTTTCATTTTGGAAAAATAGTGAAATGAAAAAAATCATGATAAATAATGTATTGAACTACCCCCACTTAACACTCTAACGAGCTGTTTGAAGTGGGGGATTCCTACGAACACTAAGGTATCCCTCAGTTTTATGAGTAGGCGATCCCCGTAATCCCTACGGTTAGGAGCCTTATGGCCTCTTTTCTCAGATTTTCCGCTGCATTCACATCTCTATCATGATACATACCACAAGAAGGACACTTCCATTCACGCAGGTTCAGGCTTTTCACATCTTTATTTTTGTAGTCGCAATGCGAACAGGTTTGGGAACTAGCGAATGTTTTTGACACCACAATCACTTTTTTCCCATACCAGCATGCCTTATACAACAACATCGCTTTGAATTGTGCCCATGATACTTCTTGAATCGCTTTCGCTAGTTTGTGATTCTGTAACATATTCGATACTTGCAAATCTTCTATCCCAATCACATCGTGGTTTTTGATGATTCTTGTAGAGAGTTTTTGCAAGTAATCCGTTCTTGCATTTTTGATTCGTTCATGAATACGAGCGACTTTCATTCGCTGTTTATTCCAATTCGCTCCGCCTTTTGTACGTCTAGATAGAATACGCTGGGCATGAGCGAGTTTCTTTTCTAATATCCGAGACCATTTTGGATTACCGAATACCTCACCCGTTGAAAGAATAGCAAAGTTTTTCACCCCAACATCTATACCAACAGTGGAATCGGTCTTCGGCAATTCTTGTACTTCTGCTTCAGCAAGAATCGAGACAAAATATTTTCCACTTGGATTCCTTCTGACAGTAGCACTCAAAATTCGTCCTTCTATCTCACGACTTTTGACAAATTTGACAAGACCAAGTTTCGGTAACTTCAATTTATTATCTATAATCGCAATGTTTCCATTTGTATGTTTCGTTGTATAGGATTGGACTTTATTGTTTTTCGATTTAAACCGAGGTGCTTTGTTTTGTTTTTTGAAGAATCTTGCATACGAGTCAGCTAGGTTGTGAAGAGAAGATTGAAGAGCGATACTGTCCACTTCTTTTAGCCATACAAATTCTTTTTTGAGAATAGGTAATTGCGAAGAACAAGTGCCATAGGATAACCCTTTTCCTGTTTCTTTATACCTATCATTCCACTTTTCCAAAAAGTAGTTAAATACAAATCGTGAACAACCAATTGTTTTCGTAATAGCTATTTTTTGTTCTAAACTAGGATAGATCCGAAACTGATACGCTTTATGGATAAGCACCGCTTTTCACCTCACTTCCTTTTTTTATTTGTTTACAATCTTTTTCACGATATGCATGGGAACGATATCATTATATAACCAAATAATACTGATCACGTATCATTTCTTCTTTTTTTGAAAGTCCTCTGTCCCTTTCAAAAAAAGAAATACAAATGAAAGAACTTTTACAATGAAACAATTTCGTAGATGTAAAAATGCCTCTGAGCTATAACATTTTCTTTCTATAGGAACGAACTGATTACGATACCGGTACCTTATACTGATTCTTCACCAAGAAGAACCTTTAGGTTGTTGCCTAACCGTCATTCAGCTCCCACCCACTCATTGGAACATGTCCTACCCATTCCTTGAGGTGGGAGTTTTCTGTCGGGAAATGATAGAAATGACGTGAAATGGATTTTTTTTCGCTTTAAACTTCAAGTCAGTCACCTCGGTATACGTGTACTCTAACTAAAATAAATCACAATATCGTAATAAACCGAAAGAATATGCAGAATTGCATATTCTTTCGGTTTATTATTCGTGTAAAATTTTTTGATGGGATAAATTTAAATAGGATTTTGTAATAGTGGAGAGGTATGAAGTGACTTGGAAGAATAGAAAGTTAGCGCTAGTCATAATTGGTTGTATGATGATTATGGGTAGTTGTGCTAATAAATTTGTTGAGGATGGAAACCGAAAGCATATATTCGTACAGGTAAGTAAAGCTTTAGTCGAGATTGCAAATAGAATATATAATGGGTAAAAGGTATTTCCGTATACGGAAATACCTTTTTTGTAGTTAAAATTGAATGCTGAAGTTTTGGGATGAGTGAGTACCACTTCCGTGTTGAACGAGGTTGTTATCACTCAAATATTGAATAGCGTATTTTACTTCTTTCAGTACCTAGTCCAATATCGATAAGGAGTGCGGTAGTATCGCCTACAAGTAAAAAGGAATGTACTTTCTCCTAATGTCGATATTCACTAATCGCATAAGTATTTTGAGCGATTTGTTTAACAGTAAACCAAGGATCTTGCAAAATAATCATGTTTTGTTTCACATCCTATCTTCATTCATATATTACATACATTCACTTTTTGTTACTTTAATTCCTTATATAAATCATTTAATAGACGTTTTTATAAAAGTTTGTATAATGGGTAAACGAAACATTGAAATGTTTATTTCGTTTATGTTAAGATGATGAAGTGATAATAAACGTTATTGAAATTTGTTTATTTTAAAACGGACATTTTAAAGGAGTGTTTAGTATGAGCGATATTTCGGAGAAGTTTTGGGATGCGTCGGTAGAGGAATTGAAAAAAGGGTATGTGTTTGATGAGGAAACGGAAGAGTATATTTGTTTAGCTTGTGGAGAAACGTTTATTAAGGGTGTTATTTATCAAGATAATCAAGTTTTGTATGAAGCAGAGAAGTTTGTACAATTGCATGTGCAAAACGAACATACATCTATGTTTGACTATTTATTAAACCTTGATAAGAAGTATACGGGTTTAACGGATTTGCAAAAGAAGATGGTTCAGTTTTTCCATATGGGGCTGAATGACAAAGAGATTGTGAAAGAGATGGATGGCGGAAGTACTTCAACCATCCGCAATCATCGGTTTACACTTCGAGAGAAAATGAAGCAAGCGAAAGTGTTTTTAGCGTTAATGGAACTGTCAGAAGAAAAATCAAAAGTACAAACGAAATTTGTACCCATTCATAGAACAGCAACGATGGTAGATGATCGTTACAATATTACAGAAGAAGAAAATGATGAAGTATTAAAAACGCATTTTACAGAAGGATTAGATGGACCGCTTTCTAAATTTCCGAAAAAGCAAAAGCGTAAGTTAATTATATTACGCCATTTAGTGACGAAGTTTGATAGTCATAAAAAGTACACTGAAAAAGAAGTAAATGCTATCATAGAAAGCGTATACCCGGATTTTGTAACTTTAAGAAGATATTTAATCGAATACGGGTTTTTAGATAGAACAGCTGATGGAAGCCAATATTGGGTGAAGTTATAATATAGGGAGAAGAAAGTGAATAGAAGCACATCGTTATAACAACTATACAAAAAGATAGAAGTTGAAAAAAGATTTTTAATAAAAGGAGAAATGAAATTTGAAACCACCTACAGATAATAATAAAGAAGGAGCGGAGTCACAGAAGTTAAAAAGTGAGAGTAAACCGATTTGGAAATCGATGTCGATGTTTTTGGTACCGTTACTATTAAGTAATGTATTACAATCGGTTGGACAATTATTCGGTATGGTAGTAGTAGGAAGATGGCTTGGAGTTAATGATTTAGCGGCCATATCGGCATTCTTTCCTCTATTTTTCTTACTCGTTTCATTTGTAATTGGTATTGGTTCAGGTAGTTCTATTTTAATAGGTCAGGCATTTGGGGCAAAAAACGAAGATCGTTTAAAAGCGATTGTTGGTACGACGTTGACATTTACTTTTATTATTGGGGTTGTGTTGGCAATAGTAGGTAGTACTTTTGCGATGGATATTATGCGCCTTATGGGAACGCCAGAAAATATTATTGAAATAAGTGTACATTATGCACGGATATTATTTATATCGATGCCAGTATTATTTTTATATTTCGCATACACAACATTTATGAGAGGTACAGGAGATTCTAAAACGCCATTTTACTTTTTAATTGTAAGTACAGCGCTAAATATGATCTTATTACCAATTCTTATTTTTGGATGGTTAGGAGCTCCGAAATTAGATGTGTATGGAGCAGCCTATGCTTCTGTTATATCTACAGTTATTACGTTTATTGTCATGTTAGTGTATTTAAAGAAGAAAAATCACCCACTACAATTAGATAGTACGGTAAGAAAATACCTTCGAATGGATGGGGAGTTATTAAAGCTATTGCTACGACTCGGTATTCCAGCGAGTATTAATATGATATTAGTTTCATTATCAGAAATTGCGGTAATTGCGTTTGTAAATCGTTACGGTTCGGATGCAACAGCAGCTTATGGCGTTGTGAACCAAGTTGCAAGTTATGTACAAATGCCAGCAGTTAGTCTTGGTATTACAGTCTCCATTTTTGCTGCACAATCAATTGGTGCGAATCAATTTGATCGATTGCAGAAAGTTGTGAAGGCTGGAATTATTATGAACTACGTCATCGGTGGTGTGCTAATATCTCTTATTTACTTGTTCTCAAGAGACATTCTAGCACTATTTTTAACGAGTCAAACTACAATTGAAATTGCTCATAGCCTAGTTATGATCACATTATGGAGTTATTTAATTTTCGGTCATGCGCAAATTATTAGTGCGACAATGCGAGCAAGCGGTACAGTATTATGGCCAACTGTTATCGGCGTCGTATCAATTTGGCTTGTTGAAGTACCTGTAGCGTATTACCTTTCTTACCATACAAGTCTTGGCATAGAAGGGATATGGATTGGATACCCAGCAGCATTTATTGTCAGCTTAATCTTGCAATATGCATATTATAAGCTTTCATGGCAGAAGAAACGAATTACGCGATTAGTGAGTTAAATATTGAAAATGTCCCTAAGTTATTTTACTTAGGGACATTTTTTTGTAAAGGTATGTTTATAAATAGCTTTTTAAAGTAATATCAAAATGTTGTCTAATGAGTTTATTATCACTCATGTAAAACTCCCACGCTTTTTCTGGTTCACCGATAATTTCAAAAGATTCTTCTGTAATATATAAGGCGCAATTATCCTCTAGTGCAATGCCTTCTATATTACCTTGATGATTTTGTAAAAAGGAATGGAAGGCGTTCATTCTATTTAATTGATTATAATGTGGACAAAACCTTTTGTTCACAATGCCCCAGCCGTTGCTCTCTATATAACCAGATCCTTCATAATCTGATCGAATGCTAGATGTGAACCAACACATAGCACCAGCGCTGCATCCTGCAATGAGCGTTCCTTGCTGCAAAGCATATAATAATTTCTCATCTAGTTTATGTTCTTTCCATTGTGTAAGCATGTGAATATAGTTCCCGCCACCGAGATAAATTAAATCAGCTGACTGAATCATTTCGTCTATTTCATATTTAGAAGGTGTATCGGCTATAATACGTAAAATTTGTACGTCACAGTGTAATTGTTTTTCGAATGTGTCTAAAAATAATTTTACATAGCTTTCATCATCATGACTAGCTGTAGGAATGAATAATACTTTCGGATACTGTTTATTTGTTAATTCTATAAGTCGCTCATTAATAGGCGAGTGATTTGAATCTTGTAAATCACCGCCACCAATGACAGCTAATTTCATAGTAAAGCACCACCTAATCATTTTCGTTATATAAAAATTCGATAGAAGAGAGTTACATTCCTTCTGTGATGTAATGATTAAGTAGAAAATATAGTTTAAATATATCGGAATAGTAAAGCAAAGGCTGGTTATATTGGGAAATGAATTAGAAACAATTTATTAATATATAATACTTCATACTATTGTTTCAAAATATGGAAACAATATGTTTAAATGGATATAAAGAAGCATGTATTCATATTGAATGAGTGCTTATCCTTTAAAAAAGAATTGGAAATAATAGAGATTTTACAAATGAGTTTTTACTTTTAATAGGAAGTTGTATTACAATATGGTAAAATTATTTCAATATATTTATTTAATATAAAAATACAAAGAGGGAGCGTGAAAAAAGTGGATTTTCGATTTGAATTTACAACGAAGGTGAAGGAATACTTGGATGATGAGAAGGATGAAAAAATAATAAAAGATGGACATAGAGATATCATTTTTCAATATTTATATCCGCTAGAGAGTGAAATTGGTATTTATAAAAATCCTAACTTTACTTTTTTTGCATCAGGAAGACGCTCACATATCGTATTAGAAAACATTGAATTTAAAACAGAGGTAAATGTAAAAAGTAACATCATTGAAATTACAAAAATAGTGGATAATGTCGTTATCCCGTTAGATACTATCGTAGCGAAAGATCGGGAATTGTTTGCACTTGGACGTAATGAGAAGTTTAGTGTACAAATATTAGAGCAGTATCTCTTTGATACATTTGGTGAAAAATTAGGTTTAAAATGAATGGAATTGCCTATGATAGGTAGTTCATTTTTGTATATATCATTTACGTTTGACCTTTCATGTAATTTGTACTACAATTCGTAGTGTGAAAGGAGCCGCATTATGTTTACTCAAAACTATAAGCTAAATGAGCAAGGGTTAAATCATTTCTTTGGACCGCTTGAAGCAAAAATTATGGAGATTGTTTGGTCTAGCGAGGGTATTACGATTAAAGAAGTACAGCAGAAATTAAGCGAAGAATCACCTGTGAATTTTAATACTGTGATGACAGTTATGAACAGGTTAGTAGAGAAATTACATTTAGAAAAACAGACTGTGAAAAGAAGTGGCATATATCGTGCTGTACAAACAAAAGAAGAATTCTTATCCAATCAAACGAAGAAAATGACACAGGAATTGATGGGGGAATTTGGAGATTTAGTTGTAAATCATATGCTAGATGAGTTAGAGCAAGTTGATCCGACTTTAATAAAAAAGTTAGAAGATAAATTGAGTCAGTTAAAAAAAGAGGATTAATGAAATGAAATGGCAAATGCGTAAAATCGTATTGTTAGCAGTCATTGTTAGTTCCCTCTTTTTTAGTATGCTATTGTATTACGTTACATATCCATTTCTGTTTCAAAATAAGGCGTTCTTTCTTTCGAATTTTTGCTTGTTTCAGTTAGAAAAACATATGAAAGAATTATCGCTCATTCGTATTATAATTGCTGGATTTTTACTACTTACTGTGTTTATCGTGTGCAAAAGAATATGGCGACAATTTTTCGATACTAAAAGATTACAAAAAGTACTTATCGCCTTCGTTCGAAAAGGAAAACAAATATATATATTGCCGACTGCGGAAGTTGCGGCATTTACAATTGGATTATTTCGTCCGAAAGTTGTCGTGTCAGAAGGGATGCTTCAAACATTTTCAGATGAAGAAATGGATGCGATTATTTTTCATGAAGAATATCATCAAAACAATCGAGATCCGCTAAAATTATTTTGTTTTACGTTATTAGCAGAAGGAATGATATACATCCCGATATTAAAAGGGCTATTGCAGCGCTATCATGTGTATCAGGAGTTAGCTGCAGATAAGTATGCAATGCGTAAAATGAAATCTAAATTCGAGTTAGGAAGCGCATTATTAAAATTAATTAAAATAAAGACAATGGAAAATCGATGTGTTACAGCTTCATTTGCAAAAACAGCAATAAATTTACGAATTGAGCAAGTGTTACATGAAAAAGTTGTTAAGCTTACTATTCCGTTACATACGAATTCGGTATATGTAACAGTAGGTTTATTCTGTATGTCGGTTGTACTGATTGTTGGAGAGTGCATATAGCCTCTTTTTTTTAAGAATTAACACTACTTTATGTAGTGTTTTGGGAGGAAGAAAAGTGAAGAAACTAATTGCTATTATACTGGCTGGGGCATTAATTTGGGCCGGAGTGAATTTTTATAATACAAAGAAAGAAGAAAAAGAAAGAAAAGCGAAACAAGCGGAATTACAAAAAACAGAAGTATTACCACAAGTAGGATTTAAAGCACCAGATATAACATTAAAAGGATTAGACGGGAAGCTGTATTCGTTAAATGATGCAAAAGGTAAACCATATCTTATTAATTTTTGGGCATCATGGTGTGGTCCATGTGAAATGGAGGCACCTGACTTAGTTCGTATGTATGATAAATATAAGAAGGATGTTGAAATCTTTGCGGTAAATGCAACAATAGGAGATCCAGTGCAAGAAGCGAGCGCTTTTGCGGATCGTCACGGATTTAAGTTTCCTGTTTTACTAGATATGGACGGAGTAGCCGGATTAGATTATAAAGTGTTTTCTTTACCAACTACATTTTTTGTTAATAAAGATGGAATTATCGTAGAGCAAGTACGAGGCGTACTACCTCCAGAACAATTAGAAGAGAAATTTAAGAAATTAATTGAGAGTTAAGAAGGGATTTCATAGTGATGGAGTGGATCGTGAGGTTACAACCCGTATCTCTTATAATTGGAAGTTTATTTGGATTTATGTTGATGAAACGAAAGATGAAGAACGAAAGTGTACCATATGAAAAAATGATGGATGCAGTAACAAATACTTTTCTTATCATCGTATTTGTATGGAAATTTGCACCGGCAATTTTAAATCCAATATGGGCTATTAGGTCGCCACTGCAAGCATTATTAGCTATAGGAAGTACGAAACATATTGTAGTAGGATGCATAATTGCAAGTGTATACATTGTTTGGAAAAGTAAAAAGGAGCAATTTTCGCTCCGTACTTTACTTGATGCATTACCTATTGCGCTATGTATGAGTATTATTTTTTATTTTCTATTCCACCAAAAAGTAGGAATACAAACGACATTGCCTTGGGGTGTGAAAGTATATGAATCTAATTTTTTATATCATCCTATCTTCGTATACGAGATTATCCTAGCTCTTTGTATAGTGGGCTTGTTATGGATGAAAAATGAAAGGCTTGGAAATGGAAAGAATATAAGTGTTTTTCTAATTATTGAGGGGTTTGCTCATATTATTATTTCGCTTGTTAGTGAACAGAATTCGGTTCTATTTGGTTTATCGATGCAGCAAATACTAAGTTTCTGTGTTATGAGTTTAGGGATTTTGTTCGTGCCGAAAAGATAAAAATAGCCATGTGCGGAGGAATCCGCACGTGGCTATTTTTATTACATCTATTAAAAAATCGGCGGAGTAACAGAAAATAAAACAATGGCATTTTTCTCGAATTGATTTACCCATTTATGTTTTAAATAAGCGGGTATTTTTACGCTATCACCCGTTTCTAATATGTATTCTTCTTCATTTAAATGTAATGTGATTTTCCCTTCTAATACAAATGCTAATTCTTCACCTTTATGTTCTAGTACATTTTCTGATGAAGCTGTATTCGGCGGGACGGTCATAATTGCTGTTGCTAAATTTCCTGTGAAATCAGGTGATAGCATTTCATATGATAAATTATCGATAATCATTTTTTTGCGTCTATGAGAACGTACAATTAAATCGTCTGTATTGGTATCTTCAAGTAAAAAGCTAAATGTTGGAACATCAAGAGCCTTAGCGAGTACTTTTAATGTTTGGATAGAAGGGTTAGCAGATCCACGCTCAATTTGACTTAACATAGATGGTGTAATATCAGCCATCTTTGCAAGTTCTTTACTCGTTAAACCTTTTTCTTTTCTTTGTTTTTCAATTTTTTTACCAATATCTATATTTTCCATATTGAAAATCTCCTTACTAATTATTAAATTATATTTAAATAAATTAAATTAAAATTAACTAAAGTGGATAATTTATGTTAAACTATATTAAAATTAATTTAATTATAATTTATGTTAAACTATATTAAAATTAATTTAATTATAATTTATTAAATCGCAAGCTACAAGGTGATGAGGAGGAAGAGGAATGAAGGAAATAGAGAAATTAAAAGAGGAATATCCACTATTAAATAAATTGATTGAAATAGAAGAAGTGTTTTGGCTGAATCCGAACATGGAAAAGTATGAAACGGCAATAAAAGATTCGCCACTCAGTGAAGAGAATGTAAAAGATGCGGAGGAGAGGTTAAAGCGTTTTGCATCATACATTGCGAAAGTTTTTCCTGAAACGAAAGACACAGGCGGTATTATAGAATCACCTTTAGTGAAGATACCTTCTATGAAACAGTCTTTAGAGAAAAATTACGAGCAACCTATATTAGGAGAATTATTATTAAAATGTGATAGTCATCTCCCGATATCAGGATCAATTAAAGCTAGAGGCGGCATTTATGAAGTGTTGAAACATGCTGAACAATTAGCTTTGCAGCATGGTATGTTAACAGAAGAAGATGATTATTCCATTTTAGATAGTGATACATGTAGAGAGTTTTTTGCCAAATATTCAATTGCGGTCGGTTCAACAGGGAATTTAGGGCTAAGCATTGGGATTATGAGTGCGAAACTAGGTTTTAACGTAACGGTTCATATGTCAGCAGACGCGAAACAATGGAAAAAAGATTTATTAAGAAGTAAAGGTGTAAATGTTATTGAATATGAAGCTGATTACAGTAAAGCTGTAGAAGAAGGAAGAAGGCAAGCAGATGCAGATCCTAGCTGTTATTTTGTAGATGATGAAAACTCACATGATTTATTTTTAGGATACGCAGTAGCAGCATCGCGTTTACAAAAACAATTAGAAGAGTTAGAGATTGTAGTGGATGAAGAACATCCGTTATTCGTTTATCTACCATGCGGAGTAGGGGGCGGGCCTGGCGGAGTCGCATTTGGTTTAAAGTTATTGTATAAAGACAACGTACACTGTTTCTTTGCCGAACCTACGCATTCTCCATGTATGTTACTCGGTTTAATGACAGGACTTCATGATAAAATTGCTGTTCAAGATATCGGGATTGATAATGTAACAGATGCGGATGGACTAGCGGTAGGAAGACCGTCTGGATTTGTCGGTAAAACGATGGAACCATTTTTAAGTGGAAATTA